>WNFD01003074.1_pt1 | contig 17215 bp, 19 predicted proteins | sample 5400491 | NCBI WGS metagenome assembly WNFD01 (sample SAMN13153343, study PRJNA577476) | soil metagenome | isolation source: 120 cm saprolite under Douglas fir tree site 2 hole 2 replicate 2 | place: USA:California | collected 2015-04-18 | reverse complement strand
ATCGACCACCGCAAGCGGCCCAAACCGCTTGGTGAGGCCGCGCAATTCAACGGACGCCAATCACATCACTCCCTATGCCGCGCCGTTGTCGGCCTCTTATTTATCGTTGGATCAATATAAGCACGAATGAAGGGCCACCGGAAAGGCTTCGAAGATTATTTGTCATTCGCGCGACCCGTTGGCTCGCAACGACGACCTTAGACCCTTTTCGGTCAACCCTCAGGCACTTACACTTTCGCCGAGCCATTCGATCGCGGCTTCAACGCCGCCGTTGCCGTGCGGAATCTCGAGTGCCTTGAGGCCGACTTCGATGACACCCAGGGTGCCCAGAATCATCGGGGCGTTGACGTGTCCCATATGGGCGATCCGGAACGCCTGGCCGCTGAGTTCGCCGATCCCGACCCCGAGCACCACGCCGCATTTCTCCTTGCAATAGCGTTGCAGCGCCAGCGGATCGTGGCCGTTGGACATGGAGCGCTCGGCCGGCTCGGCGATGTTGAAGCCGAGCACCTGGCCCTCGGCCCAGACCGCGACGGCGCGGCGCACCGCTTCGGCCAGCAGCCGATGGCGCAGGAACACGTTCGGAAGCTGCTCGTCGAGCAGCATGTCGATCGCCTGGCGCTGCGCGAACAACAGATGCACCGGTGCGGTGCCGGCATATTTCCGGTAGTGCTCCTCGCCTTCGCGCTCGGTCCAGTCCCAATAGGGCGTCCGCAATCCGGCGGTCTTGTGCACCTCCCGGGCGCGGTCGTTGGCGGCGACGAAGCCTAAGCCCGGCGGCGCCATCAGGCCCTTCTGCGATCCGGACATGGCGACATCGATGCCCCAGGCGTCCATCTCGAACGGCATGCAGCCGAGTGACGCCACCGCATCGACCATGAACAGCGCCGGGTGACCCGCGGCCTTGATGGCCTTGCCGATGGCTTCGATGTCGTTGATGACGCCCGACGCGGTGTCGACCTGCACCGCGAGGATCGCCTTGATGGTGTGATCCTTGTCCAGCCGCAGCCGGGCTTCGACTTCGGCCGGGCGTATCGCGCGGCGCCAGTCGCCCTTCAGCACTTCGACCTCGGCGCCCATGCCGGCTGCGGCGCTGCCCCAGCCGATGGCGAAGCGGCCGCTCTCCAGCACCAGCACCTTGTCGCCACGCGACAGCACGTTGCTGAGCGCCGCTTCCCAGGCGCCATGGCCGTTGGCGATATAGATATAAGAGTGGCCCTTGGTGGCAAACAACCGGCTGAGATCGCGCAGCAGGCTGTCGGTCATGCCAATCATCTGATCGGAATAGATGTCCAGCGCCGGGCGATGCATCGCCCGCAGCACTTCGTCGGGCATTGTGGTGGGTCCGGGGATTGCCAGAAATTCCCGGCCCGCGCGAACGGTCATTGTTCTTGTTCCTTTGGCTATGCTGGGGGGAAGGGATGCAGGGGAATGGCGGGATTTTCAAGCCAGAACATCATGATAATAAATTGAAGCCGGCCTGATGATAATAAATTGAAGCCGGCCTGGCGAGCCGACCAGTCGCGCGAATGCCGCCCGATGACAGGCTCCGCGAAGCAATCCGGAGCTTCAAGTAAGTCTGAATTTGCTTCGTCGCGGAGTTTAGCATCGGCCGGCCGAAGGCCGGACCCCGTTGGCTCCTAGCAATGGCGTCGCACATGGCAAGGCTGCTATCGTTTGGTTTCGCGGCAGCCCGCGGCCTCGGCCTCGTCGACCGAACAGAACCAGCGGGTGCCCTTGGCGATTTGCATCTTGATCTTCGCATACCAGCGGCTACTGGGCTGATGATAGATGCATTCGCCAGAACGGTTGACGTTGCCCTTGATGGTGCAGTCGGGCGAGGGCGCGACCGGTCCCGACGCCGACGCCAGCAGGATCGCGTTGGCGTTCTCGGGCGGTTTGATGGACCCGAGAATCGCGGTCTTCTTGTTGCGGAAACGCCAGTCCCACGGCGCGATGAAGGCGCCCTGCCATAGGCCGGCCTTGGCGTCGCGCGCGGCTTGTTCGTCGGCGTCATAGTCATGGGAAAAACGCACGGCGGACAGCGCCCATCCGTTCTGCACCAGCCATTTCTGGATGTCCTCGCCGTCGACTTCGCATCTCGCCACCAGACGGCCGCGACGGTCGACGACCTGACGGCTGCGACAGGTCCAGGTCTTGTTGTCGGCGTGCTTGATCAGTTCGTCGCGCGCGGCGACGCCGCAGGTCCAGCGCTCGCCGTTGGTGTTGAGGCAGAGCTGATCGACGGAGGGCGCATCAATGCCGCCGAGCCGGATGCGGGTGTTGCCGATCTGGATATGGTCGCCCTCGCGGATTTTGGGAACGCCGGTGATGTCGGCGGCTTGCGCAAACGCCGGCAGCAGCATGACCGCGATTGCCGACAGGAATTTCATGCGCATGCGGGGGGCCATATTCATGGGTGAATCGTGACAAATATCGCCGGATTGTGGGGTGGATTTGATCCGCGCACCAGCGCGCGGCAGGTCGCCCGCTTTCAACTTAACGCGAGAAGCAACACCCACAGCCGTCGTCACCCGCCACCGGGTCGGCGCATCGCGCCGCCCGATGACAGGCTCCAGCGGGTGATCCAGTATTCCAGAGCGCTGGTGATAGATCGCAGCGCTGCGGCGTACTGGGTACCCCGCTTTCGCGGGGTATGACAGCCAACGTTGGAGCAGCGCGAAACCTCAACTAACCCCCCGTCCCCTGCATCATGGCCCGGCGCGCCAGCGCGAGGCCCATCAGCACGAAGGCTGAGGTGACCTCGGGACCGCCGACCAGGATGCGCGTCGGGGTCTTCATCTTATTCCATTCGTAGCCTTTGAACGGTCCATGCCGGCCGCCTTCGCCGAGCGAGTTGACGATGCAGTGCAGCGCCGGGGTGAAGGTTTTGACGTCCGCGCCGAGATGGCCGAGCGCGATCAGCGCCAGCGCCGCGTCGAAGGCGTTCATCTCGCCAGCGATCAACTCGTCCTGCACGTAAGCGAGCACCCTGGCGCGGATGAATTCGAACGCGCCGTCGGGGTCGATCGCCTGCCGGGCCGCCGGCGGCAACGCGATGAAGGCTGAGTAGCAGCGGCCGAAATAGGCGCAGTAAAGCTCCGGCAGATAATAGATGTGCGAGCGCGGATCGGTAAACGCGCCGCTGGCGGCGAGGCGTTTCTGAAAGCCGAGGATGCGATGCACGGTGTCGAGCCGCTGCGGGGTCTCGAGCACTTTCCACCGGCTCAAATTGCGGAAGCTGACTTCGAGGATGTCGAGGTTGAGCGTCGGATCGAGGTCGTTGCCGAACGGCCGTTCGCCGGCGAGGTTGTCGATCCAGGTGACGACGCCGCCTTCGTAATCGATGTTGTCGTTGAGCGGCACCGTCACCCGCGGCGCGTTGTCGCCGGGGCCGACCTGCAAGCCGGCGTAGAAGTCGAGCAACGGCTGGGCCAGGATCGGGTTATCGGAGCCGGCCTGGGTCGCCGCCGAGAATGAACAGGCGGTGGTGTCGCAATCCGGCACGTAGACGCCGAAGCCGAGGTCTTGCTTGATCTGGGCGAAGAACCGCGAAAAGCGCGGATGCGGCAGCGGCGCCAGCGCGGTGACGACGCTGACCGCCTGGCCGTCCTGCGCCAGCACGTCCTCGCTGCTGGTGGTGAGGCAGAAATCGACCATCTCGGCGATGGCGCGGCGCGACGCCGCGGTCTGATCGGGCGAGGCGAGCCCGGTCTCGACAAAGCTCAGCAGCGCCTCGGTGAAGAACGCGTCGTAATAGGCGGAGCGATGGCGGATCTGCATCGGCTCCCACATCGGCTCGGCGATGCCGGTCCAGGAGGGGTTGATCAGCGCCGCCGCCGGCGAGCGGGCGATGAAGATCCGCGCCAGGTTGAACAGCAGCGTGGAGTTCTTGTAGCCGCGCGCATTCAGCCCGGTCAGCGCCATCAATAGTTCCCGGCCGCCGATATCGGGGTCGCCGATCAGGTTGAAGGCGGCATAGGTGGGGATGAAGCCGTTCTTGCCGAACGATCGCAACAGATGCGCAGCAGAGGTGCGGATGACGCTTTCGATCTCGCCAAGGTCGGGCGCGTGCGCCGGTGCAGGCGCCGGCTTGGGTCTTGGGTGCTGCAAATGGATGGTATCCAGCAGGTCCGCGACCGGCTGGCCGACCGCGGCCCAGTCCGGCTCCGCGTCGTCGCGCGCCCGGATCAGCGCCTCGCGAAGCGACTGCAAGCGCGCCTCGTCGCGCAGTTCGGAAAGCCCGGTCCGGCGCAAAAGGGGCCGTAGCGCCGGATTGGCGAGCGCGGTCTTGTAGAACTTGCCGAGGTGCGGGTCGCCGCCGGCATGGTTCAGAAGCAGGGGGTCGCAGACGTCGTAGAGCGATGGGCCGTCCTTGCGGGCCGTCAAGGCACGGTAGGCGGCGCCGGCGAGGCGATGAAGATTCATTACAGTTTCTTTCTATCCAGTCCGTTGTCTCACGTCCCGCCGGGCCCGCCAAATCCACTACCCATGGCTGCCGCGCCCGCCGGACGCCCGCAAGTCCTTGAAATTGATGCCATTAGTAAGAAAATACCGGTGTGATATGGATTACAGACGCTGAGTTCCATCGGGCGTTGCCCGGATGCCACAAGTGAGGAGTTCCGATGGCCGGAAAGTGGCTGCCGGCATTGCCGGCAAAGCCGTTGCCGGTTAACGGTTTGTTTGCTGCGCTGCCACAAATTGAAGTAGTGGTGCCGCAAATGAAGTGATGGTGCCGCAAATTGTGCGCAATTCGGCGGCACACGATTGGCCACCCCCTCAAACCTCCGATGGCGTTGGCGCGACAAACTCCGTGCGCCTTTGACAACGGTCCGGCTTGGACGATTGAGCAAGCCGGGACAATGAGCAGGAACGAACGCGATGAATGTAGGTCAGCTTCGGATCTCCCGCCGCTCGGTCACCCTGGCCGCCGCCTTCGTATGCGTGCTGTCGCTGGCGATCGGCGCCCATGCCGCGCTGAACAAGCGCGCGCTGGATGCGGCCAAGGCCATCGAAGCTGAGCAGATCGGCGCCCTGAAGGGGGCCTCGCGGCTCGCTCTGGTGATCGGCAACGGCAATTATCCCGACGCCGCAGCACCTCTGGCCCAGCCGATCAACGACGCCCGGGCCTTGACCGGCGCGCTGCGCCGCAACGGCTTCGACGTCGACGTGGTGGAGGACGCCAGCAAGGACGACATGAGCCGGGCGATCGACCGGCTGAAATCCAAGATCAAGCGCGATTCCGTGGTCATGCTGTTTTTCGGCGGCTATGGCGTTCAGGTCGGCCGCGAGAGCTACATGCTGCCGGTCGACACGGTGATCTGGAAGGAATCCGACATCCGCCGCAACGGCTTCAGCGTTGAATCCGTGCTCGACGTGATGAAGGAGCAGGGCGCCCGCACCAAGCTGGTCGTGGTCGATGCCTCCAGGCGTAACCCCTACGAGCGCCGCTTCCGCAAATACTCCCATGGTCTGGCGCCGATCAGCGCGCCCGACAACGCGCTGATCCTGACCTCGGCGACGCCGGGCAAGGTCGCCGACGATTCCAGCGGCCAGTACAGCGTGCTGATGACCGAGCTGCTCAACAACCTCAACGCGCCAGCCGCCGGGATCGAGACCGTCTTCAACAAGACCCGCGCCGCCATCTCCCGCGCCTCCGAAGGCGAACAGGTCCCCTCGGTGTCGTCGTCGCTCTCCGAGGACGTCAGTTTTGGCGCCAAGGAAACCGCCGAAAAGGCCGGCGGTTAAAGTCTCGTTCACGAAGTTGGAATCGTCGGTTCGGGTCACCTCTCCCCTTGTGGGAGAGGTCGGATCGCATCGACAGATGCGATCCGGGTGAGGGGTTACGATCTATCGTTAGGCCGTAACCCCTCACCCCAACCCTCTCCCACAAGGGGAGAGGGAGCGCGCTGCCGTTGCCGAGAAGCTTTTCCAACTCCTCGAAGCAGCCGCTCACACCCCCCTACTTCCCCTCGGCGCTCGCGGTCACCGGGCGCACCGGATCGCCTTCGCGCAATAATGCGCCGGCGCGGGCGACCACGATGTCGCCTTCCTGCAGGCCCTCGCGGACTTCGACCTGGCCGCCCGACATCAACCCGATCTCGACCCGCCGGGTCTCGACCCGTTGCCGCCGCACCACCTGAACCACGGTGCCGGCGCTGCCATAGAGAATGGCGGTGAGCGGTACCGACACGCCGCAGCTTTGCCCGGTCTTGATCAGCGCCCGCGCCGACGAGTTTACCAGGAGGCGCCGGTTGGTGGTCACCGAGACGAACACCTGGCCGAGCTGGCTGTTGGGCTCGACCGTGGTCGCGACCCGGCGCACCTTGCCGTCGACCTCGCCGGCGCCGATGATCTTGATCCGCGCGGTCTGGTTGACCGCGAGTTTTGAAATATCCCGCACCGGCACCAGGCCAACCAGATCGAATTCGCTGCGCGCGATGATCGAAAACAGCGCCTCGCCCTTGCCCGAGGCCTGCGCGCCCACGACGGCCGAGGTGGCGGAGATCAGCCCGGCCACCGGCGCCTGCACTTGCTGCGTGCCGCCTTCGGGCAGCGTCAGCCGGGCCAGCGTCTGGCCGGCGGTCACGGTGTCCCCGGCATCGGCCAGGATTTCCGCGACTTTCAGCCCCGGCCGCTCCGGTCGCACCGAGGTTTCCTCTTTCGGAATCAGGATGCCGGAAACCTCGACGATGTTGGAGAAGCACGACTTTGCGGCCTTGAGCACGGTGACGGCGGCGCCCTTGGGGCCGTCCTTGGGCACATCGGGCTCCTCGGCGGCCAAGCATGCCTGCGACGCGAGACAGAACAGCCCGGCGACAACGGGGGCGAGCCATTTTCGCGAAAGGTTGAGCCCGGCAAATTGGTTCATCGGCAATCCAGTCTCGTCTTCGGGGGTCTTCGATATCAGAAGGCGGGCTTGGGAGCCAAGCGGCAATGGGGCGTGGGAGCGGCTCGGCCAGCGTGATTCCAGAGCGCGGCCCGCGATAGCCCCTTTTCAAAACGGCTCACCGCGCGTGATTACTTTGTGTTGGCTTCCAGCTTCGTGACGAGCCTATCGCCGCTCCACAGCTCAATATCGTGCCCATCGACAAGCGGCTTTGCCGCGTCGATCGCCTCGGCATCATCGGCGCAATTCAGCGCCTTCACTGCTATAAAATGCCCGTCGCGCCCTATGGTATACGCCCGGTACTCTGCCATCCCCGCGCCCTTCCACCATCGGTGCTTGGTGGAATCCGCATCTCACTCACGGATTTGTAGCGGTGTCTGTTCGGCACCGGACTTAAGAGGTCGGTGGTTCACAAGAAAAGGCCGCCAACCGACGCGACCTTTACTCCCCGTCCTTGAGGGCGCGATCGATCTCATATTTGGCCTGTTTGATGGCCACCGCCCGACTGACCGGAGTCACACCGGATTTGTGCCTGCCATCGACAAACCTGACCGTCCATCGCCAAACCCTGTCTTCGGTCAATTGAACGACGGAGTATTCTACACCTTTGTATTCCATGACATGCGTCCGCCCGTGAGCGGAGCGCGACATACGCCAAAACGACTGCCAGGTATGTCCACTTGTGAACTTAACAGATGGCTGCGACGACGATTTCGTTGTCTTTCGGACCAACCTTGCGCGGGCCTCGCCAGGCGTTGTTATTTCGGGGGCTGCAGCTCACCCTTAAGCCATTGAATCGCATCGGATTTGAGGGGGTCGGGGCGGACGCATTCGAAGCACTGGAGCTGGCGCGGACCCTCACCCCCGGGCGGGAGGGCAAGCACCATCGGCGAGCCGCACTGCGGACAAAACCTGGTCTGGTTGGATTGTCCCATCCGTGAAATCTGAAATCGAACGGCCGAAAAGTCCATTCCAATCTCAGCCCTCCCGACAGCAAATCTTTGCGACTGGCGAGTGCGGCTGCATCTTGAAGACCGCCAAGGCCCTCGGCCTCTCCGTTCCGCCTTCGCTGGTGGCCACCGCCGACCAAGTCATCGAATGACGCAGCCGGACTTTTGGGATTGGGCACGAAGCCTGGATCCGAAATTCGACGAATTGTGAGGCCGTTCACGTTTGCGGTCCGTCGGCGGGCGTATCCTTTTGCTGCCACCCGGCTTGCGGGTCCTGATGCACAACCCGAAAATGGAATCCGACATTCCAGAAAAAGGCGCCGCGGCAAAAAGGCGGATCGACGCGGCCGAACGTGGCCCTGAGCCGACGCTCAGGGCCACGACAAAAAAGCCTGAAAAGCAAAATTGAAATTCGGTTTCGCGACAACGGGGAATGAATTCACCGAATTCATCGTCACCTTGCCGCGTCAGACCATCGAATGAACATCCGGAGCCGAACAATGAGCGTGCTGATACTCGTTGTCGACGACGAGGCTGATGTCGAAACTCTTTTTCGTCAGCAGTTCCGCCGTGAGCTGCGGGCGGAGCGGTTTATTCTGGATTTCTCGGCTTCCGCTTCGGACGCGCTGCGGCGGATCGAGGACGTTGAAGCGGAGTTGATCCTGATCCTGTCGGATATCAACATGCCGGGAATGACGGGCCTTGAAATGCTGCCCAGGATCAAGGCGATGCGGCCCGATGTGCCGGTCATCATGATCACCGCCTACGCCGATTCCAACACCGAAGCGAACGCTCTGTCGCGTGGGGCGGCCGGCGTTCTGACCAAGCCGGTTGATTTCGGTTTGCTGCGCACCGAAATCGATACCCGGTTGGCGGCGTTGGTCGGATAGCCCCACGCCGAGTGCGCCGCCCGCCAAAACCTGACACAGGTTCCATCGGAATTGACCGCCCGCCGGCCGCTCGCCATACTTCCCGTGAAGACGAGCCCACAAGACTCGCCGGTTCCGGGAGAAGAAAATGAACAACAAATTGGCCGTTCTCGCGGGGACGTTGATGTCTGCCGTGTGGCTCGTGCCGGCCGCCCTGGCCCAGACAGTATGCGTCACCCAGAACATGGCCGTCCCCCCCGGCGCCAACACCAGCGACCATGCGGCGCCCTTCCTCATCGACACGACGGGCCTCGACTTTGGCACCAAGCCGCCGACGCGCGATCCGAACAACCCGAACTATCCGCGCGCGACGGAGCTGCCCGACGGCACGCTGCCGCTGGCCGGCGCCGAGGGCAACTTCGTCATCGGCCCGACCCATGCGCCCGCGCCCGAGACCGTGGCCAAGGACGGCGTTCCGAAAGGCACCACCGTCTCGTTCACGATCTCGTCGAAGGAGAGCGTGATCTACAATCCCAGCCTGATCCGCGACGATGTGGCGGGCTGCGGCAACAGCTCGATCATGATCGCGACCACGGCGCCGGGCGACAAGTCGAACATGATCGTCACCACCAGCCATCCCGGCACCTGGACCCGCACGATCGAGGTCTATGTGCCGCCGAACTATGTGCGCGGCACCGAGGCGCCGTTCATCGTGCTGGGCGACGGCGGCTCGACCGCCTGGAAGGACATGAACACCACGCTCGACAATCTGATCCAGCAGCGCCGCGTGCCGCCGATGGTCTCGATCCAGATCGGCAATGGCGGGCAGGACGCGCAGGGCGCCCAGCGCGGGCGCGAATACGACACGGTGTCGGGGACCTATGCGCAGTTCGTGGAGCGCGAGGTGTTGCCGCTGGTCGAGCAGCGCGCCGGGGTGAAGCTCACCAAGGACCCCGAGGGCCGCGCGACCATGGGGCTGAGCTCGAGCGGCACGGCGGCCTTCACCATGGCGTGGTTCCATCCCGAGCTCTATCGCCGGGTGCTGGCCTATTCGCCGACCATGGTGAACCAGCAATGGCCGTGGGATCCGTCGCTGCGCGGCGGCGCCTGGGAATATCACAGCCCGTGGGCGGGCCCGGCCGGCCCCAACCTCACCGTGAAGGCCGGCGTGCTCACACCGTCGGAGGCGCCCGGCGCGCCGCTGATCCCGAGCTCGCCCGCAAAGCCGATCCGTTACTGGTTCGAGATGGGCGATCAGGACCTGTTCTATCCCAACCCGACGATCCCCGACGGCATGCACGACTGGACGTTGTCGGCCGAGCTGATGGCCAAGGTGCTGGCCGCCAAGGATTATCACTACCAGTTCCTGTTCGCGCGCAACGCCAAACACGTTGACCGGCCGACCGTCGCGCAAACCCTGCCGGCGGCGCTGGAATGGACGTGGAAGGGCTATCCGATTCCGTAAGCGCGTCACCGCGACAGAAGCGCGTCATCGCGCCGGCAACGCTGACACCATTCTGCTGCTCGGCTCTAATTGCGCCAACCGAGGCTTTGCGGGAGCCACGATGGTTGGGCATCTTGTACGGGCCGGGCCGGTGCCTGCGCATTTTGTACGGACCGGTCCTGTGGCTGGGCATTTTGCTCGGGCCGGGCCTGTGCTCCTGCATCTTGCGCGCGCCGCATTTGTGCTCGGGCATTTCTGACGTTCTTGGCTCGGGCATTTTGCACGGGCCGAACCCGTCGCTGCTTTTGCACGTGCGGGATCTGTGGTCGGGCATTTTCTGCGACCGGCGCTTGGGCATCTTGCACAGGCTGCACGCGCTGGCCCTGCGGCCGTGCATCTTCCTCTTGTGCAGGCTCTACGCGTGCGACCTGTGGCCGTGCATCTTTCTCGGCCGCCCAGGCCTGGAACTGATTTAACAAGACGTCGGCGGATGGCTGACGGATTTCAGCCTGACCTTGATCGGCAGTTTTAGAAGCGGCAGCAATTTCGCTGCCTGTCGGCGCCTCGTTTGCAGCCGGCGGCAAAGCCTGAGCATCGGCGGTTGATTGAATTGACGGCATCGACTGACCGGTGTCATCCTGAGGCGTCGATGTGGCGAACAGGGAAGCCATGGCGTTCTCAAAGTGCACGAGTGGATTTTCCACCGATACAATCGCGAAAACGATCGCCGCCGCCGTTACAACCAAAATACTTGTCTTGACGATTCGCGACCAGATAACCGCTCTGTCCTTTCCGATAACCGGCTGCTCGTGTTGTTCGGCATGATCGGAGAGAAAGAGAGGAATAGAATCGTTCGTCGCCATCGGTGATGCCTCCATGCTAAGCGCAAAATCGGGCATCCCGGCATCAGCTTCTTATTGCTCTTGTTGATCGGCACCCTGCTATCGAGGCGTGAAAAAGCAGGAATCGCCGGCACGATTTAGGAGAAACCTTGATTTCATTGGGGCGTGACCGCAACGATTTTTCATTGGTTTTTGTGGACCGGTAACCTGCGACCTCTGAGATGATGGAACAGTCCGGACACAAGTCGATCGACACCCTGCGCTTGCGAAATTTACCTCTATCCTCGTGCAAGATCGAGCAGCCGGTCCCTCTCGGAATTCTGCGGTCGCGCGCGCCCTGCGCCCCTCCGGCCTCTATACGTGGCGATCGCTATCATGATCCATGTTGCGTGGAATGCCAGTCCGGCCAGAAGGACCAATTGACCGGGAATGGGCCCAATCGCTGCTCGCGTCCAGAACTCCTGCAGTGAGGCGACCGGCGCCGGATGGATGAGCAGTTTTCCGATGTAGGCGGTCACCTGGATCGCGAAAATCCAGCTGTAGTTATGCCGGAGCCTGCGGCCCACGGCTTCAGGATAGCTAATATGAAGGTTGGGGGCTCGGTAATCCTGGTAGAGAATATCGTTCCAGCCATTCTCGACCTGGACGCCATGGCCGCGAAGAATTGGACCGAAGAAATACACTTCGAGGACATGCGCGCGCATGCGCCAAAAATCGAAGAAGCGGTAACGCCGGGCCTCGATGTGCAGGAAGGTAGCAACCAAAAGTCCTACCAGTACCAACGGTAGAGGGGACGCAGATTCGCTGCTAAACGTGAGTGACAATGCAATACCAGTTGTAAGGACCGCCCAATTGGTCGTTGTATCGAGGCGTGTACGCCAGACAGTGCTGCGGTACAGCTCGCCGCGATAGAGGTGCGACAACGCGGTGATATCAGCTGTGTTGAATGCGGATTGCTTACCTTCGATATTGCTTTCACTCATTGTTTTGATCCCTTGCCGCTCTTGGTCATTCACGATCCCAACACATGATGCTGCTTGGCCATGTTCTAATATGCCCACCTGTTGTCAGGGCCCAAGGGAAAAAAGTGCCCCGTTGCGCGCGATGGCGCATATGCCGTTGGACCGCCGATGTACAATGAACGGTCGCAAGGGGGCGCATCAGCCTTGGCGCACAAAGTCCCGACAATTTCAGCGTCCGCTGAACAGGTCCCTCACGGCCTGTTGCTGTCTTATGGATCGGATTTCCCCGATTATTTGCGCCGCGCGGTCGGCTACGTCGACAATATCCTGAAAGGTACGAAGCCCGGCGATCTGCCGATCGAACAGCCGACGCGTTTCAAGCTGGTCATCAAAGCCCTCGGCCTCTCCGTTCCGCTGCTGGCCGCGGCCGACGAAGTCATTGAGTGACGCGAGGGGATTTTTGGTATTGGGCACGAAGCCGACGTAGCGATCAAGCTGACGATGTCGGTGACGCAGGATCTCGCCGCCGTCACACGGTGACCGCGGCGCCCCGTCGGGCCGTCCTTGCGGGCGTCGGGCCCCTCGCATGCCTTATCATGAACGGCGACCTGCCTCGAACATAAGTTGTGGAACGTTTAAGATGCAATTCGCCGAAGAAAGGTGTAAGCTGGCTTTCTTACAGTTCAGATTCGACAAGGCGTAGCGCCTCCTAACCTCCATCGTTGCGATGAGCAAGAAACAAGTAACAGTACTCTTCAGCGGCGGAGTCGATTCCACTTCCTGCGTTCGCTTTTTCTCGGACAGAGACTACGACGTGCGTGCTCTCTTCGTGGACTATGGACAAGCGGCTGCCGCGGCCGAAGCTCAAGCTGTCGAAACTCTCAAAACCCTTATGAACGTTCCTCTCACGGTAATCAAAGCTAGGTCAGATCTTTCTTTTGGCACAGGCGAGCTTGTTGGTCGAAACGCTTTTCTGATTTTTGCGGCCATGCTCTTGGGAGACTGCAAAGAAGGTTTGTTGGCAATAGGTGTCCACGCTGGAACGCCTTATTACGATTGCTCCCCGACGTTCATTGATCGAGTAAACGTCCTCGTTCAGGAGTGCACAAATGGACGGCTAACGGTCGTGGCCCCCTTCGTTCGTTGGTCGAAAGATGATGTGTATTCGTTCTTCTCAGCTTTGAAGCTCCCGCTCTCTCATACTTACAGCTGTGAAGCAGGAAGCGTTCCGCCGTGCGGACAGTGTGCCTCTTGCATGGATCGGGTGAGGTTCGAATGTTCGCAAAGCGCCGCATTTTGAAAGTTGGAAACGCTCCGAGTGTTAAGACCCCAATATTGTTGCCATCATTTTCGAGCAAGGGCTTTCCGAATATCGCGAACATCTTGAAGGCGATGGAAGAATATATTTCTGATGAAATCTTGGTGAGCGCATATGATCTTCATTTCAAAGAACTAGAATCTGGCTTCGACTTTGCATCTGTAATTTTCTTAGATAGCGGTGGTTACGAAGCTTCAAAGGAATCCGAATTGTCCGAGACATTCGATAGGGAACATCTCGCAAGGCCTTGGGTACCTGAGATGTATGCGGAAGTCATATCTAAGTGGAGCGCGTTGTCGCCGACGATTTTTGTTAGTTTCGATCATCCAAAGAATCGCTGCGGTATCTTTGAGCAGGTCGAGCGCGCTAAAGCATTGTCGCTTCCGCCCTCAGGCGGGCACTATGCCAAGTCGCTTCTGATAAATCCAGAAACCGTAGATTCAAAACGTGTTCACTTAGCGAAAGTAGTCCCCGCTATTAGCAAGATGACCGATTTTGCGGTAATCGGCGTGACCGAGAAAGAAATCGGCAATTCGATGTTAGATCGAATGATCAATGTCGCCAGACTGCGACAGGAATTGAATCGGCACCATCCAGATATACCGATTCATGTTTTTGGTAGCTTAGATACGATCTCGACGTATCTCTACTTCTTGGCTGGCGCGGATATCTTTGATGGATTGACGTGGCTTCGATACGCATTTTCAGACGGGGACACGATCTATCGTCATTCGTTTGGCACTATGAATCTGCCGCTAAATACCAACTCGGATATCGTGGAAGGCCGCTGTTGGACCAACAATTACCAATACATGCAGCAGATGAGACTCAATATGATGAAATACTTGTCAGACGGTGCGTTTGAGCATTTTGGAAAGCACCACGCTCATATCAAAAATGCGTTTGACACAATGAAAGCGGCAATCGGAGACTGATAATGGGTGGCGGTGGTGGAGGTGGTCCTTTCGTCGGACGGTCGCCGGAACAGTTGGTGAAGCAAGTTCGTGAGACCGAAGACGAAACGGCAGTAAAGGAGTTTGAGACCGAATTATCGGGCATCATCATGGACCTGCTTGCATCGGCCAACAGCAGAGACGTAGGCAAAGCCCAAGAGCGTTTGGATGATGTAAAAGACGCGCTCGAAGGTCCATTGAAGAACTCGGTGGATACTTTTTGGAGGATCTGTCGCTAAGAAAACGTATGTCGATGGTCTGAGCGATATAGATTCATTGCTAATTCTTGATGATTCTTCGTTGGAAGGCTCCGCTCCGTCAGAAGCATTAAGGAAAGTTGCTGAAATTGTTCAAAGGGAGCTAGGTGGATCCGCAGCCATTACTACAGGCAAGCTTGCCGTCACCGTCAGATACCAGGATGGTATGGAATTGCAGCTTCTCCCGGCATTTAGAACCAAGGATGGTTTGAAAGTACCGTCTTGGCTGCATGATGGTTGGTCGAGCATTTCCCCGGAAAACTTTCAGAACGAACTAACTAAGCGAAATGAGCAATGCGGAGGCAAACTGGTTCCCACGATTAAGTTGGCCAAGGCGGTGGTCGCAACTCTTCCTGAAAGCCAGCGGCTTACTGGGTATCACGTTGAGAGTTTGGCCATTGCGGCATTCAAAGATTACTCGGGACCAAAAACTACGGCTGCGATGCTGCCTGTGTTCTTCGATAAGGCTCGCGAGCTTGTAACTGCGCCAATCCGCGATAGCACCGGACAGTCAGTGCACGTGGATGAGTACCTCGGTCCAGCTGGGAGCGCGCAGCGCGAGGCAGCGAGTCACATTCTTGGCCGTATAGGGAAACGAATGAGAAACGCGAGCGCCCACAAGTCGAAAGACCAATGGCAGGCTATCTTTGGTCTGACCGATGAGTAAGTATGAGATTGGGTCAAGAGAAGAGGTCGAGCGCATCCGGCGTGTGGCCGATCAGCTTTGCACTGCCCACGCTGCGCTAAGGGATCGCTTCAAACGCCGCACGCTCCTTCTCGATATTGTCATCTTGCTCGCGTCGGCTTGGCTCACAGCGCTCGCATTTATCGATCCACGTTTAGGCAAATGGCTGATACCATTCGGCATTGATTCGCAGCTCTGGATTGGTCTGTTCGGAGTTATCGTGTTTTTCCTCACGCTCATCCAATTCAAAGTCGATTGGGGTGGTAAGGCCGAAGCACACGCGCGTAGCTTCGGTATGTATGCCGAGGTGAAAAGAGAAGCCGGTTACTTGCTTGCTGCCAGTGCAGATATTCCCGCGAGAGAATTCCAGAGACTGGCGGCCCGTTACGACATGGCTAGCGATGTCGGCACCGGCGTTCCAGAAAAGAATTTCCTGCAACTGAAACGGCGGCATCTTATGAAGGTCCGAATTAGTAAGCTCTTGGACCAAAATCCAGGCGCCGGCATTCTTTTAACCAAACTTAAGATGATCTTGAGCGATAATTTTTCTTGGCCAAACCGGTAGACCAAAGATGCAAGCTTTGATCGACCACTATAAAGCGGCGAAGAACTGGATTTGCAGTTCTCCATATTCTGACGAAGTACGCTGGCAGGAGTCCTTATCCATCGAAAATCTGGATGAAAGTCATTTTCTTAGGGAATATGCATGGGTGGTTCTCAATTCCGGATTCAAAGAAGCCATTATTCGAAAGCGATTTAACTTCATATCCCTTTGCTTCTGCGATTGGGAATCCGCCAAATCGATAGCCAAGAACGAACGCATCTGCGTTGAGACGGCGCTGACAGTTTTTCGCAACCGGAAGAAACTTGAAGCGATCTCATTCACCGCGAACCTAATCGCTCGTGATGGGTTCGAAGGCTTTTCGTTTTCCTTGCGCGATGACGTTGTGCTCGCGCTAAGGCAGTTGCCGTATATCGGCGAAGTAACCAGTTGGCACCTGGCGAAGAATTTAGGGGTAGACGTGGCGAAGCCCGATCGGCATTTGGTCCGTCTTGCGACTCGTTTCGGCTATTCTGATGTAGCAGCAATGTGCAAGGACATCTCCGCCGCCGTTGGTGATCGGATTTCGGTTGCAGACTTAGTGCTTTGGAGATTTGAAGAGCGGACTTTCGCGTGAGATAATCGCGTCCCACGCCGCCGCGCGATGGTTAGAGATGGAGTGCAATCGTCGTAATTCGCGCCAGCGAGACGTCGAGATAGCGCCTTGCGTCTGGGCGCACCCGGGCGGGGAGAGGTGGAAGAGTTGGCCTTGGCTTCGTCACACAGGCGCGAGGCGAGGTTGTCGCGGCGTAGCCGACATGAACGCAATCGCGTTCACCTGCAATTTCCCGCCCGCTTGCCAAAAACGCGGCAAAACGGTGTGAGTTGCGGGAGCGACTCGGTCTTTTGATTCTAGCTGTGTCGAGTCTTATTTCTGATTTTCCGAAAAATAGTTCTGTTCCCAATTACCCCAAATCAGATCTAGAACTTTTCGCATCCCACCTCACCAGAGGGGCGTATCGCTATCGTCACGGACGCGGGGTGCGGATGCGGTGGACGCGGCAGCGTCAGGCGTGAAACGTGATGCAGGGCGGGTCTGACAAGGATCTGTGAGCGATCAAACGGCGCGCTGACGAACGATGTTGTTGCGTACGGCGAAGTCGTGTGGTCCTGACGCCCCGACGCTGGCGTCAAGTCTTGCGGAGGTGCAGCCGCCCAACCGGGTTGGGATGCGCCGGATATCCGTAAGGCGACGGTGGCAAAAGAGCCCGGTCACCGGGGAGCGCGAAGGAAACCGTTAAAACCATTGCGTGCGGGGATGCCGGGTGATTCCGGGGTACTCGTTGTTACTCGTGTGCTTCCTGCCAATACAAGTGCACACGAGGCCGCGGGTGCAACGGGCATCCGGCATTCCCCACGCCCTCAAGGGGGCGGAAAGTTTCTTGCACGACCCGGGCGCTTCGCGTCGCGGGGTCGCGAAGGCGTGTTTGATAATATGAGCACGC
>WNFD01002897.1_pt1 | contig 17233 bp, 12 predicted proteins | sample 5400491 | NCBI WGS metagenome assembly WNFD01 (sample SAMN13153343, study PRJNA577476) | soil metagenome | isolation source: 120 cm saprolite under Douglas fir tree site 2 hole 2 replicate 2 | place: USA:California | collected 2015-04-18 | reverse complement strand
AGGATGGTGCCGCCGTCCGCCGCTTCGAATCGGCCGAGACGCCGCTGCAGCGCGCCGGTAAAGGCCCCCTTCTCGTGGCCGAACAGCTCCGACGCGATGAGTGAGGTGGGGATTGCCGCGCAATTCACGCGGATGAAGGCACGGCTCGCACGGCGCGAGCGCTTGTGGATCGCGCGCGCAATCAGCTCCTTGCCGGTGCCGGTCTCGCCGAGGATGAGTACGGTGGAATCCGTGGGGGCGACCTTCGCGACCTGCGCGAGCACCTGGCGGAGCGACGCCGCGGAGCCGACGATCTCTTCGAACATGGAGGCGCGGTCGATATCTTCGCGCAGCGCCAGATTCTCATTACGCACACGCTCTTCGGCCCGCTTGCGATCATCGATGTCGGTGCCCGTCGCGTACCAGCGCAACGTCTGACCGTGCTCATCCCGGACCGGATTGTACTGCACGAGGAACCACCGGTACTGGCCGTCGTGGCGCCGAGCGCGCTGCTCGAGCTCGAAGGGCACGCCACCCGCCAGGGCGCCCCGGCGCTCCTCCCGCAGGCGCGCCACGTCTTCCGGATGAAACACGCGCGCGCGGAAATCGGCCGAGGTCATCTCCGCGATCGTGAGGCCGGTGTACTGGAGCAGGGACCGGTTGCCGTAGAGGGGTTGCCCATCCGGACTCAGCACGGCAATCGTCTGCGGAATGGCGTCGACGATCTCTCGCGCCTCCTGCTCGGACGACTTGAGTCCTTCCATTCGGCGAATGCTACGCCTCGCCTACCTGATCGCAATGTCCGGTCCGGGGTTGGGCCCTCCCCTTGTGATGGTTGTCTTTGGTCAGTCTTCGAGCTGGCCGACTCTGCCCCGCAACACGGTGATTGAGGCTTTCGGGAGCGTGAACGTGGACGGCGGCCCCTGAAAACGAGTCGCTACGGGCGGATGATCAGGATCGGGACGACTGTTCGGTCCATCGTTGATCCACACATATTGCTCGCTCCCAAAGGACACGAGCGTTACCGGCCCTGCGAAAGACGTCTGACGCTTGCGCTGCGAATCCTCAAATAGAACCCGCACGGTGTGGGGGTTGGTTTCGTCGCGATTGATCAGCATCAGGGACCAGTTTCCGTCGGGACGATGCACCGCGTAGGACGTGACTAGAAGATTACCGTCGCCATCCGTGATGTCTGCTGAGCTGGGAATCATTTCATGGACGCCCGCGTGGTGCTGCACCCACTCCAGGTTGATCATGTGCGCGGCGTAGTACGTCGCCGTATATCCCTTGATGTTGTAGTTCTCGTCGGACACGAAATTCGACCACGAGGACCAGCCCAGGCAGGTGTTCTGAACCCCCTGCGGTTGAATGGGCGAGTGGTAGAAGGCCGCGCCACCTCCTTCGAAGAATGATCCGATGTTATCCGCGAGCCACAGTGCCCCAAAGATCGTGGTCATGGGCCCGGTCAAGGCCCACGAGACATGACTCTCGGTCACCATCAGCGGGACAGTCTTCGGCACGCCGTCGTCGCGCCACACTTGCAGGATGTGCTTCATCAGCCGCGGCTCGCTGTAGAGCGTCTTCCAGGTGATGCCGCAGGGCTCGAAGGGATAATGCTCGAACGAAACGAAGGCCAGGTCGGAGAGCCGACCGTGCGCCTTCAGGTAGTCGACAAAGCGGCCCATCCACGAGGTGCGGCCGCGCGCGTCGGGCCACAGCCGGATGTCTTCGTTGACACCCTCGAACACCGGCCCTCCCAACCTGAGCCTGGGGTCGACTCTGTGGATGGCCCCGGCCCACTGGAGGTAGAGCGCCGCATAGTCTTCCGGCATGGCGTGCTTGCCATCGGGCTCTTCGCCCATCTCGATGTACCTGATGGGATAGCCGCGCCGCTCGATGTAGGCGATCTGCGCCGCGGCGTCGTCGGGCGTGCCATAGAGCATCGTGACCGGAATCATGGCGGGCAGGTTATTCGTCAGGCCGCTGGTGAAGAACAGGTCGAAGCCGGTGTGCTGATAGCTGCCGCTGGCGTTCACATCGTCTTCGGAATGCCAGGGATCAATGGACGAGACAGCGTACGTGGTGAGTTTCTGGTCGGGAGTCTTGGTCACTGCGACGAACGCCCCGCTTGCATTCAGCGTCCCCGCTGCGATCTGCTGGATCGCGTACCCCACGCAATTGCGCACGTCCTCGGCGCCGTGCTCGTCGCACGTGCCGGAAGACTCCGTCATCAGGATCCGCAGGTATCGCGTCGCGACCGGGGGGGGAGCATCCGTCAGCTTCACCATGACCGTTCCACCCGGCGCGTGCTTCAGTGCCCCCGAGGGAAAGACCTTCCATTCCCCCTTCGGTCCTCCATCGAAGTCGAGCGCGCCGGTGCCAGCCCAGTATTCCACCTGGTAGGTCGTGGCATAGGGGTTCGCCCAGACGATGCGCACCGCATTCACTGGCTTCTCCGCTTGCAAGTCGACGACCACCCACTGCGGATGCAGCGTATCGCTTTCACCCGTGAATTTGCTCGTCAGATACGGATTGCTCTTCCAATAGGTCAGGTTCGGACCCGCGACCGGACGATCGCCGCTCGTCGCGAAGCCGCGGTGGGGCAGCGCGTAGGCGAGGATGTAGCGAATCGGTTCCTTGAGGTCGGTGCTGCCGGTGAAGTATCCGCTGCGATGCGCGGCATCACTCCACGTGCCATTCTCGGTCCAATGCCAGGCGGCCATCCGCAGCTCAGTGTTGTTGCGGTAGGTGATCGGTCCCCAGCCGGCTGAGAGCGCCTCCTGGATGATATGCGGCGTATACACACGGTTGATGTCCGTCCGCGAGAGCACGTCAATCGAACTTCCGAGTGCGCTGTCGGGATCGAACGTATTGATGGCATGGCCAGGTGTGACGTCGACGCGAACGGTCGATTGGGGGAACGCAGCGGTGGGCAGCGCCGTCAAAAGGAATGCGATCTGGGCCGAGACCCGAGCTGCCTTCATCTCGTCATACCTCGAACACCGGGAACGCGCGCGTAGCGAAGGAGCAGATCCTTCGCGCCTGCGGCGCTAAAAGATCACGAACCGGCCGCCGCCGGTTGTGATGATCACCACGTTCATGACGAGCAGCATCAGGTCATAATGCCAGCCGTACGATTGGCCGCCCCAAAAGCCGATCTTCCACACGAAGATCTTCTTCTGAATCGCGCCGAGCATGATGAGGCACAGTCCGATGGCGGCGAGCTGGGTGAGGATGCCGAGTGCGACGCCCACGCTCCCGAGGACCTCGGCAGTGCCCAGAAAGATGGTGAAACTCGTGGTCGCACCGATGCTCTTTGCGCGCTCGGCGGGATGTTTCAGGTGATTCCAGCCGCTATCGAAGAAGACGACGGCGACCATCAGTCGCAGGAGCAGGAGACCGGTGTCAGCGAACTGATGCAGCACGGGGAATTGCGCGTGCATGTCTTGATATCCTCCGGATGGCTGATGACCTTCACTCAATCGGGACGGTGGGATTTGAACCCGCGACCCCCTGCCTCTGCCTTCGAAGTCATCGCCCGCAGCTGAGAACGAACGCCGCCCAACAGAACCGAAGGGCGTCGCGGCCCAAGGACTAACCAGATATGGGCCAGTATGGGTCGCCGCGCTACTGCACGGTCACCGGCTCGACCGTGGTGCGAACCGTCACCCGGAGACGCGAGCCGGGGAGGCCCCCCGCCACGTCCACTTCGTTAAACCGGAAGACGCGGATCCGCTGACTCGCGTTCGGCGGGTTGCTCACGCCCGCGATCACGTAGGCACCCGTATCGGGAAGCGTCACCGGGCCGAAGTCCTTTGTCTCCACCTCGGCGGACTTCGCCTGCGACGGGACCGTCCAGCGCACCGTGAGCGGCTGATTCGCGGCAACGGTGGCGTTCTTCACCGGCGCGGTGATGCTGTGGACCGCGGGCCCACCGAGCACCACGTTGCGCACGTTGTCCGCTCCCCGCGTCACGTTCAGTGTGAAGTCCCCGCTGTGGAACGTGTTCCCCGTCAGCAAGTAGTCTCCGGACCCCGTAGCCGTTTCCGGCAGGGTGATGGTGCCGAGCGACGGGTTGCTGATCGTCACGGTCGCCGCGGACACCGGATTGCTGAGACCGTCGCGCAGCGAGACGCTGTAGTCCGTCGAGAACCCGCCGATCACCGTCGGGTCGTCGTTCGCGTCGATGTCAGCCGTGACCTTCAACGTCGACGAGCCCGTCCCCGGGTTGTTCCGCGACACCGCGGGGCCGGTACTGTTACCGCAGGCGGCGAGCAGCACCAGCGCGGCGGCGATCCAAGAAATGCGTCCAAGGGTCTGCATGAGCATCCTCCGATTGTCTGTTCGAGTGGGCCGGATACGAGCCGGTCAGTGCATCAGTGATCTGGCAGGCCGTCCCGGTTGTCGCGTGTTGGCGGCCACAGGGGCAAGGGGTGTGCCGGACGGGGGCGAGGGCGGGTGGTAGAGCGTAAGCACGGGGATGTGAGAGATCTCACGTGTGTTCACGACACGTGACGATTTTCATCTGCATCAAGTCGGCGCAGGCCGGTCCGTCTTAAGACAGCCGCAAGAGTGGCCGCGCGCCCCGCATTGCCTCGCGACTCTTGCCATATGCGACTTCTGAGGCAAGCGTAGTCGGTGTGGAGGACGCCCTCGGGGCCCCGGACCTGGGGCCGAAGTGACGGCGCCGGCCGATGTCCGGTTACTCGTCGTCCGGCTGAGCGATTCGTTTGGCGACTTCTGGCCGCTCCTGGCGCGCGACCTCGGCGTCCCGCTCGTCGAATGGGCCCCAACACCTGAGGAGCTGCCACCTCCCGGCGCGGCAGTGATCCTCGTGGCGGCGGGCGGGCACGAGACAGAGATCGGCGCCTTGCTCGAGCGTCTGCCGGCGCCCGGGGGCATCCCCGTGATCGCGGTGGGCGCGTCCGTCTCCCATCGAGTAGCGGCGCAAGCAGTGGCGGCCGGCGCGTCGGACTATTTCGCGCTGCCCGACGACCGCGACGGATTGCAGGATGCCCTGGCCGCCGCTGTGCAGCGGCGCCGGGCCGCACTCTCCCGGGCGGCGCTGGCCCATCTCGAATCGCAGGCCCACGCATTCCGCGAGATCGTGGGCGGGAGCCCGGCGCTCACGGCGGTGCTCGAGCGCGCGGCGCGGGTAGTCCCCCACGGCGACGCCACGGTCTTGATCACGGGGGAGACCGGGACGGGCAAGGAGCTCCTTGCCCGGGCGGTCCACTACGGTGGGCCCCGCGCCGCGGCGCCGTTCGTGGAGCTCAACTGCGCCGCCCTCCCGGGCACGCTGCTTGAGAGCGAGCTGTTCGGCCACGAGCGGGGCGCGTTCACCGACGCCAAGACCGCGAAGCCGGGACTGTTCGAAGTAGCGGAGGGGGGGACACTGTTCCTCGACGAGGTGCAGCACCTCCCCACCGAGCTGCAAGGGAAGTTGCTGCGCGCGCTCGAGCAAAAGAGCGTGCGCCGCCTGGGAGCGACCGCGAGCCGGACCCTCGACATCCGCATCGTCGCAGCGACCAACACCGACCTCGCCACGGCCATGCAGGCCGGCCGGTTCCGCGAGGACCTCTACTATCGACTGAACGTGGTGACGCTCGAACTCCCCCCCCTGCGCGAGCGGGGCGAGGACATCCTGGTGCTAGCGGAGACTTTCCTGCGGCGCTTCGCCGAGCAGTACCGCCTCCCGCAACCCCCGCTCACCCCAGACGTGCGTCACGCGCTGCTGGCGCATTCCTGGCCCGGGAACATCCGCGAGCTGCGTAACGCAATCGAGCGCGCCGTGCTGCTATCTCCGCCGGGCAGCCTCGCGCTCGCGGAACTCGCCGGGCGACCCACGCGCCCGACCCAAGCCGGGACAGTTCCCTTCCCCGCCACCCTCGCCGAGATCCAGCGCGCCGCCGCACAGTTGATGCTGCAAGCGACCGGCGGCAACCGCTCCGAGGCTGCGCGCCAGCTGGGGATCTCCCGCTCGCGGCTGAAGCGACTGCTCGAGGGGATACCGGAGGGGGATGAAGCCGAGCTTGATACGAATTGAGGCAGATGCTTCACTGTGATCCAGCGGATGAGGCCTATCACCTACTACGCAACGACTTACGGTGGCGCGCGGCTTGCCCATACGAGTTGCGACTCCTCCTCGGGAAACACTCCTATGCGACGACTGTTCTGCGGCCTGGTGGCTGTGGCGATTGCGGTGGCATGCAGCGACTCGAACGGCCCCCCGCCCAAGCCGGCTCCGGTGCCGAACTCCCAGCTCCACATCGTTCTCCAGAGCTCTTCGGCGCCGCCGCTGCTGGCCGACAGCGCGAGCTTCTACGCCGTCGTGGGCCAGGACCGCGAAGTCCGGATGTACTACCAGGGAGCGGCCCCAGGCGTCGCGGGGCAGGAGTTTCTGCGGCTCAAGGTGCCGGGCGATGGCCTGCTCAGCCGCCCCGACGGCAGCCTCTTTCAGCCTGGTGATTCGATCTTAATCATCATCAAGGTGGTCGATCCCAAGAAGTTTCTCTTCGATTTCCAACCCACCGGTCTGCATTTCAGCCCGGACCACCCGGCTGAGCTGACGTTCGAATACTTAAACAGCGACCACGATTTCAATGGTGACGGGGTGATCGACACCGCCGACGCCCGGATCAAGGCCGCGCTCGACATCTGGCAGCGCCAACCCTCCGATACTCTGTGGTATCGCGTCCAGGCCGCGAATTACGAGACGTACGAGGAGCTTGATGGCAAAGTCCTGCATTTCACGGAGCACGCGATCGCGTGGTGAGCCCGCGAGCCGCTAAATGACGACATCGCTAGCCGACGACTCCGCGCTGCTCTCCGAGCTGCGCGCGCTGGCGGAGCAGGGCCGCCACCGCGAGGTCCTGGGCCGGCTGCACGGCCTGCCGGTGGAGGCCCTTGAGGGACGGACGGCGTTCGCACTGCTCGCGGCGGAGGCGCACGGCCGGCTGGGCGAGTACAGCGAGGCGCAGCGCTGGGCGGAGCTCGTGCTCGTTCTGGCGCGGTCGCGCGGCGAGGGACAGGCGGAGCTGCGAGCCCTCAACTACAAAGGCGCGATCGCTCTGCGGGGCGGTGACGTGGACGAGGCGGAGCTCCGCTTCGCCGAGGCGCTCACGGTGGCGCGGGCCGTGCAGGACCACGCCGCCGAGGCGCGCTGTCTCAATAACCTGGGGATCATCGCCTTTCTGCGGGGCGACCCCGGCTCGGCGCTCGCCGACTATCAGCTCGCCCTCGCCGCCTACCAGCAGGCTGGGGTGGTGCGCGGGATGGCCGAGACCCACCACAACATCGGCATCAGCTGGCGGGACCGCGGCGATCACCGGCGGGCGCTCCGGGCCGCGGAGCAGGCCGTGCGGCTCGCCACGCAGGTGCAGGACGACAGTTTGCTGGGCCTAGCGCTGACGGGCCGCGCTGAGACCCACTTGCTGATGAGCGACGCGGAGCTCGCGGCGGCGGAGCTCGCGCGTGCCGCGGAGGCCTACCAGCGCGTGCAGTTCGAGGCGGGGCTCCCCGAAGTGTGGCGTCTGCAGGCGGGCGTGGCGCGAACCCGGGGCGACACCTCGGGCGCCATCGGGCTGCTGGAACAGGCGGCCGAGGTCGCCACCCGGCAAGGGAACACCGAAACGCTGGCGGCCGTCCAGCGCGATCTCGGCGCGGCGCTCGAAGCCCAGGGGAACCTCAGCGGCGCGCGCCTGGCACGCCAGCGGGCGGTCGTCCTGTACAAGCGGTTGGGTGCGATACACGCGGCCGAGACGATTGCCGCTTTGGTCTGACGCTTCCCTCCCCTGAGCAGCGGAGCATGCGGGTCTCGCGGCGGAACATCCAATAAGGAGGGTAAGAGTGGATCGGGACACACGGTGCATCCCCGCGGATATGGATCCAGGGGCTCGCACTTTATCTCGATCAAGCTCTAGCTCTTACTGACTGGGCGCGAAGCCTGAAACCATTGAAGCCGCTCCGAAAAGTAATGGAGCGGCTTCACGTCACTACTCGTCTGTCAATCAGGACGGCGGGATTTGAATGCAACGGCCCTCGTGCGGGGCCGTTGTTTTATCGGCATTTACGTGTGCGAAACGACTGCATCGGTGGCCATTGGCAGCAATGGAACGGCAAACATTCGGCAAACACATTCGGCGATTATCAGCGTGACTAGGAAGGTCGTGAATGAGCAGGTCTTCCCGATGAACGTTAGGCAGCAGACCTTCGAGAAATCCAGTTCTATTTGCGAGTGCCGGATGACCAGATAGCCGCCAGGAAGGAGCTCCGACGGCCGCAGTGTGTGCTAGGTCACGCACGCACTTGAAGTGTTTTGACTCAGGCGTGCGTCATTTCGGAGCGGCGGTTCCACGATCCGAGCGTGGTGACACGCGACCAACGGGCGGCACAGCGCTTGCCCATATTGCGTGGCAATGTCTGCTTTCCTTCGGTCACTCAGGTGTTGGCTGGCGCTCTCTGGAATCACTGCGTTCGGAGTAGCCGAGCCGGTGGCAGCTCAGGCGCCGAACCATGCCTGGCACGCCACGGGCACTCTCCGAGCCACTGAGCAGCGCAACGACAACGTCTTCTTGCTCAGCGACGCCATGCGTGCCAGACTGGACACGTTCACGACCCCTGCGTCCCCAGCGACTCGTTTCGCCGAGATGCAGAGCGTGAGCGACCTCATCACTTCGGTCCAGGCCGGCCTTGGCATCGAGGGTCCCGGACTGTTCGGACGCACGCTCTCGATCCGGCCCGAGGGTGAGTACGACTGGTACGCGCGTAATGCCAAGCGCCGGAACGTCGATCTGGGCCTCTCCATCACACAGAGTTTTCCCCATCATGGACGGTTGCAGCTGCGCGGCAGGCTCATACCCAGCTACTTCTATCGCAACTTCCTAGCCGACGCGATCGATCTGAACGGTGACGGCGTCATTCAGTCGGGGGAGCGCATCTATGCCGCCGGTACCTATCGCGACAGCCGGCTGCTGATCGGCTACCGGCAGTCGCTGGTCCGATCGACCAAGACCAAGCCGTTCGGCGCGGCGCTCGAGCTCGAGGTCGGGCGTTTGGTCCGCACGTACGAGGCGCCGTTGGGGTATCGGAGCTATCGCGGGCCGACCGTCGACGCCATGCTGGCACTCGATCTCACCCGGTCTTTGGCACTCGACATCGACTATACGCACGCCTCGCTGAACAGCACGCCCGACACGGCGGTGCTGCTGCTCAACGAGCCGGATTTCAACCGGGACTTTAACGGCAATGGGACGACGACCGACCTGCGGGTGCGCTCGGTGCAGCTGGTGGACTTTTCCCGCCAAGAGCAGGACCTGGGCCTGGGGCTGCGCGCCGACGTCAGCGAGCGGGTCACCGCTCGTCTTCACTACGAGCACCGCTGGCGCACCTTCCCGTCGGCTGAGCCCTTCGACGTGCTCAACAATTCCCGGCGGGACCGGCGGGACTTTGTGGGTCTGGAGTTGAGCTTCCGCGCGGGCCCGCATGCCCGCTTCAGTGTCGGCGGAGATGTGGAGACCCAGAAGGTCAGCCAGTCGCTCGTCCCCAGCGTGACCGGCGAAATCACCGCGTACAAGCGCAACCGCTTCTACGCCGGCTGGCGGTATCACCTGTAAGCGACGCAGTCCGCACGATCACCCGTTCCAGAAGGGCAGGATGATGACTTCGACCGAAAACCTCAAGATCGGAAGGCCGCTGCCGGAATCGATCCGGAATGCCATCCGCGTCTCGTACGCGTTGCGTCGGGTGCCCGAGTCGCACTTTCAGATCCTGCTGCCGCGCCCCGAGCCGGTGCGCGTGGGGGACATCGTGCTGGCGCGCGTCGAATCGATCGGGAAGAACGTGGCCATGGACATCGCGACGGGCCGTCGCTGCGGGTTGCACCGAGGCGACCTCGTTGCCGTGGTCTTTGGGAATCGCTACGCCACGCTCCAGTTCGAAGGCTACGCGCGGTCGGACGGCGACAGCTGCGATCTGCTCTCCGTGGGCGGGCTGTGCGGGCTGGTCGCAAGCAAGCACGACACCGTGCCGGAACCGAGCAAGCTCCGCATCGAAGGCGCGCTCGGCGACGCGAACGGGGAGCCGCTGCGGCTGCAGAACTTCGCCCTCCCGGACACGTCCCGGGCCGACCGCCGCCCGCGCATCGCCGTCGTCCTCGGCACCGCGATGGACGCGGGCAAGACGCACACTGCGCGCAGCGTAATTCTCGGCCTGCGGCGGCAGGGAATTCCCGTGGCGGGCATCAAGCTAACCGGAACCGCGGCGGGGCGAGACACCTTCACGATGCTCGACGCCGGTGCTTGCGTGGCGCTGGACTTCGTGGATGGGGGGCTGCCTTCCACGTACCGCTGCGGGCTGCCGGAGCTGCTCCAGCTCTATCGCCTGCTCGTCGGCCACGCCGCCACCAAAGGCGCTTCCTGGGTTGTCGTGGAAATTGCGGACGGGATCATTCAGGGCGAAACGGCTGCGCTCCTCGCGAGCACGCGGTTCGCGACGACCGTGGATGCCTGGCTCCTGGCCGCGACCGATGCCCTCGGGGCGGCCGGCGCGCTCGGCATGCTGCGCGGCATGGGGATCAGCCCGCTGGCGGTCTCCGGGATCGTCTCCCGCAGCGCCCTGGGTAGGCGAGAGGTCGAGGCGTCGACGAAGATTGCCTGCCTGGCGGCGGCGGAGCTGGAGGAGGGCGCGTTGAATGCCAAGCTGCTCGCGGCCGCGCCCCCGGCGGGCTTGAAGGTCCTGTCCGGTGAACAGGCGGCGGTCACGCTGGGATGAGCCGCGGCTGCGTCTATCTCTGGACGCCCGACCCGGAACGCCCGGCCGGCGGGTACGTGACGACATCGGTCGTCCCGCTCGAGCGCCTGGAGAATGGCAGCGCGAGGACCGCTCGACTGCGGGGACGGTTCGTGGTCGTGCGGAACGGCGGCGCGGTCAACGAGCCGGATCCCCTGAGCGGCGGCGTGCGTGCAAGCCGTCTGGGAGACGCGGCGCCGAACGCCGACGGGGACTTCCTGTTCGAGCCGGGGAAGGGCGGCGGCCGTCTCGATAAGGTCGCGCTGGCCGAGCCCGACTTTCGCTCGCGCTACGTCCAGGCGGCGCGGTTCGGGGAGGTAAACACCTACTTCCACGTGGACCGCATCGCGGCCTACGTGGACGGGCTCCTGCATAAGCTCGGCGCGTCCTCGTTGCCCCGCGTTGTCGCTGTGGTGACCGCACATTCTGCGGTGACCGAGCAAGACGGGCTCCGCGACGGTGTCCGGCGGCCAAGCGGCCGCTGGTTCCCGTTCCAGGGCGGCCACTACCGCCTGCCAGGCCGCAAGCACACCGTTGCCGAGCACGAACCCCTTTCTTCTAACGGCGAGATTCATCTCGGACCGGGGTGGATGCTGCTCGAGCACGGCGCGCTGGTGCAAGCGGCGGGCGGGCGGTACCGGGCGAACGCGTCGCACAATGCCAGCATCATCTACCACGAGTACGGCCACCATCTTGCGCGGCACACGGCCGACTTTGCCGCCAATGCCCGACGCCCTTCGGATCGACAGCGCAATCGTAAGCCCGCCATCGAGGAAGGCACGTGTGATTATTGGGTTGCGACGCTCCTCGAGACTCCGCACATCTGGGCGTGGCACCGGCGACATGACGAGCGGTTTCCCCACCGTCGCCACCTCGGCTCGTCGAAGACGATGCGAGACTACGACTCTCGTCCCGGCGCGGACCCGCACGCGAACGGAACCATCTGGGGCGCCGCCCTGTGGGAGCTGCGCGCGCGGTTGAGCCCGGTCGACGGGCCCCTCGCCACGGACTTACTGGTCCTCCAGACGCTCCTGCTGCTCGGGCGCTTGCACACCCGACGCAGCAGCTTCCAGGTGGGTCTGGCCGCTCTACTGTATGCCGACGAGTTGCTGAACGCCGCCCGGCATCGCGCGATCATCCTAAGCACATTTGCCGCGCGCGGCATCCTCCCCGACCCCGTGGCGCAGCGAGCGTTGGAGGGCGGGCAAGGCGCCCGAGAACGGCCGGTCTCGTGGCTTGGCCAACCCGTGACAGGCCTCTGGAACCAGCCGGTGGAGCGAGGTGAGGGCGCCATCGACGACGACCTGGCGGCCGCCGTGCAGGGCATGCTCAAGCACGTTGCCCGCGACGAGATCCCTGATTCTCAGGACCTGTTCACGGCCGCCGCGTTGGAGACCGAGCTGCGGGCGCGGAACGCCCCGGATCTATCCCTCATCGCTGTCGGCGACATCATGCTGGATGGTCGCGCGACGAAAGTCATTGCCGAGCGGGGAGCGCATTATCCCTTCGACGCCGTGTTGCCGCTGCTGCGGCGGGCGCCGATTGTGCTCGGTAATCTGGAGGGCCCGTTTGCGCGCATCGCCCGACGCGAAGAGCGCAACCATTCCTACCGCGTCGATCCCGGGCTCGCGGGCGCGTTGCGAGGAGCGGGGATCAACATCGTGACTCTCGCCAACAATCACTTGCTCGATTGCGGCCGCGCGGGCGTCTTGGAGACCCTCGAAACGCTGGAGCAGGCAGGTGTGGCAGCGGTCGGGGCCGGCGTCGACAAGCACGCGGCGCACCGCCCGGTCATCAGCACCGCGGGCCGTTGGCGAGTTGGCGTGCTTGGGTACTATTGGAACCGGCGCTGCGCTGCGAAAGGCACCCTGCCCGGGAGCGCCATGGATCCTCCCGAAGCCCTGGCCAAAGACATTGGCGCCCTGCGCCCCCAAGTCGACCGGATCGTGGTGACGTTCCATTGGGGCGTGCCCTACGAGCGGCAGCCCTCCGGCGCAGACCAGGCCAAGGCACGATGGGCGGTGGATTGCGGGGCCGACGTGGTGATCGGGCATCACCCCCACATCGTGCAGCCCGCGGAGGTCTACCGCGGGCGCCCGATCTTCTACAGCGTGGGCAACTTCGCGTTCGGCTCCGGGAACAGCCGCGCCGAGGGCCTGGCGGTCGGCGTGCGCTTCGAAGAGCTCCACACGATGATCGAAGGCTACCCGTTGTACGTGAAGAACCGGGATCCGCGCGTTCGCTACCAGCCCAAGGTCCTGCGCGGTCGCGGGGCGGAGCGCGTGCTGCGGAACCTCGCCGAGATCTCGCCCTCGGCCGGCGATCTCCTGGAGATCGAGGGCGCCCGGATGCGGCTGACCATTCCCAGATGCGCTCACTGATCCCGCTGCTGCGCCCGTATCGGGTGGCGATGGGCTGGGCGACGCTGGCGATGGTGCTGGACGCCGCGCTGACGGTGCTCCGGCCATGGCCCTTGAAAGTCGTCATTGACCTCGTCCTCTCCCACAGACACAGCCGCGTGCCGCTGTTGACCGGTTGGCTCGAGGCCGCACGCCCGGCGCCGATGACCATCGTGTACGGGGCCTGCGCGGCAACGTTGGTGATCGCGCTCAGCACCGGCCTGCTGACCTACGGGTACACGCACACTTTGGGCGTCATCGGGCAGCGGTTCGTGTTCGTGCTGCGGCGCAACCTGTTTGCCCACATGCAGCGCCTATCGCTCAGGTTTCACGACCGTCAGCGGACGGGCGACCTCATCACGCGCCTCACGTCGGACATTCAGGCGCTGCGGGACGTGGTGAGCAACGGCTCCATCCTGCTCGTCAGCAACGGCTGCCTGCTCGTGGGCATGGTGGCGATGATGGTGTGGCTCAACTGGCAGTTCGCGCTCGCCGCGCTCTCGGTCGCTCCGCTGCTCTTCTGGACGGTGTTCCGCTACACCAGCCGCATCAAGGCGGCGGCGCGCGACGCCCGGGTCAGCGACGGACTGCTCGCGTCCGTGGCCCAGGAGACGCTGGCGTCGATCCGCATCGTCCAGGGTCTGGCGCAGGAGGATCAACAGATCGAGCGATTCCAGGTGCAGAACGCGGACAGCTTACGCGCGTATCTCGAGGCGATCCGGTATCAGGCCCGCGTGGCCCCTCAGGTGGACTTCCTCGCCGCGCTGGGCCTCGCGGTCGTGATGTGGTACGGAGCCACCCGGGTGCTCGCGGGCGTGCTGACGACGGGAGACGTGGTCGTCTTCTTCGCCTACGTCACGAATCTCTACAGCCCGATGAAGGCGCTGTCGCGTCTCTCGTCTTCGTTCGCCCGTGCCGGCGTGGCGGCCGACCGGATCGCGGAGGTTCTGCGCGTGCGCAGCGAGGTGGTCGAGGCGGAGGGCGCCCCCGCCGCTCCCCGGTTCGCGGGGCGAATCGAATTCCGCGATGTCTCCTTCGGGTACAATGCGGGGCAGCCGGTGCTCTCCCACGTCGACCTGATCGTCGAGCCTAGCACCACGCTCGCGATCGTGGGAGCGACCGGCGCCGGCAAGAGCACGTTGGTGAGCCTGATCCCGCGGTTATACGATCCCGCCGCGGGGGCGGTATGTATCGACGGCGAAGACGTCCGGCGCTTTACCGTGCAGTCGCTCCGGGACCAGATCAGTCTCGTGCTTCAGGACTCGCTGCTGTTCAGCGGCAGCATTCGGGAGAACATTGCGTTCGGCCGTCCTGACGCCGGCGATGAAGAGATCTGTCGTGCGGCCCGCACCGCCAATGCCGAAGAATTCATCCTGCAGCTGCCCGACGGCTACGACACCGTCGTGGCGGAGCGTGGCTCCACGCTGTCGGGCGGCCAGAAGCAGCGGATCGCGATCGCCCGCGCCATTCTGCGTGACGCGCCGATTCTGATCCTGGATGAGCCCACCAGCGGACTGGACGCCGCCTCGGAGCAGACCGTGTTGGCCGCGCTCCAGGTCGCGGCCGCTGGTCGCACCACGCTGACCATCGCCCACCGATTGAGAACGGTCCGCTTCGCGGATCGGATCATCGTGCTGGAGCGCGGGCGGATCGTGGAAGAGGGGGAGCACCGGGAGCTGCTGGGTCGTCGCGGCAGGTACGCCGCGCTGTGCGAGCTGCAGACGGGGGTCGATTGACGGCGAACAGGCGAGCGGCCGCGGCCCTGCTCCTGCTCGTCGGGTGCAGTGGCCACCCGACCGCACCTGTCAGCGGGTCGGGACCGGTGGCCTCGGTGATCGTCGCGCCCGCTGTCGCGACCGTGGTGGTGGGCGACAGCGTGCAGTTCACCGCCACCCCGAAAGATGCGGCGGGTAACCCCCTCCTTGGTAGAGTGGTGTCTTGGGCAACGGGCGCGCCAGCCGTTGCTTCGGTGTCGGCGACGGGACTCGTCACCGGACGCGCGACCGGCACGGCGACGGTCACTGCCACAAGTGAAGGGCAAACTGGGTCAGCCACGATCAACGTCGGTCTCCTGTTTGCCGCGATGAGCGCGGCCCGCGAGTTCACGTGCGGTCGTACGACCGGCGGCGCCGCATACTGTTGGGGCCTGAACGCCAGCGGCCAGCTCGGCAACGGCTCGACGACCAGCAGCACGACCCCGGTGGCTGTCGGTGGCGGGCTTGTCTTCGCCGGGATCAGCGCGCACGGCGATCACGCCTGTGGCCGCACGGCCGCTGGAGCGGTGTACTGCTGGGGGGATAACTCGTTTGGCCAGCTCGGCGACGGCACCACTACGAACAGGTCTACTCCCGTGCCGGTCTCCGGCGGACTCGCGTTTATGGCGATCAGCGTGAACGGGACGCACACCTGCGGTCGGGTCGCCAGCGGAGCCGCGTATTGTTGGGGCGACAACGTGTTCGGCCAGCTCGGTGACGGCACGACCATCGACCGATCGGCACCGGTCCTCGTCGCAGGTGGGTTGAGCTTCGCCGGGGTGAGCGCGGGAGGCAATCACACCTGTGGCCACACGGCAGCCGGCGCGGCGTTTTGTTGGGGCGACAACGCGTTCGGCCAACTGGGCGACGGCTCGACCACCAGCAGCGCGGTCCCCGTGGCCGTCACGGGGGGCATCGCCTTCGCTGGGATCAGCCCGGGCGGCAGCCATACGTGCGGGCGCACCATGGGCGGCACGGCGTACTGTTGGGGACTGAACGCGAGCGGCCAGCTCGGCAACAGCACCACGACGAGCAGTTCGACTCCACTGGCCGTCACGGGTGGTCTCACCTTTGCCGCCGTCGGCGCGGGGGGCACGCACACCTGCGGCCGCACCACGAGTGGGATCACGTACTGTTGGGGCGACAACGCGTTTGGTCAGCTCGGCAACGGCTCGATGACGAACAGTCCAGCCCCGGTGGCCGTCTCGGGAGGCCTTTCCCTCACGGGCGGAAGCGAAGGCGTCAACCACACCTGCGCCCACGTGATCAGTGGCGCCGCCTACTGCTGGGGGGGGAACACCAGCGGCCAACTGGGCAACGGCTCCACGACGGCGAGCGCGGTACCGGTGAAGGTCGCGGGCCAGCCGTAGGGGGGACTACGCGCCGGCGGTCGACGTCCCAGCTCCGTCCGTGTAGCCCGCAGTTTTCTCTCCGACGCTCACTTCCTGGAAGTTCATGCCGAAGATCGCGGGAACCCCGACGCGCGCGGTGCCCGTGTGATCCTTCCCTTCGATTTCATTGATGATCGCCTGAACTTTGATGTCGTCGTACTGCTCCGCCACGGTGACGTTGCTCGTCCAGTCTCCTCCGCCCGGAGCGTTTGAGGCAATTTCGGGCGTGTACAGGTCATCGACGCCGTGGCCTGACGGCCCCTTGACCAGCTCATAGGAGGGATGCTTGTCAGACCACGCCGTACGAAATCCCGCGCGCTTGGCAACTTCGAAGATCGTGTTGACTCGCAGGAACTGTTGTGGATACACCGGCGTGCAGCCGTGGGCGCCGTCGCGCGGGAGGGCGGCCGGATCGATCCCGCCACCGCCATCCAATCGAGTGACCAACACACAGCGACTCACTACCCTCAAGTTCATTCACGCGCCGCCCTACGCGGGCCGTGGTGGGCGCAGATTATGAGAGGGCAGATGGCGTATATCTAAAGCGACCACCTCCGGCACAGGCTCCTTGCCCGCGAGCCAATCCCGGACTTCACTTGGCCACACTCCCAGCTTCTCGGCGAGTCGCACTTGCCCCCAGGCGATGCGCCGTAACTCGCGCCTAAGTTGCGCGGGAGTCAATCGGTCCTCCGTCATGAGAGAGAGACCACCCTGTGAGCGCGTTCCTACGGCGCTCCGTTCAAAGCACTCCGTATCCGCCCTCAGGCGACGTCCACGCGGGCTGCGACTGATGGAAGAGGTCTAGCAGCTGCCGCTCAGTGAGCTCAGCGAGGGATGCGTCGGAACTCTTCGATCCCAGAGGCGAATAGCGAGTGAAGCGGCGCTTGCGCTCGGGGCCGGTCCCCAGCTCGAACAGCAACCC
>WNFD01002896.1_pt1 | contig 17236 bp, 14 predicted proteins | sample 5400491 | NCBI WGS metagenome assembly WNFD01 (sample SAMN13153343, study PRJNA577476) | soil metagenome | isolation source: 120 cm saprolite under Douglas fir tree site 2 hole 2 replicate 2 | place: USA:California | collected 2015-04-18 | reverse complement strand
CCGGAGGGCCGCGCCGAGCAGTGGGTGGAAGGCATGGGCATCGCGACGGGTATCGCGTTTGATCACATCGGCAATCTGTACGTTGGCGACCGCAGCGGTACGGTTTTCAAGATCAGCCCGAGCCGGGAAATTTTTGTATTCGCCACGCTCGAGCCTTCCGTCGCCGCATATCATCTGGCGTTTCATCCCAGCGGCGATCTCTACGTTGCCGGGCCCACGACTTCGAGCTTCGACCGCATCCACAGAATCACACAGGGCGGCGATGTAAGTGTTTTCTTCCGTGGCGTCGGCCGGCCGCAGGGCATCGCGCTGGATCGCGACGGAAATCTTTATGTGGCGGGCTCCTACGGCGGACGCCGCGGCATCGTGCGCATTACGGCACAAGCTCAAGCCGAGGTGGTTCTCAGCGGCTCGGGGCTCGTCGGAATGGCGCTTCAGCCTTCAGGCCGCGCGATTCTCGCCACCAGCGGCGCGCTCTTCACGCTCGATTGGGACGTCCGCGGCTTGCCGTTGATCGGATAATTGAAGAGATGAAAGCGGAAATCATCGCGGTTGGTTCGGAACTGCTGACTCCGGACCGCACGGACACCAACTCGCTCTTCCTGACCGAAGAGCTGAACAAGCTTGGCATCGAAGTGGTGCGCAAATCGATTGTCGGAGACCATAGCGAGTATTTGAGCGCTGCATTCAAGGAAGCGCTGGAGCGCGTCGAACTGATTGTCGCGTCGGGCGGGCTGGGCCCCACGGAAGACGACCTTACCCGCGAAACGCTTGCCGATCTTCTGGGCCGCAAGCTGCGCCTGAACAACGAGATTCTTCGCTACATCGAAGGCCGCTTCCGCCAACTGGGCCGCGAGATGCCTGCGGTGAATGTGCGGCAAGCGATGGTGCCGGAAGGCGCGGAGGTTCTGGAGAATCCGCGCGGCTCGGCACCGGGGCTGTGGATCGAAGACGCGGGGCGCTTCATCGCGTTGCTCCCCGGCCCACCACGCGAATTGAAGCCCATGTATCAAGAGCAGGTCTTGCCGCGGCTGCAGAGGCGCAGCTCGAACGTTCGAATGTTTCATCGGGAATTGCGCGTCGCGGGGATGGGTGAATCGAGCGTCGAGCAACGCATCAAGCCCATTTACACGCGCTACGCCGACGTGAACACGACGATTCTGGCCGCGCCGGGCGAAATTCAGATCCACTTGCGTGTGTGGACCGGCGACGCGGCGCACGCGCAAAAAACGCTGGATGAAATCGTGCAGGGATTCGAGATTGCGCTGGCCGACCGGATTTTCTCGCAGGATGGAGCTTCGCTGGAAGAAGTGGTGGCGCGGCTTCTGACGAGTAATAGCGCGACAATTTCCGCTGCGGAAAGTTGCACTGGCGGATTGCTCGCGCAGCGGCTGACGAGCATCGCGGGCAGCTCGTCGTATTTTTTGGGTGGGGTCGTCAGCTACAGCAACGAGTTGAAGACAGCGTGGGCGGATGTTCCGCAGGAACTCATTCAAACCAAAGGCGCCGTCAGCGGCGAAGTGGCGATCGCGCTGGCCGAAGGCATTCGCCGCCAAGTCGGAAGCACGCTAGGCGTGGGTATCACCGGCATTGCCGGTCCGGGTGGAGGCAGCGAGGAAAAGCCCGTGGGCACGGTGCATATCGCGCTCTCGCATGCCGGCGGCGTTAAAGAGCGCGGCGTGCTTTTCCCAGGTGATCGAGAGACCATCCGCTGGCACGCGTCGCAGTTGGCGCTCGATCTCGTGCGCATCCATTTCCTTTACAACGGCGGGGAGCCGCCGGCGCGCGGCGCACAAAGGTCCTGAGCTGCATGCGCCTGTTCGTCGCGCTGGAGATTCCCGCGGAGGTGCGAGAAAATCTCTCGGACTTGATCGAGGCCCTTCGCGCGGTTTCGCCGCAGACTCGCTGGGTGCGTCTGGCAAATCTTCACGTAACGCTCAAATTCATTGGCGAAGTTTCGGAAACGAAGCTAGGCGCCATTCGAGGCGCGCTCACCGGCGTGCGGTCCGATCAACTCGTGACACTGGAATTCCGCGGCCTCGGCTTCTTCCCCAACGAAAAACATCCTCGCGTTTTCTGGGCGGGCATCGAGGCTTCGCCGAACTTGAAGACTCTCGCTGGCGAGATCGAAAAGGCGATGGAAAAACTTGGCTTCCCGCGGGAACAGCGAGCGTTTTCGCCGCATCTGACGCTCGCGCGGTTCGAACCTCCCAGGCTGCCGGAAAGACTTCGCGGCGCGGTCCAGGAGAGCGCACAGCGCGAATTTGGTTCGCTGCGCGCCAGTCAATTTCATCTCATCGAAAGCAAGCTAAGATCCTCCGGCGCGGAGTACACTACGCTCGAAAGTTTTCCGTTCGCGGCGGCGGAGGCCTAGCGGAGCATGCCTGACCATTCCCTCCCGGTTTTCCTGATCCCTTTCGCGGCGTATTTTCTTGGCTCGATTCCCTCCGGGCTGGTGCTGGCAAAATTGTTTGGCGGCGAGGACGTGCGCAAATCCGGCAGTGGCAACATCGGCGCGACCAACGTCGCGCGTGTGGCGGGGCCGCTGGCGGGAATTCTGACGCTGGTGTTCGACACCGCGAAGGGCGCGGCAGCCGTGTGGCTCGCTGGTCGCGTCACCAACGAAAGCGCCACCTGGATGACCATCACGGCCTTCGCGGTGCTGCTCGGACACTGTTTCCCGGTTTGGCTGAAGTTCAAGGGTGGCAAAGGTGTGGCCACCGCTCTTGGCGTGTTTCTTGCCCTCTGCCCGCTGGCTGCGGTCAGCGCACTGCTCCTTTTCCTTCTTTGCGTGGCTTATTGGCGATATGTTTCTCTAGGTTCCGTCGCGGCAGCCGCGGCCATGCCGCTGCTCATTTATTTTCTTTGGGCGCCGCATCATGCGCCGCCGATCGTGATCAACGTGGGAACGCTGGCCATCGCGGCGCTGGTGATTTACAAACACGACGGCAACGTTCAGCGCCTCGTGGAAGGCACAGAGCCACGCTTTTCCTTCGGCAAGAAGAAGGAAGTGGAATGACGAAGTTCGCCATTCTCGGCGGGGGAGGCTGGGGCACGGCGCTGGCGATCTTGCTTTCGCGCAGCCGCAAGGCGCACGAAATATCGCTTTGGGTGCACAACGCCGGGCTCGCGGAAGCGATTCGCCGCGACGCTGAAAATAAGATGTATCTTCCCGGAGCGAACGTGCCCGAGAGCGTTAGAGTTCATTCTGAATTGGAAACTGCGCTCGCTGGAGCGCAAGTGATCGTCGGCGCCATGCCATCCGCGCATGCGCGTGCTGTCTACACTGCCGCGCTTCCATTTGTCGGCGCCAGCGCGAGTTTCGTTAGCGCCAGCAAGGGCCTTGAGCCATTGACGCACTTGAGAATGAGCGAAGTGATCGCGCAGGTCGTGTCGCCGAAATTCGCGCCCTCAATCGCCGTGATTTCCGGACCGTCGTTTGCCGCGGAAGCTGCTCGTGGCGAACCCACCGCCGTGGTTCTGGCAGCGAAAAATTCTGCGTTCGCCGCGGAGTTGCAGGAAGAGTTTGCCGGCCCGAACTTCCGCCTGTACACCAACGACGATGTCGTCGGCGTGGAGCTGGCTGGCGCGATGAAAAACGTGATGGCCATTGCCGCAGGGGCCTGCCAGGGGCTGGGGGTCGGTTCGAACGCTCTCGCGGCGCTGATCACGCGCGGCCTCGCGGAGATGGCCCGTCTCGCCGTGGCGCTAGGAGCGCGGCCAGAGACGCTCAGCGGCCTGGCGGGATTGGGCGATTTGGTTCTCACGTGCACGGGGTCGTTGAGCCGCAATCGCTTTGTGGGCATCGAGCTTGGCAAAGGACGCCCTCTCCGCGAAATCATGGCGAATATGCGCATGGTGGCCGAGGGCGTGAATACCGCCGCGCCGCTGCTGGCGCTGGCTCGCGAACACCAGATCGAAATGCCGATTACGGGGCAGGTTGACGCGATCTTGCACGCGGGCAAGTCTCCCGAGGAAGCGATTCGAGACATCATGGAGCGGCCTTTGAAGCGGGAGTAGGCGTGGAGCGCGGTTTTCAGTAGTCAGTTTTCAGTTCTAAGTTGTTGTAAGTCTTAAGTTGTTAGTAGGGCGGAGAAAAATCTGGTTTTGCGGTGCTCTTGCGCAGGGCATGTTGAACCGTGTCTGTGCCGGACTGATGATCAAGTTCAATATAGCTCTTCAAAACCGCCGTCATGCGAGTTTGCTCGGGGCGCAACTGAATAATCTGAGCATTGTCAACTTAGGCTACCTCTAGTACTAAAGTCCCAGTTGCACATGCGCGACGCCGTGCGCTCACCGGCCGCTTAATCTCCTCCGGTTCTCTTAAAATGAATAGTCGAGATGCCGCTTGATGCCAAAGCTCGGTGGGAACGTGTGCGCGCAGGGCGTGTCCGCATCCTCTGGCTCGTTTTGGGGGCGCTGTTGCTCGTCAGTGCGCTACCCATTGGCCTCTACCACCGCCAGGTATTGCAGCTCAGCCAAGACAAACTGGTGGATACCGAGCGCGTCCAGCAAAACGATCTCACCAGATCGCTCGCCCAGGAAATCCAGTTGTTCGAAGCCAACCTGACGCAACAGCTTCTGAGCGAGCGCCAGATTCTTACGCTAACCGGTCTCATCGACAACGTGGAAGATCCGTCGGCAGAACCCAAGGTAACGCGCTTGCTGGAATATTTCGTCGAGAGCAATCGCAATACGTTTATTTACCTGACCGCCGTTGGCAAGTCTGGAAAAGGGACCAGCGCGTCGCAAAGCAATTTCCGAGCGGAGCAGGATCCTTTCGTTGCGCGAGCGCTGCAGCGCGCGTTTGTCACTTGCCTGCAGTCGCAGCAACTGCAGGTGGTCAAATTTCGCAGCGATCCGCTGGCACTGGCGCCGGACAACCGGCCCGCCTTTGTCGTCGCAGTACCTCTACAAGACGTCAACCGCAATTTTACAGGCATGCTTGCCGCGGTCGTTTCACTCGACTCCATCCTTCACAGATTGCAAGAGTCCAGCGTCCGGGGACGTAGTGTTTTTCTGGTGGACCACAACGGCCGCCTGGTGGCGCACTGGGACACGAAAAACTTTGTTCCCGGCGCGGACGTCAGCGGCAATTACCTGGTCGCCCAGGTAAAGGCGCTGCCACAAGAGCTGCGCAGCACGGAAACGGCCCGCTTTTCCGAAAAAAGCAAAAAACATTCGATCGAAATGATCGGAACTTACAGCACTTTTCCTGAGGTGAATTGGGCGGTTATTGCCCAGCAGAGTCTCGATGAAGCGCAAACCGACACCGGCGTTACCGAACTGAACCGGCAAGCACTGGCGTTCGTCACCGTTGTAATCCTGGTGGCCATTCTCGTCGGATATTTCTTCGCCGTGGGCATCAGCGGACCCATCCGCGGTTTGGCGGCTTCCACGCGCGCAATCAGCCGCGGTGAATTTCACCAGCGCTCGCCGGTACGCGGCGCTTCGGAAATCAGCGAGCTTGCCGAAAACTTCAACAAGATGGCAGGCGACATCGAGGAGTACATCGAACGGCTGAAAGAAGCCGCCGAGGAAAATCGCGAGCTGTTCATCGGCTCGATTCGAATGCTTGCCGCGGCCATCGACGAAAAAGATCCATACACGCGCGGTCACTCCGGGCGCGTGGCAAAGTATTCCGCGCTGATCGGCCAGGAACTGGGTCTTACCGCGGAAGAGCTGGACAAGCTGCGCATCGCGGCGTTGCTGCACGACGTCGGAAAAATCGGCGTCGAGGACCGCGTGCTGAAAAAGCCCGGTTCGCTAACGCCCGAAGAATTCGGATTGATGAAGCAGCACACCGTGAAAGGCGCGAATATCATGCGCCCGGTTTCACAGTTGAAGGAAATGCTGCCGGGCATCGAGTTGCACCACGAACACATGGATGGCCGCGGCTATCCCTACGGGTTGCAGGGCCAGCAGATTCCGTTGATGGCTCGCATCATCGGCGTGGCCGACACTCTCGATGCCATGACCACGAATCGCCCCTATCAGACGGCCATGGAACTGGACTACGCGATGAACCGAATCCGCGCCCTGACCGGCTCCAAGTTCGATACCGTGGTCGTGACCGCTCTCGAATCCGCCGTTAACGCCGGCAAGCTTCGCCTTTCCGCCGTCGAAGTTCACGTCTGACGATATACTTCTTCATTTTCGTTTTGAGCCATGCGGGGCGGGGCACATAATTCATCATTGCTGTGTCTATCTAAATGGATGAACATGTTATTTCGGTTCGGCTCGATGCTCGCGCTGACATTCTTGCTCTCCCTGGCTAGTCAGCAGGAATTAGCTCCAGCCTGTTGTCCGTCAGGGTACGCGAAACTATCGCCACAACAAGTGAAAGCCCTCCTGCAAGGGACTGGACCTATCCATCCTCCCTGTTGCGCTGGCATGCTTCACATCAAAGGAACCGTTGTGCTGGCACTGGCTGTTGATGACAACGGAGAGATAATCTGTGTGCAGAGCATCGCTGTTCACCACTAATAGTCGGCACTACGATCGAGTCGGTAAGGCGCTGGAAGTTTCTGCCCTATTCCTTACAAGGGCTAAAAAAGGGCTTCTGCGGCAGGATTGCCATTAGCTATCAGGCGAACAAGCACGGTGTGAAGTATAGAGTAATCGACGCTCACTAAATTCAACGCCACAGTTCACTGTCCAGAACTTATTCAGGACGTCTGGCTTTGAGTGCATCTGCTACAATTTTAGATTGCACGTGATCTGCATCGTGCAATCTTATGATCACTCTCTTCGGCAAGCCAGAACCAACTCTTGCGGAACGCCTCAAAGCTTCCGTTAGTAAGACGAAAGCAGTGCTTGCGGAAGCTGTCGATACTGTCTTTCTCGGCGAGCGGAAGATCGATCCTTCAGTCCTTAAAGACTTGGAGACGGCACTGCTCTCCGCGGACCTGGGTGTGAAACCGACGCGCGAGATTCTCGACGCGGTGCGCGAGAAAATGGACCGCCACGCGCTTGCCGATGCTGCACAGCTCAGGGGCGAAATCAAGTCGCACATTATTCGCATTCTAAACGCTCCCGTTCGCCCGGATGTAGCAACTGCCAGCGGCATTGCCACCTCGCAAAATGGCAGCGGCACGCGGGTGATCTTTATTGTCGGGGTCAACGGCGCCGGCAAAACCACCAGCATCGGGAAGCTTGCCAACCGCCTCCGCCAGGAAAAGCGAAGCGTCGTGCTCTGTGCGGCGGACACGTTTCGCGCCGCCGCGGTTGAGCAATTGGAAATCTGGGCGCAACGTAACGGTATTGAGGTCATCAAGCAGAAATCCGGCGCCGACCCCGCGGCCGTCGTTTACGACGCTGTCGCCGCTGCCAAGGCGCGCTCCTCCGACGTCGTCATCGTGGATACCGCGGGACGCTTGCACACCAAGTCAAACCTCATGGCCGAACTCGAAAAAATGAAGCGCACCGCCGCGAAAGTGATTCCCGGCGCGCCGCACGACGTTTTGCTGGTTCTCGACGCCACCACCGGGCAGAATGGCCTTGCGCAAGCCCGCGAATTCACTTCCACCGTCGGCGTCACAGGAATCATCCTCACTAAGCTCGATGGCACGGCAAAGGGCGGCATCGTAGTGGCGATCTCACGAGAGCTTGGCCTGCCCATTCGCTTCGTGGGCACCGGTGAGCAGATCAACGATATGGTTCCCTTCGACGCGGAAACTTACGCCAATTCTCTCTTCGATTGAACTGTGGACGCACACGCCATTCGTTTCATCCAACACGCGCTGGCGCTGGCCCGCAAAGGGGTGGGCCTCGCCAGCCCCAATCCTGTGGTCGGTTGCGTCATTGTGCGGGAAGGCCAGATTGTCGGTGAGGGCTTTCATCAATTCGAGTGGCGCGACCACGCGGAAATCGTCGCGCTGAAGTCTGCCGGCGATAAGGCGCGCGGCGCAACGCTCTACGTCACCCTCGAGCCTTGCAATCACACTGGGCGCACCGGCCCTTGCACCGAAGCGATCATCGCCGCGGGCGGGCAACGCGTAGTGGCGGCGATGGACGATCCGAATCTCCTCAATTCCGGCCACGGTTTCGAACGTCTCCGCGCTGCGGGCATCGAGGTTTTCAGCGGCGTTTGCGAAGAAGAAGCGCGCCGGCTCAACGAGCCGTTCGCGTGCTGGATTCGAACGAAGAAACCATTCGTCACGCTGAAGTCAGCAATGACACTTGACGGCCAGCTCGCTCTCCCGCGTCCCGAAAAAAAGGCCGGCAAAAACTCCGGCAAGCGCCGCAATTGGATCACGTCGGAAGAGTCCCGCGCGGAAGTTCATCGCATGCGCCACGCTGCGGACGCGTTGCTCACCGGAATCGGCACGATCCTCGCCGATGATCCGCTTCTTACCGACCGTAGCGGCCTCCCGCGGCGCAAGCGGCTTCTCCGCGTCGTTCTCGATTCGAAGCTGCGCCTCTCGGCCGATTCCCGCATCGTAAGAACTCTCGACGACGATCTGCTCGTATTCACCGCTCTACCCCTGAATTCGCCGGAGGCGCGTAAATTGCAAGACGCCGGCGTCGAAATCGTTCGCTCAAAAAGCAAAAATGGCCGCATCGATTTGCCCGCGGTCGTCGCCGAACTCGGCCGCCGCGAAATTCTAAGCGTCTTGCTGGAGGCGGGCCCGACGCTCAACAGCGCAGCTCTGGCCGCAGGCATCGTTCACAAACTTTTTCTCTTCTACGCGCCAAAACTCGCGGGCGACAATCGAGTTCCCTTCGCCATTGCGCCCAAGTTGCTTCTTCCACCGCTTCAATATCAGAATGTGAAGCAGTTCGGCCCGGACTTCGCCGTCGAAGGATACCTGCAAAATGTTTACCGGAATCATTGAGCATACCGGCACGATCGAAGCGCTCAGCCTCGAAGCCAGCAGCGGGCGTGTCACCATTCACGCCCCGTCCGTGGCGCCGTCGCTCGCCGTTTCAAACAGCATCGCGGTGAACGGCTGCTGCCTGACTATCGTTGATCTCCACAATGGCCGGTTCTCTGCGGATCTTTCCGGCGAAACGATTTGCAAGACTTCGTTCGGCGCCAAAGGCAGCGAGCTGAAAAAGGGCGCGCGCGTTAATCTTGAGCAGCCGCTCACCGCCGGCAAGGAATTGGGCGGGCACTTCGTCCTCGGTCACGTGGACACCATCGGCCGCGTAACACACCTAACGGCCGAAGGAGAAAACTGGTGGTTCGGAGTGCAAGTGCCCGCGGAATTCGCTCGCTACGTCGTGCCAAAAGGCTCGATCACCATCGACGGCATCAGCCTCACCGTGGCCCGCTGGCAGAACAACATCGCCGAAGTCGCCGTGATTCCCTACAGCTACGAACACACGAACATCCGCGGCCTCAAGCCTGGCGACGCCGTCAACCTCGAAGGCGATGTGATTGGAAAATACGTCGAGCGCTATCTGAGGGAAGGCCACTTCTCCGGGCGGGCAGATTCGCAACTCACCGTCGCCCGGCTCATCGAAGAGGGCTTCTAGGCCTTTGCTTGGCCGGCGCTCTTCGCCCGCGCGCCGCGCCAGTACAACATCAGTCCCAGCGCGATGGCTGCAACGGTTCCACCGACCAGCTTCACTTCGAATCCCAGCTTGTCCGACGAATCTCCTGGCGGAACGAGCGAAACGAGAATTCCGATCAGCACAACCAAGAAACCCAAAATGCCGATGGTCCAGACGCCGGCTTTGCCTCCCGGAATCAGCACGGCATTCTTATTCTCCATACGGTCGCGTCGCCCAAACAATTTAATCGCCGCCGCGAACATGTACAAAAACGGAATGAAATACAAAATAATCGCCGCGTCGACGAGAAACTGATAAGCGCCGCGCGTTGTTTCATTGATCTGGCTTACGAGAAGAATCACTCCGGAGACTATTGCCTGCACGAGGATCGAAACGTACGGCGTCTTCCAGCGGGAATGAATTTTTCCAAAAGCTTCGGGCAAGTAGCGGTCGATGCCCACCACAAACGGTATGCGCGCGACGCCAGCGACGGTGCTGCCTACGCCCCCCGCATTTCCGACCGTCACCAGCAGGGCCGCGAGAATTCCCAGAAAGCCGAGCTTCAATATCATGGAGCCGACAGTAATCGCGTGGAACACTCCGCTGGTCGGAGAGACATCTGACGCAGAGACCAGCGACAGAACCGCCAGCGTCCCCGCGATGTACATTGCCGCGATCAGTACGCCGGAAGCCATCACGGCACGCGGGAGCGTCCGCTGTGGATTGTGGACCTCCGCGCTCATTGCGGAAACCAGCTCGAGCCCCGTGAACGCGAAGGCGATTTGCGACCAGAAATTCACGGTGTCCCAATTCCACGCCGGCTTCATACTTGCCCAAGTGATGTGCGTGATCGCATCGTGCCGGCTCCATAGCGCCGCGGCAATCGCCACCAGCATCATGAGCGGCAGGTACGTCGAGACGCCGCCGGCGTTCTGCAACCATTTGCCGATGTTCAGTCCGATGATGTTCAGCGTGACCGCCACGAGCAGAAGCCCCAATGAAACCCAAAGAAGAAACTGGCGGTTGTGCTCCAGCGTCACGCCGCCTTCGCCGATGATGTACGCGCTCATCGCCGCGCTGGCGAGCAACAATCCGGGAAAATAAAAGACCGTATAGATCCAATACGTCCACCCGGCCACGAAGCCATGGAAATCGCCGAAGGCTTCCTTGGCCCAGACGTATAATCCTCCTTCTTCGGGAAAACGCGACGATAGTTCGTTTATGACCAGCGCGGAAGGCACAAAGAAAAACATTGCCGCAAGCACCCACAGACTGATCGAAGAGGTGCCGTTGTGCGCCGCCGCGGCAATCCATCGCGGCCCCAACACCGTTGCGATGTTGAAGAGCAAGACGTCCCAGAAGCCCATTTCTCGGCGAAGCTGGCTGCGAGGATCGGGGGAGCCGCCGGCAGGCGCGCTCACAGGGTCACGTCCATCGCGGGAATCAGTTCATCCTGCATGCGGAAATTCTTCAGGAAAGGGTCGGTTGAGTTTTCAAAATCGGCCCAAGGACCGAAAAATGTGACTTTGCCATCTTGCAGAAAAACGACGACATCGGCGAGTTTCTTCGCCAGATGCGTGTCGTGCGTCACGACAATCGACGTTTTGCGAAACGCCTGTTTCAATCGCAGGATCAGGTCGCCCATGTGCCCCGCCATGATGGGATCCACCATGGTCGTCGGCTCGTCGTACAGAATCGCTTCGGGATTCTGCGCCAGCGCGCGCCCAATGGCCACGGCGCGCTTCATGCCGGTAGAAAGCTCGCTTGGCAATTTGTCCATGACATCGTCTACTTCCAGCATATGCGCGATTTTCATGACGTACGCGTCGACGTCCTCATCGGTCAGTCCCGGCTGGCCATCGAGCGGAAACGCCATGTTATCGGCTACAGTGAGTGAGTCGAAGAGCGCGCCGGACTGAAACACCATAGTCACTTTGCGCCGCACTTCCTCGAAGTCCGCTTCCCGGAAATTCGTCACGTCCTGCCCGTCGATGAAAACATGGCCCGCCTCCGGTTTCAGGAATCCCATGATGTGTTTCAGCGAAACTGACTTACCCACGCCGCTGCGCCCCATGATCACGCAGGTCTCACCGCGTTTCACCCTGAAACTCACGTGATCCAGCACCAGGCGCCCGTCGAAACTCTTGCAGACGTCGCGAAATTCGAAAAAGTGAATCGGCTTCTCTTCGCTCACGTTCGCTCCGCTTCCAGAATCCGTCGCGCTTCCTCGTAATCCGCCGCCGTGTTCATATTCCAGAAGAGCCGCCCTGCGCTATCAAATCGTTTCCAGTCCGCCACGTCAAGAACTTCCGTTTTCACGCGCTGCAAACCATGTGTCACCTTGCGCACTCCGGATTCAAATGCCCCGCGCAGCGCTCCCGCCACATCCGTACGGTAGCAAGCGCACAACGGCTCCGGTCCATGCGTCGACTGCGAGAGCACGACTTGCGCTTCGCTTTTTCCCGCGCGCTCGCAAAGAAAAGTTAGCCACTCTCGTGTTAAGAACGGCATGTCACAGCTTACAATCAGGTCCCAATCGCCAGGTGCGGTACTCTTCGCTGCATCTTCAAGCGCGGTGATGATTCCACCGAGTGGCCCTTCTCCCGGCCATTGGTCGCAGACCACTTCTCTCTCGAATAGCGCATATTTTTCTGGCGCGCCGACAATTTTCACACTTTTCACAACGCTCTGTAGCAGCCCGATCATGCGCCCGAGCATCGGCAGCCCGCCGACTTCCACTAGGGCCTTGTCCCTCCCGAATCGCGTGCTCCCACCACCAGCAAGCACGTAGCCCGCAGTATTTTGAGAAGGCAACGTACTCGCTTCAAGATTCACAAGTCACCAGTCACGAGTCACTCTTCTTCCAGAGGTTCTCTACCCGGGCGCCGTATTCCCAGCTCGCGCAGTTTTTCTTGTAAGCTCTGCCGATGCAGACCAATGGTCGCCGCTGTGCGCGACACGTTCCAACGGTGCTCTGCCAATTGTCTTGTCAGATAGGCGACCTCAAACTTCCGCTTGGCCTCGCGAAAATCCCGTTCGCCAATGCCGTTATCGTGCTCGTCGCCACGATGTTTTAGAGAGAAGGACTCGCCGTGCACCACTTCTACGGGCAAGTCTGCGACACCGATTTCGTCTCCGCGGGAGAGCACCAGACTCCGCTCCAGAGCGTTCTTCAATTCGCGCACGTTGCCCGGCCAATCGTATTTTTCGATCGCCCCCATGGCTTCGCGCTTCAGCCGCCCCGTCCGCCCCAGTCGTGCGCCGTGCATTTGCAGAAAAGTTTCCGCCAGCAGCGCAATATCTTCTTTGTGCCCCCGCAGGGGCGGCAGGTCGATGGTCACCACGCGCAGCCGGTAGAACAAATCCTCGCGAAACTTCGCATCGCGAATCGCCGCCTGCAAATTGCGGTGCGTCGCGCTGATCACCCTCACATCCACGGGGATCGTTTGCGTCCCGCCGAGCCGCTCGATGGTGCGATTCTCCAGCACCCGCAACACCTTGGCTTGCGTCACTGGATTCATGTCGCCAATTTCATCAAGGAAAATCGTTCCGCCCGAGGCCAGCTCGAATTTTCCTTTTTTCTGCTGCGCCGCGCCGGTAAAAGCGCCTCGCTCATAACCAAACAATTCCGATTCGATCAGCGTTTCCGGCAGCGCCGCGCAATTCACCGCCACATAGGCTTTGCCGTTCCGCGGCGAGCGCGCGTGAATCTCCTGCGCCAGCAAATCCTTTCCCGTGCCGCTCTCTCCCAGGATCAGCACCGTCGAATCCGTCTGCGCCACGCGGTCCGCCATTTCGAAAGCGCGCCGCATCTCCGCCGAGCGCCCGATCATCTGGCCGAATTGTCCTTCGGTCGTCAAACGCCGCCGTAGCGCATCATTTTCTTTTTCGAGCGTCACCAGCTTCAGCAGATTTCCCACGCGCTGCCGCAGCTCTTCCAGTTCGAATCCCTTTACCAGGTAATCCGCTGCGCCAAGCTGTAGCGCTTCGACCGCCGTTTTCGCCGTGTCCAGCGCCGAAACCATCAGCACCGGCACTTCACTGCCCTGCTCCCGCATCCAACGCAAGAATGACAAACCATCCTGGCCCGGCAGAACTACGTCCAGCAAAACAAGATCCGGTTGCTCGCGCGCAAGCGCTTCTCTCGCCCCTTCCGCCGAATCCGCCTCCGCGATCCGGTATTTCGCTTCCAGCGCCCGCCGCAGCCCGTATCTCGCCGCCGGTTCGTCATCCACGATCAAAATGGTCTTCATCGCGTTTCTTCTCCAAGAGGAAGCCACACCAAGAATCGGGTGCCGCGCCCATTGCTCAATGGGCTTTCGAATTCAAGCTTGCCGCCCGCATCGGTGGCGCGCCGGGCGGCGATCGCCAACCCCAGTCCCGTCCCTTGCGTTTTCGTCGTGAAAAATGGCTGCAAAATTTTTTCGCGCAGCTCCGGAGGAACTCCCGAACCGTCATCTTCCACCACGACCAAGCCGTGGCCATTTTTTCGTGAAACCTCCACGTTCACATGCCCTCCACGCGGCGCCGCGTCCATCGCGTTTACAACCAGGTTCGTCAGGATGTCGTTTAGGGCCTCGGTCCTGATGGCCACATTCAACGCCACTGCCGCCGGATCGAGTCTCAGCCCAACGCCTTTGCGCTCCGCCTCTGGGCGCAAGACGCCCACAACCTCCCGCGCCACCTCGGACGCATCACATTTCGCTGGCCGGCCATCCCCAAGCACCGCCGGCCTGCTGAATTGCAGCAGCTGATTTAGCTTCGTCGAGAGCCTGCCAATTTCTTCCAGCACCATCTTGGTTTCCCCGCGAATTGATTCCGGCAGCTCTGGATTCTCCATCTGCACCTGCAGAATCGTCTTCATCGACCCCAGCGGATTTTTCAAGTTATGCGAAATGCTCGCCGCCATCTGTCCCACCAGCGCCAGCCGTTCGCGCTCCGCCAATTCCCTCTCCAACTGCAGCTTTTCCTCGATCAAACGGCACAGGTCCAGCGTTCCTGGCAGTTGCTCGCACAAAAACTCCAGCGCCGCCGCAGTATCCCCCGACAACATCGCCCCGTGCGCTTTGACTCGGAGGAACCCAACCGCATTTCCTGCCTGCCGAATCGCGAACAATTCCGCCGGCTCGGCAGGACCGGGGGCGGCATCCCCACTGGCGTCCAGAAGAAGCTTCACCTCAGCGACCTGCAACTGTTCGCTTACCCATCTCTCTATGAAATCAGTCAACCTCCCTAAGTCGCCCAGCCGCGCGACTTCCTGGATCGGCCCCATCATGCGCTGCGCTCGATCCAATTCCGCGTGCGCCGTTCGCCGCAGGATTCTTCCCACCAGGCGCTGCAGGGGCTCAAATAGCACAACGGGAAGGAACAGGAGAATCGCCGCAGTGGCTTCGGGCGGCAGGTAAGGTTCCAGCCAAAGACTGACTCGCCGGATCAAACTGAAATACAACAGCGCCACAAACGCAGCAAAAACGGCGAAGATCAAGTTCCGCTGCCGCCCGATCTGCAGAAAATTAAACCGCTGCACGTTGCGGATCAGCGCGACCAACGGCGCCAGCGCGAACAGGCCCACCACTGTGATGTACACCTCGGCGTTTTGCTCCGTGGCCTTCCCCATCCGGGGAAACACGAAATGAAGCATCGCCATCCACAGGGCAATTAACGCCAGGTTGGTGCGAAGCGATCGGTGAAACGATTTTTGTTCCGCGTCAGGGGCGGTCCTACGGAATCTCCATTGCCACCAGGCGGACAGGCTAAGGGCGCAAACAAGCCAAATCTGGAATGATGTCCCAAGAGCATTACTTGGCAGCAGAAAGCTAAACCCCTCGCGCAGGCGTAACGCCGCAAATAACCTCTGCGCCAGCAGAACAGTCGGCGCGTAGGTCGCAATGAGCCACAGCCACTTCTCGCTTCCCGGACGAAGCAGGTCTCGAATCTGGGCGTATTCGACGTGCAGATGTAGCAGCAGCGCAGGCAGAAACCATAACCCCAGGCACAGCACCGTCCATGAAAGCGTCGCCAATCCCTGCGGAATCGTCGAATAGTACAGTTCCGCGTTCAGCGCCAGGAGCGACGCACCGAAGAAGCAAACCATCGACAAGCACAGGAAGAAAAAAATGCGCTCAAAGTTGCGCTGCCGGCGATGCCCCAGGATAACGACGATCCAGAAGAACGGTAGCAGCGTCCCCGCAGTCAACACGATCAGCCGCAGATAAATAGCAAAGTTCATCGCTCTCCGTCGCCGATTCTAAGCCTTTGGCATTTGCACTACAATCTCCAAGTGCAAGATTTATCTTGCACCATGTAACATACTATAAACAATACACTTATCTGAAACTGAGGTCCCGCCTAAATTCATCGAAGTTGTCCGGGAAATGCTTGACATGCAAGGCTTTTCTGGTATATTAGCAGTCGACTGCGAGGAGTGCTAATTTCCTCTTTCTTGCAGTCACACTACAAACCGCAACATCACCTATGGAGGTTTTTCAAGATGGCAGTGAATCTTACCCCGCTCCACGACCGTGTCGTCGTGAGGCGCATTGAAGAGAAGGAAAGCATCAAAGGCGGCATCATCATTCCGGACTCCGCCAAGGAAAAGCAGCAGGAAGGCGAAGTCATCGCCGTCGGCGCTGGCCGCCGCGAGAAGGGCGAGCGCGTGCCTCTAGATGTCAAGGCCGGCGACCGCGTCCTCTTCGGCAAGTACAGCGGCACGGAAATCAAAATCGAAGACGAAGAGCTGTTGATCTTGAAAGAGGATGAGATCCTCGCAAAGATCAGCGGCGCTGCCAAAGCGGCAGGGTCAAGAAAGTAAGTCTTCGCTTCCTTGTGGTCAGTTCTTAGTAGTTAGTTCCTAGTAGTTAGTTCCTAGTAGTTAGTTCCTAGTGGATAGTTCTTGGTTTCAGCCGGGGCGAGCAAAGAAACATGGTTGGCTCCGCATCTGTAGCTCAGGCCTTTAGGCCTGAGGGTTTTTCCAAGTAAAGAAACATTTGGACTGAATCTCAGGAGGAATCAGAAATATGGCGAAGCAGATTGTAACAGGTGAGAATTCCCGCCAGGCGATTTTGCGCGGCGTGAATGCCCTTGCCGACGCAGTGAAGATCACCCTCGGCCCCAAGGGCCGCAATGCGGTGATCGAAAAGAAGTTCGGCGCACCGATCATCACCAAGGACGGCGTGACCGTTGCCAAGGAAATCGAACTCCGCGATCCCCTCGAGAACATGGGCGCGCAGATGGTCCGCGAAGTCGCTTCCAAGACTTCCGACGTTGCCGGTGACGGCACGACCACTGCCACCGTGCTCGCGCAGGCCATCTTCCGCGAGGGCGTTAAGACTGTCGCCGCCGGCGCCAGCCCCACCGCTCTCAAGCGCGGCATCGAAAAGGCCGTCGAAGTTGCCGTTGCGGAAATCCAGAAGCTTCACAAGGACGTCAAGGGCGACATGATTGCCCAAGTTGGCACCATCTCCGCCAACAATGACAAGCAAATCGGCGGAATCATCGCCGAAGCCATGAAGAAGGTCGGCAAGGATGGCGTCATCACCGTCGAGGAATCCAAGACCATGGAGACCACCCTTGAAGTAGTCGAAGGCATGCAGTTTGACCGCGGCTACCTCTCCCCCTACTTCATCACCGACCCCGAGCGCATGGAATGCGTCCTCGAAGACGTTCGCATCCTCATCCACGAAAAGAAAATCAGCTCGATGAAGGATCTGCTTCCGTTGCTCGAGCAGACCGCCAAGAT
>WNFD01002891.1_pt1 | contig 17243 bp, 16 predicted proteins | sample 5400491 | NCBI WGS metagenome assembly WNFD01 (sample SAMN13153343, study PRJNA577476) | soil metagenome | isolation source: 120 cm saprolite under Douglas fir tree site 2 hole 2 replicate 2 | place: USA:California | collected 2015-04-18 | reverse complement strand
GCGGTGGGACTCGAGGGCCGAGCAGACCCTGACGATCCTACGTCCAGTGAAATCGAAATCGCTGCGGCACGCGACGATGGCAGCGCACCATTCGGTCCGACGCTGGCAGGCGGCACGGCGGCGGGACTGTATTCCGTCGCCAATGCCGGCGAGCTGCTCCTGCTCACCTGCCGGCTCCTGACGCTGCTAGATTCCGGCTGACCCCATGAAGACGAAAGTCGCGGCGACCCAACAAAAAGCGCGGGCGCGGAAAATCATCGCGCGCTTGAAGCGCGAATATCCGGACGCTACGTGCGCGCTGCAGCATCGCAGTGCCTTGGAGCTCGTGGTCGCGACGATTCTTTCCGCGCAATGCACCGACGCCCGCGTCAACATGGTCACGCCGCACCTCTTCACGAAGTACCGCAGCGCGGTCGACTACGCCGCCGCCGACCCGCGGGTCCTGGAAAAAGAGATTCAATCCACCGGCTTCTTCCGGAACAAGACCAAGTCCATCATCGGTATGGCGCAGGCGCTGGTCGAGCGGCACGGCGGTGAGGTCCCGCAAACGATGGAGGAACTCACCGCCTTGCCCGGCGTGGGCCGCAAGACCGCCAACGTGATTCTGGGCACGTGGTTCCGGAAGAACGAGGGCGTTGTCGTAGACACCCACGTCCACCGCCTGAGCCGACTGCTTGGGCTGACTCGGCAGGACGACCCGGGAAAGATCGAGCAGGAGCTGATGCAGATCGTGCCGCGGGATGACTGGACGTGGTTTTCGCATACGCTGATTCAGCACGGGCGCGCCGTCTGTATCGCGCGGCGGCCGCGCTGCGCCGACTGCGTGCTCAATCGGCTGTGCCCGAGCTCCCAGGTATGAAAACGTTAGGTCCCATCGATCGCGCGTCGCTGATCGCGACCCGACGGGACATTCACCAGCACCCCGAGCTGGGATTCGAGGAGACACGCACGGCGAATCTTATCGCCGACCGATTGCGGGCCCTGGCGTACCAGGTCACGCCCGGCATCGGAAAAACCGGCGTCGTCGGCCTAAAGAAGAATGAAGGCCGGGATGGACGCTGTGTGCTGCTCAGGGCGGACATGGATGCATTGCCCGTTGAGGAGGCCAACGCCGTCCCGTATCGCTCCCGGCAGCCCGGGAAGATGCACGCATGCGGTCACGACGGGCACGTGGCGATTGGCCTCGAGGTGGCGCGCCGGCTGGCGCCGCTCGAGCTCGCGGGCAGCGTGAAGTTCGCGTTTCAGCCCGCCGAAGAGATCTCGAACGGCGCGCAAGCGATGATCAAGGATGGCGTGCTCGAGAAGCCCAGAGTCGATGCGGCATTCGGCATTCACCTGTGGAACGACCTGCCGGTCGGCACGATCGGCATCATGGCGGGGCCGGTAATGGCGTCGGTGGATCAGTTCGAGATCGAGATTCTGGGGCGAGGGGGCCATGCCGCCGCGCCGCATCAGACGATCGATCCGGTGCTGGTCGCCGCGCACGTCGTTACGGCGCTGCAGAGCCTCGTGTCCCGGCGGCGCGACCCGCTCTCTGAAGCAGTGGTCTCCGTGACGGAGGTGCATGCGGGACGGGCGTTCAACGTAATTCCCGACCGCGCTGACCTGCGCGGCACGGTGCGCACGTTCGGCGGCCACTTCTTCGAGGATGCGCCGCGGCTGATCGAGGAGACGGCGCAGGGCGTCGCGTCGGCATTCGGTGCACGCGCCACCGTGAACTACCGCCGCCTGAGTGCACCCCTCATTAATAATGAAGAGCTGAGCGCGTTGATGCGCGACGTCGCGGCCGGCTTGATCGGGGCCGGCAATGTCCGCCAGGGCGTCCGCACGATGGGCGGCGAAGACATGTCCTATTTTCTCGCGAGTGTACCCGGCTGCTTTGCCTTCGTGGGGTCGGCACCCAAGGGGGGCCGCGCCTCCCCGCACCACAGTCCCACATTCGACATCGACGAGGAGTCGCTGGTGGTCGGCGCGGAGTTACTGACGCAAACCGCGATCCGGTACCTGGATTAGCGTCGTGTCGTCGAACCAGCTGGCATCCGAACCCTCCGCGTATCTCAAGTCTGCAGCCCACCAGCCGGTCCATTGGTCTCCGTGGGGCGACGCAGCATTCGCCCGCGCGCGTCTGGAAAAGAAGCCGATCCTCCTCGACATCGGCGCTGTGTGGTGCCACTGGTGCCACGTCATGGACGGCGAATCCTACGAGGATCCCGCCGTCGCCGAGATCCTGAATCGTGATTTCGTCTGCATCAAGGTGGACCGCGACGAGCGGCCCGATGTGGACACGCGCTACCAGCGCGCCGTGCAGGCGCTCAGCGGCCAGGGCGGCTGGCCACTCACGGCGTTTCTGACGCCGGACGGCGAGGTGTTCTTCGGCGGCACCTACTTCCCGCCGGACAACAATGCCTACGGCCGGCCGGGATTTCGCCGCGTGCTGATGGAAATCGCGCGCGCGTTCCGCGAGGAGCGCGACCGCGTGACCACGAACGCGCACGCGATTCGCGAGCACGTCACCCGCACCCTGGACGAGGCGAAACCCGGCACCGTGAGCGCCGATCTCGTCAGCGGCGCCGCCGACCAGATGGCCAAGGCGTTCGACGTGCGCTACGGCGGCTTCGGCTCGGCGCCAAAGTTCCCGCACCCCGCGGCCATCGAGTTCCTGCTCGCGCGCTGGCATGATGGCAAAGGCGGACTGGCGTGGCAGCGCGAGATCGTCGAGAAAACGCTCACGGGAATGGCGCGCGGGGGCATCCGCGATCACCTGGGCGGGGGCTTCCACCGCTACTCGGTCGATGAGCGATGGATCGTGCCGCACTTCGAGAAGATGTCGTACGACAACTCCGAGCTGCTGCGCGCCTATCTCTCGGCATACCAGGCGTTCGGAACACCGCTGTTCAAGGAAGTCGCGACCGGGATAGTGGATTGGGTGCTCGAAGTCATAGTGGACAGGGAGAACGCCGCGTTCGCGACGTCCCAGGACGCCGACCTCACGTTCGGCGATGATGGGGACTACTGGACCTGGATGCTGGAAGAAGCAACGGCGCAGCTGACCGCGCCGGAAGTCGCCGTCGTTTCAAGCGTTTTTGACATTCAGGAGACGGGCGAGATGCACCACAACCCGAAGAAAAATGTGTTGTGGTGGAAGCAGGACCCCGCCAGTGATGACGAATGGCCCGTGTTGCGCACGGCAATGCAAAAGCTGAAGGCCGCACGTGATCGCCGGAAAGCACCGTTCGTGGACCGGACCGCTTACGTCAATTGGAACGCGATGATGGCCGGCGCCTTCTTGCGGGCTGGTGCGGTGCTCGACCGGCCGGAGTGCAATGCACTGGCATTGAAAGTTCTCGAGCGCATCTGGTCAGAGGCGTGGGATCCGAAGAATGGGATGTCGCACGTCCTCGGCAGGCCAGAGCCGCGCGGCATGCTCGACGACAACGTGCAAGCAGCCGCTGCCTTTCTCGACGGGTACGAAGCGACTGGAGAATCCAGCTGGCTGGACCGGACGATCGAGGTGATGACGTACTGTGCCAAGGCGCACGCCGACCCGAGTGGAGGCTACTTCGACATCGCTGCGACCAACGGCACGGCCTACCTCGCGACCCGCGCCAAGCCGGTTCAGGACGCACCGACTCCTTCTCCCAACGGCGTCGCCGCGCTGGTGCTGGCGCGTCTCTGGGCGCTGACCGACAAAGCCGAGTGGCGAGAGCAACTCGATCGCCAGCTCGGCGCGTTCGCGGGTAGCGCGCGCGAGTTGTCCTTGCACGGATCCACCGTGCTGCGCGCCGTCGACTGGGCCGTGCACCCGGTCACGCGCATCGAAGTCCGAGGGCCGCGCGGTGACGGTCCGGCGTGCGCGATGCATCTGCTGGCGTTGCAGACCTACCGGCCACGCAAGGTCGTCGTGCGGAAGATCGAGGCGCGCCCCGCCGCGACTATCTGCGTCGGAACCACATGCTCGTTGCCCGTCTCCACCCCGGAGCAGCTCGCGGGGCTGCTGGAGGCGTGAACCGCCGCACCCTCGGCCGCACAAGACTCTCGGTCAGCGAGATCGGTTTCGGCGCCTGGGCAATCGGCGGCAACGCGTTCGGCAACTCGTACGGCCCTACCGACGACGCCGAATCGACGCGCGCCATCCGCCGCGCCTTCGAGCTCGGATGCAATTTCTTCGACACCGCGGACGTGTACGGCCACGGGCACTCCGAAATGGTGCTCGGCACAGCATTGCACGACGTCCGCGATCAGGTCTTCATCGCGACTAAGGTGGGCGGCAACTTCTACGACGGCGACGTCCATACGGACTTCACGCCAGGATACCTGCGGTTCGCCGTGGAACGCTCGCTCGAGCGTCTGCGCACCGACCACATCGACCTGCTGCAGCTGCACAATCCGCCCATCAACCTGATTCCCGCGATGGGCACCTACGAACCGTTGGAAGAGATGAAGCGCGAGGGACTAATACGGTTCTATGGCGTGTCCGTGCACCCGCCCGAGGAGGGCGTGGCGGCGGTCCAGGCCACCATGCCTGACACAGTGCAGATCGTCTACAACTTGGCGCGGCGCGAAGCCGAGGACACATTCCTACCCACGGCGCAGGCGGCGAACGTCGGGGTGATCGCGCGCGAGCCGCTCGCGAACGGCTTCCTGGCGGGGCGCTACCACGCCGACAGCACATGGGAGCGCGGTGACATCCGCAGCCGCATGCCGCGGCCTTACGTGGGACAGCTCTCCGCACTGGGTCAGCGCGTGCGCGAGCTGGCCGAGAAGTCGGGGATGACGGCGTCGCAGCTGGCGCTGAAGTTCGTGCTCGATCGCAAGGAGATCGCGTGCGCGATCGTGGGCATGAAGACGGTGCAACAGGTCGAGGAAAACCTCAACGCGGGGATGTAGATGCCGAACAAGAAAGCGGTGATCGAGACCAAGAAGGGCACCATCGAGCTGGAGTTGTTCGCGGACGAAGTGCCCGGCACGGTTGCGAATTTCGAGAAGCTGGCGAACTCAAAGTTCTACGACGGTACCACGTTCCATCGCGTAATTCCGAACTTCATGGTTCAGGGCGGGGATCCGTACTCCAAGACCGGCAAGGGGCCGGTCGGCACGGGCGGCCCGGGATACACGATCAAATGCGAAACGCAGAAGAACACGCACAAGCACATCGCCGGAACGCTATCCATGGCGCATGCCGGCAAGGACACCGGTGGCAGCCAGTTCTTCATCTGTCACTCACCGCAACGACATCTCGACGGCGTGCACACCGTATTCGGGCAGGTCACGAAGGGAATGGACGTCGTCAACGCCATTAAGGGGAACGACGAGATCACGTCGATCCGCGTCTCGTAATCGGAGGTTTTGTGGTTGCTCTGCTTTTGGCAATGACGATGGTGGTGCAGGACTCGGGCGCCTTTGTGGTAAGACTCGGCGACGACACGCTCTCGCTGGAACAGTATAGGCGCACCGCAACCCAGCTGCGGGGCGAATACGTGATCCGCACGCCCCGGAGCTTGCATCGCATCTACACGGCCGACTTGAACCCCGACGGCACGATTCGCCGCCTGGAGTTGATCACGCACAACATCGGTGGCGCGCCGGGGCCGATGGAAACGAGGATGTCGGTCGATTTCAAAGGCGACACCGCGGTCATGGTCGCGCCGCGCGGCGACAGCGCCGTGACATCGAAGCTTGCGGTCCCCCGCGGAACGTTCCCGTTCCAGTTCTATGTGTACGGCCTGATGGAGCAGATCGGCCGGTGGGCACGCGGCACCGGGAAAGACAGCGTCCGGTTCACCGCGCTCTACTCCGCCGATCGAACCAGCGGCGGCTACGTCCGCAAACGCGGCGGCGACACGCTGGTGTTCATGTTCGATGAAGGCCAGCTCGCGGGAGTCGGCCCGTTCACCTTCCGCCTCGACCGGCAGGGGCATCTCACCTGGCTCACCGGCAAGGGCAGTACGCTGCAAGTCGAGGTCCAGCGCGTCGCCTCCGTGCCGATGGCCCAAGCGGGCCCGATGTTCGCCAATCGGCCGCTCGGACAGCTCTCTCCCAGGGACACCGCTCGCGCGACGATCGGCGGAGCAGCGGTGTGGATCGACTACAGCCGTCCCTCGCGCCGGGGCCGTGACATTTTCGGGGCCCTGGAGCCCTGGAACAAAGTGTGGCGCACCGGCGCAAACGCTGCCACGCAGCTCAGCACGCCGGTGGACCTCGTCATCGGCGGCGCCACGGTGCCAGCCGGCAAGTACACGCTCTGGACCCTGCCCACGCCAAGCGGCTGGAAGCTCATCATCAACAAGCAGACGGGACAGTGGGGCACCGAGTACCAACCGGAACAGGATCTGGTGCGCGTCGATGCGAAAGTCGAAACGCTCGCCATTCCGGTCGAGCAGTTCACCATCGCTCTCGAGCCGGCAGCCGCACCGACGGCGATCACCTTCACCTGGGACCGAGTGCGGTACTCCGTCCCGGTCACGAAGAAATAAGTGCATCTCGATTTCGCGGTCGTCGCCGACTATGCGCTGGTCGACCAGTCGGGCAAGATGTCGGTGCTCGGCATCTTCCAGCACATCTGGGTGCCGCAGTTTCCCGCGATGCATCCGCGGCTGCACCTGGTGCTCCGGTTGAAGGGGAAACGCACCGAAGTCGGCGAGCATCAGGTGCAGATCAAGCTGCTCGATGAAGAAGACGCGGAGCTGCTGGGCGGCTCGGGCACGGTGAACTTTGCCGAGCCGCCCGCCGGCGTCACGGAGATCGAGGCAGCGGCCGTGCTCGTGTTCGACGTGCCGTTCCCGCGAGCCGGCCAATATCGTTTCGAGATCACGGTGGACGGCGAGCGCAAAGCCACCGTGCCGATCACCGTATCCCAGATGCTGCCGTCAGCGGCGCCTCCCTCTTCCCCCAAGGCTCCCGGTTCCTAGCACACTCTCGCTCGGCGCGTACGTGCGGCTGCCGGTCCTGCTACTTGCCGCCGTACTGGCGCTGGGATTCGACCTCGGCGGATATCCGCTCTTCGATCCCGACGAGGGACGCAACGCCGAGGTCGCGCGTGAGATGGCGGCGAGTAACGATTACGTGCTGCCGCATTTCGACGGACTCCCGTACCTCGACAAGCCGATCGTCTATTTCGCGGCGGCCGCGGCGAGCATGGAAGTGCTCGGGCCAACCGAGACGGCGGCGCGTTTGCCCGCCTATCTGTTCACGCTCGCGACGCTCATCGTCGTCGTCTGGTTTGCACGGCGACGGTGGGGGCCCGACACCGGCTGGCTCGCGGCACTGGCGCTCGCAACGACGCCGCTCGTCCTGGCATACGCCCGCACGACGATCATGGACAGCGCGCTCGCGTTCTGCACGACGCTCGCGATCCTCGCGTTTTGGGACGAGCGACCCGTGCTGGCGTGGGCTGCGATCGGGCTGGGATCCGTTACCAAGGGTCCGGTCGCGATCCTGATCCCGCTCGCGACACTCATCCCGTATTCTCTGCTCATCGGCCGACCACTGCGGCGACTGTTTCCCCTCGCGGGCCTGGGCGTGTTCGCGGTCGTGGCGCTTCCCTGGTTTCTCGCAGTATCGCACCGCGTCCCCGAATTCCCGCACTATGTGTTCGTGCGCGAAACGTTCGAGCGAGTGACGACGACCCGATTCCACCGGACCGCGCCGTTCTGGTACTATCTGCCGATCGTTCCGGTCGCCGCCTTCCCCTGGATCGTGCCCGCGGTCGGACGTCTGAAGAACTGGCGCTGGGGCTGGCTTGCCCGGCGCGTGAACCCACAGGCGCAGGAGTCGATCCTCCTGACGTGCTGGGTTCTGGGTCCGTTGCTGTTCTTCACGCTGAATCAGTCGAAGCTGCCCCAGTATGTGTTGCCGTTGATGCCGGCGTTCGCGCTTGCGGCCGCTCGCGTTCTGACACGCCAAGCGAGCGAGCTGGGCGGGGGCGTCGGAACGGCGCGCCGGACCTACGCGGGGCTCGCAGCAGTGTTCGGTCTCGCACTGGTGTCCCTGACGGTGTGGCTGCCGGCGCCCATCAGCCTGACGCCGGCGGAACGGGCCGCGATTCCAGCGACTGCGCTCGCGTTGGGCGTCGCGTTGCTCATTTCCGCGGCGTTGGTCTGGTATGGCGGACGCGACGCGCATCCGCGGCCGGCCCTGGCGGTGATGGGGTACGCGCTGACCGTGATCGCGATGCCGATCGTGTCCAGCCGGTTGCTCGTCGCGGTCGGCGAGGATCGCTCGGCGGCGACGCTCGCGCGGGTGATTCAGAATGTACGGCCGAGCGGGGAGGGGGTGGAGGATGTGGAGGTCGTGGGGGTCGCGGCGTTCCCAACTTCCCTGCCCTTCTATCTGCGGCGGACAGTTCCGATTGCGACGGCGACGGCGTACGAGCTGACGAGCAACTTCATAGCCGATTATCAGGCACAGTTCCGCCGCGATAGCGCGTCGCCGCTCAAACCGGCCGAGTACTGGCGCGATCGCGTGCGTCACTGCCGCACACCCGCCGTGTTCGTTGCGCGCGCCAACGACGCGCGCGTCCGCTCGCAGCTCGATTCCGTGCTGCCGCTGCTCGCCGTTGAAGGCCAATACGCGGCTTATGGACCATGTGCGGGATCTTTGGCGCGATAGCGCGCCGCGACGCGCCGCTGCGCCATCCAAACGCGCTCCTGAGGATGGCGGCTGCCTTGCGCCACCGCGGGCCCGACGGCGAATGCATCGTGGGTCACGAGCGCGCGCGCATCGGCGCGCGCCGGCTCGCGATCATGGATCTCACCACCGGCGATCAGCCGTTCCAGAGTCCCGACGGCAAGATCTGGATGGTCTGCAACGGCGAGATCTACAATGCGCCTGATCTGCGCCGTGAAGCTTCCGCATGGCGCTATCCATTTCGCTCGCACGGTGACATCGAGACGATCGTGCCCTTCTACGAGCGCTTTGGTGCGGACGCGGTCGCCCGGCTCGAGGGGATGTTCGGCCTCGCGATCTGGGACGACGCGCGGCGCCGGCTGGTGCTCGCGCGCGATCGCGCCGGTGAGAAACCGCTGTTCTGGGCCGAAGTGGACGGCGAGCTGCGATTCGCTTCCGAAATCCAGGCGCTGCTCGAGTTTCCCGACCAGTCCCGCCGGCTGAATCGGAAGGCGCTGTCGCTGTATCACGCGCTGGGCTATGTCCCGGCGCCCTACACGATGTTCGACGGAATCCACAAGCTGCCACCCGCCTCCCTGCTCATCGCGGAGGGTGAGCGCATCGAGATTCGCCCGTATTGGAGCGCGGCGGATGCCGCCAGCCGCGCTTCGACATTGTCGCTCGAGGACACGACCGGCCTGCGCGAAACGTTACTGCGCGCGGTGAAGCGCGAGTTGATGTCTGACGTCCCGCTCGGCGTGTTCACGAGCGGAGGACTCGACTCGTCGCTCCTCGTCGCCGCCGCGGCCCGCGCGATTCCCGGCGAGCGCATCCACACCTACGCGGTGCGGTTCACGGAGTCCGGCTACGACGAGAGCGCGTACGCCGAGGCGGTGACGCACGAGATCGCGTCGGTGCATCACGTCGTGACGGCCGACGACGAATCGCTGGGCCGCGCGCTCGACGTCGTGTCGCACTCACTTGCCGAGCCGCTCGGCGACCCGGCGGTGCTCCCAACCTGGTTGCTCGCCGAAGCGGCGCGCGCGCATGTGAAGGTGATTCTCTCCGGCGAAGGCGCCGACGAGCTGTTCGGCGGCTATCCCACCTACCTCGGGCACAAATTCGCGGAGCGCTGGCAACGGGTCCCGGGACCGCTGCGTCACGCCGTCCGCTGGGCGGTGAATCGTTGGCCGTCGTCGACCGGCAAGATGACGCTGGAGTACATGCTCAAGCAGTTCCTGTCGGCAAGCGAGCGCCCGTGGCTGGAACGTCACCTCACCTGGCTGGGCGCGATGACGATCGAAGAGGGCGTCGTTGCCGAGCTGGCCTGTAAACTGGACCGCTTCCCGCACGACGATCCGCTGAATCGCGTGATGTGGTTCGATTTTCTGACCTATCTGCCCGACGATCTGCTGGTCAAGGTCGATCGCGCGACGATGCTGGCATCGGTCGAAGCGCGGGCGCCGTTCCTCGATCGCGAGGTGATGGAGCTGGTGCTGCCCGGTCCGTCGCGTTTCAAGGTGCGTGGCCTCACGACCAAGGCGATATTAAAGGAAGCAGCGCGCGGGCTCGTGCCGGCCGCGGTCATCAATCGCCGGAAACGAGGTCTGTCCGTGCCGGTGGCCCGCTGGCTGAACACGGGACTCGCTCCCCTGGCTGACCGTTTGCTCGACACGCCGCTCCTGGCGGAGCACCGGACCGGTCGCCGTAACCATGCGCGCAGGCTGTGGCCGCAGCTCATGCTCGCGTTGTGGAGTGAACGGTGGGGGGTGGAGATCAGGTGAACCGCGACGATGCGCTTTCGCTTATGCAGGAGCACACCCAATCGCCTTCGCTGCGGCAGCACATGCTCGCCGTCGAGGCCGCGATGCGGGCCTATGCCGTCAAGTTCGGGGAGGATCCCGAGCCGTGGGGTCTCGTCGGCTTATTGCACGACTTCGACTACGAGAAATTCCCCAATCAGGAGCACTCACCCACCGCTGGCCATCCCTCGTGGGGCGTTGACCTGCTGCGCTCCAAGGGAGTCCCCGAGCCGCTGCTGCGAGCGGTGCTCGGTCACGCGACCTACTCCGGGGTACCGCGTGACACGCCGATGGCGAAGACGCTCTTCGCGGTCGACGAGCTGTGCGGCTTCCTGGTCGCGTGCGCGCTGGTGCGGCCGTCCAAGAGCTTCGCGGACCTCGAGGTGTCGTCGGTCAAGAAGAAGCTCAAGGACAAGGCATTCGCCCGCGGCGTGAACCGCGACGAGGTGCGCCAGGGCACCGAGGAGCTCGGCGTGCCGCTGGACGAGCACATCGCATTCTGCATTCAGGCGCTCCGCCCGGTGGAACCCTCATTGGGTCTCGGAGGGTGAATCCGTTTTCGCGTGCGTTGGATAGGGCAACCGGCGCACGGCCCATCCCTGGCAACATCGTCCGCCACATCTCGATCAGCAGTGACGCGCTCGATACCATGCTCGAGATGATCGCGGGCGCCGAGCGCACCGTCCATTTCGAGAACTACATCATTCAAGACGATAACACCGGTAGCCGCTTCGCCACGGCGTGGGCGGAGCGGGCCCGCGCCGGCGTGCGCGTCCGAATCCTCTACGATGCCTTCGGCTGCCGCAGCACCAGCGGCAGGTTCTGGCGCGAGCTGCGGAGTTCCGGTGTCGACGTTCGCCCGTTCCGGCCGATCTGGACGAGCGGCCCGATCGAAGCGTTCAGCCGCGATCACCGCAAGCTCCTCGTGGTAGATAGCGAACGCGCGATGACCGGCGGTCTCTGCATCGGGGACGAATGGGCCGGCGATCCTCAAGACGGTCGAGAATGCTGGCGCGATACGATGGTCCTGATATGCGGGCCGGCTGTCGCCGCCCTCGGGGCTTCGTTCGGACGGATGTGGGCGCGCGCCGGCCGACCGCTTCCCGAAGACGAGACCGCTCCGGCGCCCGAGGAGTGCGGCCCGTCCGCCGTGAGGGTCGTGGAAGGCGTTCCTGGACAGTCGCGGATCTACCGCGCGGTCCAGCTGCTCGCGGCGGCGGTGACGGAGCGGCTCTGGATCACCGACGCGTATCTGGTCGCACCGCCCCCGCTGTACGCGAGCTTCGTGGATGCAGCCCGCAGCGGCGTGGACGTACGCATGATGCTGCCCGGCACTTCCGACATCCCCATCGTCCGCATCTTCACCCGCAGCGGATATCGCGAGCTGCTCCATGCCGGCGCGCGCATCTTCGAGTATCGTGGGCCGATGCTGCACGCCAAGACGCTCGTCGGCGACCATGAGTGGTCGCGCGTGGGATCGAGCAACCTCAACGTCTCGAGCCTGCTGGGCAATTACGAGCTGGATCTCGTCGCCGAGCACGAAGGACTGACGGCGACGGTCGCGACGCAGTTCCTGCATGACATGACGCGGAGCCGTGAGATCGTGCTGATGGCGCGGCGCCGGCTGCCGCTGCCGCCTAAGCTCGTCGCTGCCGCAGCCGTGAATCCGTCGCACACGGTCGTGCCGTCGCAAACTCCGGTTCCGCAGCACAAGCGCACGCTGCGCGAGCGCCAGGCGATCGCGGTCGTGGCGCTGATGCAAGTCGCCGGAGGCACACGCCGGATGCTGGCCGGAACGGCGGCGGTGGCGTTCCTCGTGATGGGCGTCATGCTCGTCCTCTTCCCGATCGTCACTAGCACAGTGCTCGCGGTGGGGGCGCTGGCGACATCCCTCTGGCTCGCTGGCATCGCCGTCGCCCGGCGGCGGCGGCGCCGTGAGAGCGATGTCCGCTGAGCGGGAGGGGGGAGGGGGAGGGGGAGGGGGCGAAGGCGGCATTCAACCTCCTGCCAGCCCTGCGCGTATGGCAAGCAGCGCAGACGACAAGGGCTTAGTTGCGAAGACGTTAGCCGGTGATCGCGACGCGTTTGGGGTGCTGGTGGAGCGTTATGCAGCGCAGGCGCGGCGGGTCGCCCGGGCGGTATTGGGTGATCCCGACGATGCAGATGACGCCGCGCAGGACGGTTTTCTGTCCGCCCTGGTGAAATTCTCGCAATACGATGCACGACGTCCCTTCGGGCCCTGGTTGATGCGCATCGTCGCCAACGCGGCCACGGATCGGCGCCGGCGCCGCAACGTACGGCAGGCCGAGCCCATCGACGCTTCGTTGGTGGGTGGAGGTCCGCGGCCCGACGCCGCGGCAGTACGCAGCGAGCTGGGTGATCGTCTGCGTTCCGCGCTGGGCGAGTTGTCCGAGCGGCGCCGAACCGCGGTGGTCCTGTTCGATGTGGAGGGTTACTCGCACGCCGAGATCGCCGGGATCCTCGGAATCCCCGAAGGAACCGTGCGATCCGAAGTTTTTCACGCGCGTCGCCGTCTGCGCACGCTGCTGGCCGATTGGAAGGAGTAGGCAAGATGAAAGACTCGCAGCCGTTCGATCATCGCCCGGATCCGGAGCTCGGCGTCGCGTTACGAGCCGCGCTGGAGCCGAAGGACGATCAGTCGGCGTTCGTGGCTCGCGTCATGGCGCAGTACCAGCGCGCCTTGGACCGCGCCACGATCCCGACGCTCGACGTTCTGGCGTCATGGTTCCGGCCGGGCATCGCTGCGGCGGCCGCCGCGCTCGTCGCCGGATTCCTGCTCGGGCGCACCGTGCTGACACCGGCGCCGGCCTCGATCGATGCCGCGATGGCACCGCTCGAAGGACCTGGCCTCGCGGCTTTGGTGACGGCGCCAGATCCACCGGACGCCAGCGTCGTTTTTTCGTCGCTCGTCGAACAACGCTGAGAAAGAGAAAGAGGAGCCATGCTGAATAGATCGAAACTCGCCGCTGTCGGCCTGTTGGCCGCGGTGTTTGTGGCGGGCGGACTGGCCGGCTGGGGTGGCCGCGAAGCGGCGGAACGCGAGGGCCGAGGTCCGCATCGCGGACCGGATGAGATGGTTGCCTATCTGAGCAGGGAGCTGGACCTCAGCCCCGCGCAGCGCGACTCCGTCCGCGCGATCTTCACACGGCACCGCCCCGAGACCGACGCCCTGTGGGCGCAGGTCCGGCCGCGGTTCGATTCCATCAAGGCGCGCATGCGTACCGAGATCGACGCCCAGCTCACGCCGGAACAGCGGACTCGTCACCAGCAACTGATCGACGAGGCTGAGCATCACCGTAGGGAGCGGGAAGACTCCACGAAGGCAAAGGCCGGAGGGCGGAACTGATGCGCTGGAGTACGGGGATCCTCGCAATCACGATCGCGACGCCCGCGGCGGCACAGCATGTGCAAATCACGCTTCAGGAAGCGATTCAACGCGCGCTCCAGGTACAGCCTGCGATGGTGCAGGCCCGGGGCGACGAATCGAACGCCGGGGTGCAGCGTCTCGCGGCCATCGGAGCTTTCGTCCCGACCGTCACCCTCAACTCATCCGCATTCCGGCAAAACTCGGCGTCGATTGTCAACGGCCTCCCCGCGCAGGCCGGGACTTACACGTACAACACTGGGCTCAGCCTCAATGTCGATGTGTTTGACGGGCTCCGAAGGCTGCAGCGCTATCGTAACGCGGCCGCTACGGCGGAGGCCGCGAATGCCGGCTACACGAATCAGCGTTTTCAGGTCACCCTGCAGACAAAACAGGCGTTCTACAATGCCCTGGCCACCCAGGAGCTCGTGCGTGTCGCGGAGTCGCAAGTACGCCGCGCTCAGCAGCAGCTGCAGATCTCAGTGGACAAACTGCATGCAGGCTCCGCGACGCGCTCCGATTCGCTTCGATCCACGGTCGATTATGGGAATGCCCGCATTGCGCTGCTCCAGGCACAGGCCAATCTCGCGACCGCGCAGGCGAATCTCGGTCGCCAGGTGGGAATCGACAGCTTGGTGCGAGCGGTCCCCGACAGCACGCTTCCCGCGCTGCCGGATTCCATAGGGTTGAGGACGGCGGCGCTCGACAATTCGCCGCAGGTCATTCAGGCACAGGCACAGGCGCGCGCGCTCGGCGCCACGGTGTGGGACCAGCGCTCGCAGTATCTCCCAACGCTGAGCGTGTCGTACAGCACGTCGAGTCAGGGTCTGACCCAACCGTGGCAAGGATTCAGTGCTCCGAATCGAAACCTGAATCAGCTTCGCTTTAGTCTCAGCTGGACCATTTTCAACGGTTTCGCACGCGAGCAGCAGCAAACTGCCGCCGTGGTGCAGCGTGACATCGCGACCGCCCGCGCGGAAGACACGCGACGTCAGGTCAACGCCGCTCTGACGCAACAGCTCGCGGCGGCTGCGACGGCGTTCGAGCAAATCGATATCGCCCGGGCCAATGTTGCGGCGGCAACCGAGGATCTGCGCGTGCAGAACGAGCGGTATCGGGTGGGCGCAGCGACAATTCTCGACCTGTTGACCTCCCAGACGGCGCTCACTCAGGCCGAAGTGAACCTCGTACAGACCCGCTTCAACTATTTGATCGCCCGCGCGCAGGTCGAGGCGGTCGTGGGACGGACACTATGACGTCGACCGCAGCGATGCTGTTCCGCACCGGCGACACGCCGACGCCCGACACCGTGATCCTGACGCATCACCTCACGCGCGAGTATCAGATGGGCGCCGAGGTCGTGCACGCACTACGCGGTGTGGAGATCCAGATCAAGAAGAACGAGTTCGTCGCGTGCATGGGACCGTCTGGGTCGGGCAAGTCGACGCTCATGAATCTGATCGGCTGCCTCGATACACCGACGAGCGGCGAGTACTGGCTCAACGGCCAGAAGGTGAGCGACCTGAGCGACGACGAGCTGGCGCGGATCCGCAACAAAGAGATCGGGTTCGTGTTCCAGACGTTCAATCTGCTACCGCGCGCCGACGCGCTGCACAACGTCGAGCTGCCCCTCATCTACGCGGGGATGGGATCCAAGGAGCGGCGCGAGCGCGCCGCCCGCTCCCTCCAACAGGTGGGGCTGGGCGACCGTATGGATCACCGGCCCAACGAGCTGTCCGGTGGGCAGCGCCAGCGCGTCGCGATTGCACGCGCGCTGGTGAATTCGCCCAGCATCCTGCTCGCCGACGAGCCCACCGGAAACCTCGACTCGGCGACCGGCAACGAAATCATGGGGCTCTTCGAGGAGCTGCATCAGACGGGCCAGACCATCGTGCTGGTGACGCACGAACACGACATCGCGGCGCACGCGCACCGCCAGATTCACCTGCTCGACGGCAGGATTGCGCGTGATGAGAGGATGGAAGGTCAGACGTGAACAAAAACTTTTGGGGAAACGCAGCGGCTGCGCTGCTGCTCGCGAGCGTTGCCGCCTGCCACAAGACGCAGGCGACGCAATCGTATGAGGCGGTTCCGGTGGAACGCCGCAACCTGGTGGTGTCGGCCTCGGCATCCGGAGCGATCGAGCCCGTGCTGACCGTCGACGTGAAGTCCAAGGCGTCTGGCGAGATCATCGGGATGAACGTGCAGACGGGCGACGACGTGAAGCAGGATCAGCTGCTGGCGTCGATCGATCCGCGTATCCCGCGCAACAGCTTGGCACAGGCACAGGCGAACCTGCAGGTCGCCCAGGCACAGCTCAGCAATGCCAAGTCTCAGATCGCGCGGTCCGATACCCTCTTCAAGGCCCAGGCCATCACGCAGACCGAGTACGACGGCGCCAGGCTGGACTACGCGAACGCCAACGCGGCGGTGATCCGCGCGCAGTCGGATCTGGAGAACGCGCGCGACCGCATGAACGACACGAAGCTGCGGGCGCCGCTGGCGGGCACCATCATCACCAAAAACGTGGAGCTGGGTACCGTGATCTCGTCGCCCACGACCGACGTGGGTGGCGGCACGGTGCTGTTCAAGATGGCGAACCTCGACACGGTGCAGATCCGCGCGCTCGTGGACGAGACGGACATCGGCAAGGTGTCGCCGGGTCTGTTCTCCACGATCACCGTGGATGCGTATCCCAATCGTCCGTTCGAGGGCAGCGTCTTGAAGATCGAGCCGCAAGCCACGGTGCAGCAGAACGTCACCATGTTCAACGTGCTCGTGCGGATTCCGAACCCAAGTCACCTGCTCAAACCCGGCATGAATACCGAGGTCGAGATTCACGTCGGGCGCAGAGACAACGTGCTCGCGGTGCCGAACGCCGCGTTGCGGACGCAGCGCGACGTCGCTTCGGCGGCGCAGGTGCTGGGGCTCGATCCGAACGACGTGCAGCAGCAGCTCGCGACGGCGAGCCAGCAGCCGCAAACGCCAACCAGCCGTGACAGTGCGTCGCTGGGTGGCGGTACGGCGCGGCGCGATACCACGGCCACCGGCGGGAATACGATGACGACGCCCGATGGCCGGACCATCCAGCTGCCGCCGGGTGTGACCGAAGCGTTAGTCCGATCGGCGTTCCAGAAGCGCATGTCGGGCCAGGATCTGACGCCGGCCGAGCAGAACGCGATGGCGGCCATGCGTCAGATGATGATGCGCGCGGGCGGGGGAGGCGGCGGCGGTGGTGCCGGCGGCGGCGGCTTCCGTCGCAACACCGGCGAGCCGTCGAGCTACATCGTCTTCACCCTCAAGAAGGGGAAGCCGGCTCCGGTGCAGATCCGCACCGGGCTCACCGATCTCGACTACATCGAGGTGGTGAGCGGCCTGACCGAGCATGATACCGTGCTCGTACTGCCCAGCGCGTCGCTGCTCAATGCGCAGCGCGACATGCAGCAGCGCAT
>WNFD01002890.1_pt1 | contig 17243 bp, 15 predicted proteins | sample 5400491 | NCBI WGS metagenome assembly WNFD01 (sample SAMN13153343, study PRJNA577476) | soil metagenome | isolation source: 120 cm saprolite under Douglas fir tree site 2 hole 2 replicate 2 | place: USA:California | collected 2015-04-18 | reverse complement strand
GTGACGCGTTCCATCTCGTCCTTGGTGCGCGCCGAGCCGATGATGTAGACGATGCCGTTCTCGGTCTTCACGGTGTAGTTGATCGACTTGACCTGGCTGTCCCAGACCAGGTCGTTCTTGAGCCGCGTCGAGATCAAGGCGTCGCGCGCCTCGTCGCTGAAATGCGTCTCGGGACCGACCTCGATCTCGTCGTAAACCTCCTTGACCCCGTCCTCCTTCCAGGCACGCTGCACTGCCTCTTGCCGCAGCTGCTCGTTGGCGAGGCGGCCGGTGATCAGCACGCGGCCTTCATAGACGGTGGCGTCGAGGTTGTGCGGTAGATCCGGGCTGTACTGGTCCCACGATTGGCTCACGCGCGAGCGGATCTCAACGTCCTTGACCTGGTCGCTCGCCGAGCGCTCCTGGCCCAAGGTGGCATACCCGCCGGCGGCACCGGCGCCGGCCGCGGCGAGCGGGAGAAAGCAGCCGGAGAGCGAGGGGAGCGCCGCCAGCATGGTGCCGGCCAGCAACAGGGCGCGCAGACGGGAGGCGGTGGTCTCGGACACGGCTCAAATTCTCCTCACACATATAAGGTGCCCCATTCTCGCGGACCGTCAGGGCGAAGCAAGGGTCGCTTTGTGGCAATCCCGGGGCAAGTCCTTAATGACGAGCGCGTTTGACGCTTACGCCGCGAGGTGCGCCGCCGCGACCAGGCTCTCCTGAGCCAAGGCGAAAATCGCCAGCAGCGCCAGATAGGCTGCCGTGGCGCTGATCACGGCCGGCCAGCGCATGCGCGGGATCGGATTGTCGCGGTTGCGCCGCCACGCCGAGGCGAACTCGAGGAGCGACAGCACGAGGACGAGGCTCACCACCCCGCCCGCCGTGTGCAGCAGGACATAGGCGCCGAGGCCGAGGCCCACGCCGAAGGCGGCAATGCCGAGCCAGCCCGCGATCGAGAAGGCGATCGCCTGCACGATGCGGCCGCCGTCGAGGATGCCGATGGGCAGCAGGTTGAACAGGTTGATGAGCGCGGCCATCGCGGCATAGGCGTCCCATTGCGGATCGCCCGTCGCGTAGGCGACCGCGAGCAGCGGCGCCAGGGACAGCAGACCGAAGGCGGGGCCGGCGATGGCGATGAACCATTCCTGTGCCCGCGTGCGTGCGGGTTCCTTGCTTACCGCGACGGCGCCGAGAAAGGGCAGGAAGTACATGCCGCTGGTCTTGATGCCGCAAGCCTTCATGGCGAGCACGTGACCGGTCTCGTGGACGAAAATGGCATAGACAATGACGCAGGCCGCCTCCACCGGCCGGTTGAGCGCGAGGGCGCCGAGGCTCGCCACGAAGAGCGCGAACTTGACGAATTTCGCGCTCTTGACGAGCTTGACCAGGATCACGCCGCCGGCCGCCAGCCAAGCACCGCGGCTGCGCCCAGACGGCTGCCTGGTGGTGTCGGGCACGCTCCCGACATGCGCGACGGGATCGGTCATGAGCGATCTGCCATGCTCTGTTGGCGTTGCGCAAAGCCTATCAAATCGCGCCTTAACGCTTGGTGTCGCCTTCCGCGCCTTCTACGGAAGGTCGCCGCGCCAGGCATCGGCGACGTGCTGCGGGAGGCGGCCCGGCGCCACCAGCATCACGTCGAAACGCGGCGCAAGCCCGGCCAGCTCCGGCCGCAGCGCCAGGAAATGCTCGAGCGCCCGGGCGACCCGCCGGCGCTGACGGCCGGAGACGGATTCGCTGGCGGTGGCGAGGCTCGCCCGCGCCTTGACCTCGATCGCCGCCACCACCCGGCCGCGCCGCGCGATCAGATCGATCTCGCCCGACGGCACGCGGAAGCGCCGCGCCAGGATGCGATAGCCGCGCAGGCGCAGGTGCCACAGGCAGAGCAGCTCGGCGGCATGGCCGCGCCGGAATGCCTGGCGCCGGCTGGCCAGGGTCATTTGCCGCGCCCGGCCAGCGCCAGGGCGCGCGCATAGACGTCGCGCCGCTTCAGGCCGGTGGCCGCCGCGACGGCGGCGCTCGCATCCTTGAGGCTCATCCCCGCCAGCGCCGCCTGGAGCTGCGCGTCGAGCGCGTCGTCCGACATCGCCGTGGCCTCCGCCGGCGGCGGCCCGACCACCACCACGACTTCGCCGCGCGGCGGACCCGACGCCGCGTAATGGGCGGCAAGCTCGCGCAGCGAGCCGCGACGGACCTCCTCGTAGAGCTTGGTGATCTCGCGCGCCACCGCGGCCGGCCGGTCGCCGAGCGTCTCCGCCATGTCGCTGAGCGCGCCGGCCAGCCGCGACGCGCCCTCGAAGAAGACGAGCGTCGCCGGCACGGCGCCGAGCTCGGTGAGCGCGCGCCGCCGCGCCGTCGGCTTGGGCGGTGGGAAGCCGGCGAAGAGGAAGCGGTCGCTCGGCAGGCCCGACAGCACGAGGGCGGCGAGCGCCGCTGAGGGGCCCGGCAGCGTCGTCACCGGCAGGCCCTCGGCGATCGCGGCGCGCACCAGCTTGAAGCCGGGATCGGAGACGAGCGGCGTGCCGGCATCGGAGACCAGCGCGACCGCGTCGCCCTGCCGCAAGCGCTCGAGCAGCAGCGGCCGCATGCGCTCGGCATTGTGGTCATGATAGGCGAGCAGCGGCGCGGCGATGCCGTGCCGCGCCAGCAGCTTGGCCGTGACGCGTGTGTCCTCGCAGGCGATGGCGTCCGCGCCGCGCAATACGGCGAGCGCGCGCAAGGTGATGTCCTCGGCGTTGCCGATCGGCGTGGCCACGACATGCAGGCCGGGCGCGGGCCGTTTACTTCCCGCGGAAGGGTGGTTAGGCTCTCCGCCGTCGTTCTCGACCTCGACGGAGGTTGCGCTTGTTCCGCCTGGTTTCCCGGCGTCTCGCCTGCCCGCGCGTTGCTGCCGCGGCATGGCTGATCCTCTCCGCGCTCGCGCTTGCCGCCTGCCAGGGGAAGACCATAACGGGATCGCCCGAGCAGCCGCAAGCGACGCGCCCGCCGATCCAGCCGGGCCCGGAGAACGCGCCGGTGACACAGACGCCGCTGCCCGGTGGACCCGGCGGCGCCAAGGTGCGGGTGGCGCTGCTCCTGCCCCTTTCCGGGCAGAACGCGGCGCTCGGCAATGCCATGCTCGATGCGGCGCAGATGGCGCTCTACGACGTCGCCGACGACAAGCTCGAGCTGCTGCCGCGCGACACGCAAGGCACGGCCGAGGCGGCGGCGGTCGCGGCGCGCGCCGCGATCAACGAAGGCGCGCGGCTCATCATCGGCCCGCTGCTGGCGGCGGAAGTGGAGGCGGTGAAGCCCGTCGCGCGCACCGCCAGCGTGCCGGTGGTCGCCTTCTCGACCGCTACCCAGCTGGCTGGCGACGGCACTTACTTGATGGGCTTCCTGCCACGCCAGGAGATCGAGCGCGTGGTGGCCTTTGCCCATTCGCGCGGCGTCAATCGCTTCGCCGTGATTGCGCCGCGCACGCCCTATGGCGACATCGCGGTCGAGGCCTTGCGCGCGGCGACGCAGGCGAATGGCGCCACGCTGGAGCGGGTCGAGATCTACGATCCCGGCGCGCAGAATCTGACGCCGTCGGTGCAGCACCTTGTCGGCGCCACCATGGATCCTGCCGTGCGCGCGAAGATACTGAGCAAGCCCGGCGCTGCCGGCGCCGCCGCTGCCGCCGACCTGCCGGAAATCGTCATTCCCTTTGACGCCGTGCTCGTGCCGGAAGGCGGCACGCGGCTAAAATCGGTGGCGCCGCTGCTGCCCTATTACGACGTCGAACCCGAGAAGGTGCATTTTCTCGGAACCGGCTTGTGGGACGAGCCGGGCCTCGGCACCGAGCCGGCCCTGGCGGGGGGATGGTACGCTGCGCCGCCGCCCGGCGCGCGCGCCGATTTCGACCAGCGCTTCCGCGAACTCTACCGGCGCCCGCCGCCGCGGCTGGCGACACTCGCTTACGACGCCACGGCGCTCGCCGCAGTGCTCGCGCGGAGTGCGGGCGGCGCCGATTTCTCGCCGGCGGCGCTCACCAACGCCAGCGGCTTCGCCGGCGTCGACGGCATCTTCCGGCTGCGCGCGGACGGGCTGATCCAGCGCGGCCTCGCCGTGCTCGAAGTACACCGCAACGGGAATACCGTCATCAGCCCGGCGCCGACGACGTTCCAGGCGATCGGTTACTAGGGTAGCGGCGCTACGGCCTGCGGATCTCGGCCGGCAGCGCGGCCTCGACCAGCTCGATCTCGCCGCGCGAGACGCGGCGGTCGAGCACCTTGAAGACGGCAGCGGCGGCGCTTACGCGACGGCCAATGATGCCATCGAGGCAGGAATTCGCAGCGTGAAGCAGGCGCCGCGGCCGAGCTCGCTCTCGGCGCTGATGTCGCCGCCCATGAGGCGGCAGAGCTTGCGACTCAAGGCCAGCCCGAGCCCGGTACCGCCGTAGCGGCGGGTCATCAGCGGCTCGACCTGGGTGAAATTGTCGAACATGCCGGCGATCTTGTCCGGGCTGAAGCCGATGCCGGTGTCGCGCACCGCGATGGTGAGCCAGTCGCCGCGCCCCGGCCTCTCGCACGCGATGGTGAGGGTGATGCGGCCGTTCTTGGTGAACTTGGCGGCGTTGTCGAGCAGGCTCAGCACGGCTTGACGCAGCTTCGTGGCGTCGGTCAGTACGGCGCCGAGCTCGGTGCGGCGCTCCACGACCAGCGTGTTATGGTTGCTGTCGATGAGCGGCCGAGACGTGGCGACGACCTCGTCGACGAAGCGGCCGAGATCGATCGGCGCGACGCGCACCGCCATTTTTCCCGCCTCGATCGCCGACAGGTCGAGCACGTCGTTGATCAGCGCCAATAGATGCCGGCCGGCGCCGTGGATGCGGCGCAGATCGGCCGCGTGCTCCTCGGGGTGGCCGTTGCGTCCGGCATCCTCGAGCAGGATCTCGCTGTAACCGATCACCGCGTTCAGCGGCGTGCGCAGCTCGTGGCTCATCCGCGCGAGGAATTCCGAGCGCGCCGCGTTGGCGTGCTCGGCCTTGGCGCGCGCCGCGTCCAGCTGCTCGGCGAGCCGCTTCAGCGCCCGCTCGGAATCGGACAGGCGGTGAATGACATGCTGCATGTAGATGACCATCGGCAAGCCGACGATGAAGCTGACGATGGTCGCGGTGACCGGCACGGCGCGCGGCACGTCGCTGAAGAAAAGCGCGTGCCAGATCGGGAAGCACAAGAGGACCGAGGCGATGATGGCGATGCCGACGAGAAGCACCGTTCCCTTCGGCGTCTCGAGCAGGCGCAGCTTCGCGCCCGCCGGACCGCCCATCCGATCCAGCGTGGTATTATCGTGTCCCAGCAAGCCTATCGCCGACATCGCAGGCTGAGCCTTTTTCGCATTGCGACAATGTTGCCCAGCGATCTGTGAAAATCGGCTTACTTTTTTCGTCAATTTTGTCGATAGCCTGCATGGGCCTGCCGAGCCGCTATGCTGCAAGCGCGGCGAGCACGGCGTTGAGGCGCTGGCGCCCCGCTGCCGTAGCGCGCAGACCGCATGCATCCTGCGCCAGGAAGCCGCCGCCGACGAGGTCGGCCAACCTCTCGCCGTCGAGCGACGCCTCGATCTCGGCTCCTGTCTCGGCGCGGAAGCGCGCGCGTCCGACGCCTTCGGTGAGGCGCAGCCCCATCATCAGCATCTCCTCGCGCCGCTCCACCGGCGTGAGCGCCATCCGCTCCTGCAGCCCGTGCCCCTGTCGCTCGACCGCAGCGAGCCAAGTCTCGGGCACGCGGTGGCGGCGCGTGGCGAACTTGTCGCTGCCCAGCGTCAATCGCCCATGCGCGCCGGGACCGATCCCGGCGTAGTCGCCATAGCGCCAGTAGGTGAGGTTGTGGCGGCACTCGCCGCCGCGGCGCGCGTGGTTCGATATCTCATAGGCGGGCAGCCCGGCCGCGGCGAGCCCCTCCTGCGTCGCTTCGAAGAGATCGCCGGCGAGGTCCTCCTCCGGCAGCGCCCAGTCGCCGCGGGCGTATGCGGCCGCAAAAGCGGTGCCGGTCTCGATGGTGAGCTGATACACCGACAGGTGATCGCCGGCGAGCTCGATCGCGCGCGCCAGTTCGGCCTGCCATTGCGGCAGTGTCTGCTCCGGCCGCGCATAGATGAGATCGAAGGAATACCGCGCGAAATGGCGCCCGGCGAGTGCGATGGCGGCGCGCGCCTCGGCGGCGTCGTGGCCGCGGCCGAGGAAGCGCAGCGCGCGATCGTCGAGCGCCTGCACGCCGAGCGACAGGCGATTGACGCCCGCCTGGCGCAATGCCGCGAAACGCGCGGCTTCGACCGAGGTCGGGTTCGCCTCGAGCGTCACCTCGAGATCCTCCGCCATGGCCCAGCGCGACGCCGCGCGGTCGAGCAGCGCCGCCACCGTTGCCGGCTCCATCAGCGAGGGCGTGCCGCCGCCGAAGAACACCGAGGTGACCCGCCGCCCCGCCGTCTCGGCCGCCGCATGATCGAGCTCGGCAAGGAGCGCGTGCCGCCAGCGCCCCTGCTCGATGCCGTCGCGCACATGGCTGTTGAAGTCGCAATACGGACATTTCGACTTGCAGAACGGCCAGTGGATGTAAAGGGCGAAGCCGGCGTCGAGCATCTGTGTTTCTTGCGTGCGGTCCCTCAAGACCTCACCGCCCTTGCAAAGCAGGCGACGACGAGCTTGCGGAACGCTTGGGCGCGATGACTCATGGCGTGCTTCGTGGCCGGCTCCATCTCGCCGAAGGTCAGCGTTTCGCCGGCGGGCACGAACATCGGGTCGTAGCCGAAGCCGCGCTCGCCGCGCGGCGGCCATGTCAGCGTGCCGTGAACCTCGCCGCCGAAGGTCTCGGTATGCGCGTCCGGCCAGGCGAGCGCCAGGGCGGCGACGAAATGGGCGCGGCGGTCGCGCTTGCCGGCAAGGTCGCGCTCGACCCGCGCCATCGCGCGGCCGAAATCGCGCTCGGCACCGGCCCAGCGCGCCGAGTAGATGCCGGGCGCGCCGCCGAGCGCCGGCACGACCAGGCCGGAATCATCGGCCAGCGCCGGCAAGTTGCTCGCCTCGGCCGCGGCGCGTGCTTTCAGCTCGGCATTGGCCTCGAAGCTCGCGCCGGTCTCCTCGGGCTCGCGCAGGCCGAGCGCAGCGGCGCCGAGGACGGCGACACCGAAAGGCGACAACAGCTCTGCGATCTCGACGAGCTTGCCCGGATTGTGGGTGGCGACGACCAGCCGGCCGCCGGTGAATCTCCGGGCCGCCACGGGCTAAGCCGGCGCCAGGGCCGCGCGCTGCATCAGGATGAGGCGGGCGATGCCGCCGCGCGCCAGCGCCAGCATTCTGGCGAAGCGATCCTCGGCGAAAGGCTCGGCCTCGGCGGCGGCCTGGATCTCGACGATGCCGCCGGACCCCGTCAGCACGAAATTGGCGTCGGCCTCGGCGGTCGAATCCTCGGGGTAGTCGAGGTCGAGCACCGCTTGCCCGCCATGGATGCCGCAGGAGATCGCTGCCACCGCATCGGTGAGCGGCAGCGCCGGCAAGGCGCCCTCGCGCACCAGCTTCTGCAGCGCGATGTGAAGGGCGACATAGCTGCCGGTGATCGCCGCGGTGCGGGTGCCGCCATCGGCCTGCAGCACGTCGCAATCGATGCGGATCTGGCGCTCGCCCAGCGCCGCGAGGTTGGTGACGGCGCGCAGCGAGCGGCCGATCAGGCGCTGGATTTCCTGGGTGCGGCCACTCTGGCGCCCGCGCGCCGCCTCCCGGTCGGTGCGGGTCTGGGTCGAGCGCGGCAGCATGCCGTATTCGGCGGTGATCCAGCCACGCCCGGTGTTGCGCAGGAAGGGCGGCACCTTGTCCTCGAGTGTGGCGGTGCACAGCACATGCGTGTCGCCGAAGCGGGCGAGGCAGGAGCCCTCGGCATATTTGGCGAAGCCAGGCTCGAGGCGAACGGGCCGAAGCTCGTCGGGAGCGCGGCCGGAGGGGCGCGGCATGGCGATTCTCGCTAACTTGATCTTTGCCGCGCCAAGCTAGTGCGCGGGGTGGCCGCCGTCCAGCCCGGCGACGGCCTCCGGACACGGCTCGGTTGACGCTGGGGAGCGGCCTTCCTACATTTCGGCGCGCTCAGAGGATGTTCCTCGCCCATGACACTGGAACGGATGCCGCCTGTCGCCAAACCGGTCATCACGGAGCTGAACGAGCGCAGCCGCGAGATCTTCCGCATGGTGGTCGACGCCTATGTCGAGACCGGCGAGCCGGTCGGCTCGCGCACGCTGTCGCGGCGCGGCCATCTCGACCTGTCGCCGGCGACGATCCGCAACGTCATGTCAGACCTCGAGGATGCCGGGCTCCTCTTCGCGCCGCATACTTCGGCAGGCCGGATGCCGACCGAGGCCGGCCTGCGGCTTTTCGTCAACGGCCTGCTCGAGCTCGGCGGCCTCTCCGAGGAGGAGCGCCACAGCATCGACGGGCGTCTCGTCGCCGCGGGCAAGAGCCTGGCCCAGGCGCTCGAAGAGGCGACGGCGGCGCTCTCCGGCCTGTCGCGCTGCGCCGGCCTCGTCCTCGCGCCGAAGACCGAGCGGCGCGCGCTGCGGCATATCGAGTTCGTGCCGCTCAGCCTCGAGCGCGCGTTGGTCGTCATGGTCACCGAGGATGGGCTGGTCGAGAACCGGCTGATCGAGATGCCCGTGGGGACGCCCCCCTCGACGCTGGTGTCGGCGGGCAACTACCTTAATTCGCGCCTGGTCGGGCGAAACATCGACGAGGCCAAGGCGGCCATCGCCGCCGATGTCCAATCGAAGCGGGCACAGCTCGACGAGCTCACCGCCAAGCTGGTCGAGGCGGGTCTCGCCTCCTGGGCCGGCGGCGGCGAGGGTAGCGCGCTCATCGTGCGCGGCCAGGCGAATTTGTTGGACGACGTCACCGCGCTCGCCGATCTGGAGCGGCTGCGCACGCTCTTCGACATGCTGGAGACCAAGGAATCGATACTGCGCCTGCTCGACGCGACGCGCGAGGGCGAGGGCGTGCAGATCTTCATCGGCTCGGACAACCCGCTGTTCGGCGTGGCCGGGTGCTCGATGATCGTCGCACCTTACGCGAACAGCCGTGAGCAGGTCGTGGGCGCGATCGGCGTCATCGGCCCGACGCGCATCAACTACGCCCGCATCATCCCGCTGGTCGACTATACGGCGAAGGTGATCGGCAGGCTCTTGGGATAAGGATCAGGCGATGAGTGAGGAGAAGAACAGCGCCCCGGAGGCGCAGGCCGACGGCGCGCCCGGTGCCGAGGCGACGAGCCTCGAGGAGCGGCTGGCCGCGGCCGAGTCCGAGCTGGCCGAGTCCAAGGACCGGCTGCTGCGCGCGCTCGCCGAGACGGAGAATGTGCGTCGCCGGGCCCAGCGCGAGCGCGAGGACGCGGCAAAATACGGCGCCTCGAACCTGGCCAAGGACCTGGTCAACGTCGCCGACAATCTGCGCCGTGCGCTTGCCAGCGTGCCCGAAGGACAGGTGAAGGACGAACTCACGCGCACGCTGCTGCAGGGGGTAGATGCCACCGAACGCGAGCTGCTCGCCGCATTCGACCGGCATGGCATCCGCCGCATCGACCCGATGGGCGAGCGCTTCGACCACAATTTTCATCAGGCGATCATGGAAATCGAGAATTCGGGCCAACCGGCCGGCACGGTGGTGCAGGTGCTGCAGCCCGGCTATGCGATGCATGACCGGCTGCTGCGCCCGGCCATGGTCGGCGTCGCCAAGGGCGAGCGGCCGGGCGACGAGCTGATGTGATCGCTTCGCGGTCCGATGACCCCGCTATGCCTTCCGCGCGTCGCGCGCTTTAATGGAAACGACGTTTGTCGCCCGCCAACGGTCGTCGAGTATCACGTCTAATCCACCGCCCAACGTGGTCAAAATGGGCGACGATACCGGACTCAGCGCCTCCGCGGACCAGATAAGGAACTCGTCAAACCATAACTCCTGCACCCACATGATGGCTGTCAGCGTGCCGGCCGCGCTAACTTCCAGGGCAACTCGCTCAGGGAGACGATCGAAGGCGATTCCAGTGTCATAGCAAATTTCGGCAACCAGGCTTCGCTCGCTAAGAAAACGTCCGCCTGTGCGCCGGTGCCGGTAGCCGCCGTTCGAGGCACCTGGCATCCACTTGTAATCGCCAAAAATGTCCGGCCGCGAGCGAGTAAAGAAAATTTCGGCCGCCGCCGCGTCCAACAGAGGCCCAAACTTCAAATTATAGCGGCTTTCGAGCTCTCCGATGGCTGTCCGAAGATCACTCAGCTCGGTGAAAGCATCCACTTGGGGCCAGTCGCACGCAATCGCGTAATAGCGCACTTTGTTTGGCACCGTAACACATGATGCGGAGCCAAATCGGCGACGCAGCGCAGAGACGGTCCGCGAGCGCGGCTCATCGACGGCGATGTGATTGGTGTAAACAAAGGCCAGCAGCGCATCGAACTCCCGGCGCGTGCCGGAGAACTCGAGGGAATCGAGGTCACCCTCGATGAACCGCACCCTTTGATCGACGCCATTTTCGCGGGCGAGCGCGCGCGCGAGCTCAATGTTGTCGCGATCTACCGCCACTACCTCTGATGCGCCGGCATCCAGCGCCAGAAATGACAACAGTCCCGATCCGCAACCGGCATCCAGCACCCGGGCGCCACGCTTGATGGCAGACTGCAACACCCTTCGAATAGACTGTGTACGGTCGACGCGCAGGAGAAGACGGAGGTGCATGGACGCGGAGAATACGACATCGCCCGGCGTCCGCACCTTTGCTGATCCGTCCACGGCAGAGTCCGCTACCGACGTATTAGGCATAAGTCACCTGGATTCCTCCGCGAAAGGAATGGGAGTCATGAGCCTGTTTTCCGCTGCGTTACAGGCTATCAGTTTCGCTGTGAGGTGTTTTCCTTGCGCCTCTCGTCACACCATCTAAGAGTGTTCATTTGGTTTATATACCCTCGACGATCCGCTTTGCAACGAGCGAGTTGCCTTAGGCTCAGTCGACGCTCAACGATGACGGTAGGTTGAACCGCGACGCCTACTCAAATTCGCCCTCGCGCTGGGCTACTCCGTGCATTTGAGGCTGGGCCAACAAGCGCGCCGCGCCAACGGCAGCCGCCGAACTGTGGCGGAAATCATGCCCCTGACCGCCAGCAAGCAAACAGTGCAAGGCCCGCGTGATCGACGGATTTCAGCCGCCGAGCCGTGTGATCGCCGGGTCGTTCCTGGCCGCGCTCGCCCGGCCGCCGCCGCGGGCTGTTGATCAGCCGGAAGTCACTCGGCGAGCCACCTGCAGACTCCTACCCGTCACGCGGCGCGCATCTCGCCGAGGAAGCCCTTCATCTCCTCTTCGAGGACCGAGGCCTGGTTGCGCAGGTCGTCGGATGCCTTCTGGAGCTCGCCTGCAGCCTGGCTGGTGTTCTCGGCCGCCGAGCTGACGCCGGCGATATTGGCCGAGACTTCCTTGGTGCTGTCGGCGACTTGGCCGATGTTGCGCGCGATCTCCTGGGTGGTCGAGCCCTGCTCCTCCATCGCCGTGGCGATGGCGGTGGAAATTTCGCTCATCTCGTCGACGGTCTTGCCGATGTTGGAGATCGCTTCGACGGCGCGCTCGGTCTCGTTCTGGATGGCGCCGACTTGGGTCTCGATTTCCTCGGTCGCCTTGGTCGTCTGATTGGCGAGCGACTTGACCTCGCTCGCCACCACGGCGAAGCCCCTGCCCGCCTCGCCGGCGCGCGCCGCCTCGATGGTGGCGTTGAGTGCCAGCAGGTTGGTCTGCGAGGCAATGTCCTGAATCACCTGCACGATGGTGCCGATGCGCTTGGCCGCGTCGACTAGGCCCCGCATCGTCGCGTTGGTGCGGTCGGTCTCGTCGACGGCGCGGCGGACGATGTCGGTCGATTTGACGACGCGGCGGTTGACGTCGCCGACGCCGGCCGACAGCTCCTCGGCGGCGCCGGCCACGGCCTGCACGTTATTGGTCGTCTCGGTCGCCGCGTGGCTCACCACGGCGACGTTGGCGCGGCTGTGCTTCGCCATCTGCGCCAGGGTCCGCGCATGCGCCTGCACATGCTCGGCCGCGCGCGCCACCGCCTCGATGATGCGCGCCGTGCGCTCGTGGAACGCGCCGATGAGGTGCTCCAGCCGCTCCTGACGCAGCAGCTTCGACGCCTGCTCGCCTTGCTGCGCCAAGGTCAGTTCCTCGGCCTTGCGGCGGCTGAGCTTGAAGACGTGGAGGGCGCGCGCCATCTGGCCCATTTCATGGGGCTCGCCGAGGAACGGCACCTCGACATTGAGCTTGCCGTCGGCCAGCATCGCCATGCGCCCGGTGATGACCGACATCGGCTGGCTGATACTGCGCGCGATGAAGAAGGCGAGCATGCTGGTCGCAAGGAGAATCACGCCGCCGAACGCGAAGTATTGGAGCGCGGTGGACCAATACACGGCATCGACGTCATCTATATAGATGCCGGTGCAGATCGACCATTCCCATGGATCGAAACCAAGGCCATATGAAAGCTTTGGAACAGGCGTATTGCCGGGCTCATTGACACCACCCAACCGCCCCCACCGGTAATATACAAAGTCGCCGCCGCGCTTGCCCGCCTCTATCTGGAGCCGCACGATTGGCACGCCGTCCAGATCCGTCGCGTCGAGCCGGTTCTTGCCTTCAAGCGCGGGATTTGCCTGCACAAGCGTTACGCCGTCGTACCGCTGGACGAAGAAATAGTCGTCGTTGCCATAGCGCAGTTTGCGCAATTGCGCCTTGGCGCGTTCCTGCGCCTCCTCGCGGGTCAAGCGGCCGGATTTTTCCTCGTTGTACCAGTACTGAACGGTGTCACGGGCGACCTCAACGAGCCGTTTGATCTCATCCTTGCGGTCCTCAATTAGGCTGCCCCTGAGCGTGCTCAGACCAATGGCCAGGCTGACGCCCAGCGCCACAAGCAGCACGGGCGTGAAAAGCAGCAGCCGGTGTGAAATCCGCAGTCTCGTTAGCATACCATCTCTCCCTCACGCAAACGCGCCGCGTCGGCCCGCAGCTATGCGCATATCGCGCCCTCACGTGTTGCCTTGAATTACCGGAAGCTCAGCCTCGCCAGCGCCGCTAGCTGGGCGCTTGCCTAAGTTAGGGCGACCAACTGCAATGAATGATGGTCTTAACGTATTACGCGACCATTAATTTCAGCAAATAAATTTCGAGTGGCGGCGAGCAGGCGCCACCGGCGCGAAAATCAGTCGACAGCCAGTCTAGGAACGGCAGCTTGCCCTTATCTGCGGCCCAAGATAGACGGCACAGGCGAGGGCGCCTATGCCGTCCAGGGGTCAGTCAATTACTGCAACAGGGGAGTCAATTCCTCCATCGCGGCCGCCTTGCGACGAAGATAACCCTTAAACAAGTCCTTTGCGGCCGCTGGGTCGATCGGCACGCCGGCAGCTTCACCGTAGTGCTCCACAGCATCGGTCGCATGCCGGAAATGGTTGCTCTCCGTGCCCCCAGTATGAACGGTGATCCACGCCAGCACCTTGCGGCTTTCGTGCACTGGAATTTCCATGTGCGCGGGCAACCACGCCTGGCAGATCGGATGGATGATCTCGACCTCCCCATGGGTGTAGACCTCGTGTATCAGCGTGTGCAGCAGCCCATTCAGCAGGTCTCGCTCGCGCAGCCTCTGGTGGTCGCGCCACGCGCGAAACTCGTCGGCTGCGGCGAGGCAATACCGTTTGGAGAGCCACGCATCATCGCCGCAGATCGTGGTTGCCATGCGGTAGTACAGATCGGAATGGAGGACGCCACCATACGCGCCTAGGTCCTCGTCGGTAATCCGCTGCAGACTGCTCACAACGCTGAAATAGGCGAATTTGGCGGCGTTGTCCGGCAACCGCATTGCCGCCAATGTTATGCGGCTCGCGAGGCCCGAGACGCTCGCCGCGGAATTGTTTGTTTGCGACCAGCTTTGAAAGAAATACTTCAGCGGCTCGATCCCGTGCCTCTTCGACGTGAGTTGAACGAAGCATCCCTCGATTGTCCGGAGCGACTCTTCCTCCTCGACAAAACTCCGGGTCAAGGCGTCTTTCAGCGCTCCGCGCCGCATTCCAGCGAGGACTGGTTGGACGACGCCGAGGAGAGCCGAGTCGGATTGCGAAGTAATACGCGTTGTGGCGCTTCTCATATGTCTCCTCCATTTGTCGCCCGAAGGCTCGCGCCTCCGCCAAGAGTTCCTGTCTACCGAACAGGAGGTCGCAATGATCAAACGCCAACGGAGCGGCGTTACGGCGCGCATTGGTCGCCCACACGTGACCACCGAAGTCCGGCACTTGCTGGTTGCAGACCGTACGGTCGTTGTCTGCTGATCGTAGAATTAACGAGTTATTCACCATATATGATTGAACGCGTGGCGCCAGTCCAATACTATTTTTGGTAGTCGGTGATACCCTGGGGGTATGAGGGTAATGGAACTGCGACTGTTGCGGTATTTTCTGGCGGTCGCGGAGGAGCTGCATTTCGCCAGAGCCGCCGCACGGCTGCATATGACGCAGCCGCCGCTCAGCCGGCAAATCCGCGCGCTTGAGCGCACCCTGGGCGTCGCTCTTTTCCACAGGACAAAGCGAAAGGTGGTGCTTACTGAAGCGGGGATGGCCTTCATCAGCGCGGCGCGAAAGGTTCTGGAACAAGCAGACAGCGCCGTTATTGTCGCGCAACAGGCGGAGCGGGGTCAGATCGGCCGTCTCGAAGTGACCTACACCAGCTCCGTGCCCTTCACCCGTCTCTTTTCGACGGTGATCCGGGCCTATCGGCGAACGTTCCCCGGCGTGCAACTGGCGCTCTATGAAATGACTACGGCGCGGCAGCTTCAGGCTCTCGCCGATCGGAGGATCGATGTTGGTTTCGTACGAACGCCCATCCACGAGCAACCGAAAGAGATTGCACTGGTGTCCCTTCTCCGCGAACCCTTGCTCGTCGCGCTACGCGCGGATCACCAGCTAGCGCATACTGAAGCAATCGCTGCCGAGCAGCTAGCCGAAGAGTTGTTTATTCTTTACCCGCGCGACATCGGTACCGGTCTCTACGAGCAGATTACGGAAATCTGTCGCAAGGCCGGGTTCGCGCCGCGCGTTGCGCAGGAAGCTCAACAGATGGCGGCGATCATCGCTCTCGTTTCAGCCGGTCTTGGCCTCTCGATTGTGCCGACATCGGTGAGGAACCTCGCCGCCGACGGGGTGGTCTATCGACCACTATCCTCGCCTTTCGAACAGGCGGAACTCGTTCTCGCCTACCGGCAAGATGAAAACTCGCCGGTGGCGCGAGCCTTTATTGACCTCACTCGCGCGCTGGCGAGTGCCCATGATCGGCACGCCTAGAATGAATCAAGAACGGTGGGGTCCGTCGAGCTTCCACCAGGCGCAAGAAGCTCCTTCCCCTCGCCCTGGGGGAGAGAGCTGACGCGGCGTGGCGATGGCTCGCGCGCGAATATCATAAAAGCACATTCACACAATTTTTAAGCTAACGACCTACTTTGCCGCTTCGAGGTCCTCCCGAAAGTGCGGCGATGAAAATCCTTAACAGGCTAAAGGTCAAAGCAAAGCTGGCTATTTTGCTGACGATCTCCGCATTGTCTCTCGTTGCTACCATGTTGTTTGGCGGCACTTATCTTCATCATAAGATCGTCGCCGACCGCCATGAGCAGACCAAGTACTTGGCCGACGTGGGCCGCAGCGTTGTTCAGAGCTGGTACGAGAAGGAACGGTCGCACAGCTTGACTCGAGAGCGGGCGCAGGCCGGCGCCAGAGAAGCTATGAGATCGCTGCGCTACGGCAACAACGATTATTACTTCATTCAACGGTATGACGGCGTGACCGTGCTTAACGCCAATCGCCCGGAACTTGAAGGAAAGTATCGCTGGAACGATCTCGATCCGGACGGTGTCCCCCTGGTCCGGCTCGAGGCCCAGGCTGGTAAGAACGGTGGCGGCTATGTCTATTACAGATTCCAGCGTAATGGCGGCAAGGAACCGGTGCAGAAGGTATCCTATGTGGAAGGCTTCGATCCGTGGGAATGGGCGATAGGTACCGGGGTGTACCTGGACGACATCGAGCAAGCGTTTTGGGCGGCATTTATGCGACTCGCTCTAATCGCCTCCGGCATTTTCACAATGGCGACGATTTGTGCTTACTTTGTGAACAGCGACATCAGCAGCTCATTGGCTCGCCTCAAAGCGAAGATGGAAAAGCTCGCCGCTGGCGACCTCACGGTCGATATTGCTGAAGCCGAACGCGGGGACGAGATCGGGGACATGGCCAAAGCGATGCACGTGTTTAAAGAAAATGCCGCTGCGGCTCAGCTGCTCGAGGCGGAAAAAGAGAAGCGCCGCGAGCTCGAATTGGCGGTGCGCCACGCCGGCCGGGTGGACGCACTAGGACGTCTTGCGGGCGGCATCGCACACGATCTAAACAACGCACTGGTGCCAGTGCTGGCGCTGACCAAAACGGCGATGTCAAGAGTTACGAAGGGAAGCCGAGAGTACGGGAATCTCGAACTCGTTCTGATGGGCGCTGAGCGCGCCAGAGACCTTGTACGGCAAATACTCGCTTTTAGTCGCAAACAAACGGTCCAGCACCAGGAATTCGATCTTGCGCAGGTCGTCACCGACAGCATAAGGATGCTGCGCGCCGGCCTCCCGACTATGATAAAGCTCGTTAGCGAGATACAGCCAGTACCCACAATCTACGGCGATCCTGGGCAGTTAAACCAAGTGCTGGTCAACTTGGTGACGAATGGCGCGCAGGCCATCGGCGACCGGGCGGGCACGGTCACCATATCGCTGCTGGCGGAGGACGCTTCGATCCGGCTGACAGTGTCGGACACCGGCGGCGGCATGGACGAGCAGACAAAAGCGCGCATGTTCGAGCCGTTCTTCACCACCAAAGAGGTCGGCAAGGGAACGGGTTTAGGCCTTTCCGTTGTCCATGGCATCATCACCTCTCACGGCGGCACTATCGAAGTGCGAAGCAAGCTCGGTGAAAGCACGCAGATTGATGTGTTGCTCCCAGTTGCAGGGCTTAGGGAAGCCAAAGTCGCGTATCTTCGTCGCCGCTGACTTGACGGGCGTTACGCGCTGTTATTGAGAGAGCAGTTGCAACGCGTGTCCGGCGAGCCGCCGCCGTCGTTGACATTGCCGACGGCCCGAGGCAAGCCCGAGGCCGCAATGCTCGCGGACATCGACCAGGTGAACGGCTTCCTGCTGCTGCGGCGGTTCCTCGACCGCGCCACCCA
>WNFD01009067.1_pt1 | contig 17253 bp, 16 predicted proteins | sample 5400491 | NCBI WGS metagenome assembly WNFD01 (sample SAMN13153343, study PRJNA577476) | soil metagenome | isolation source: 120 cm saprolite under Douglas fir tree site 2 hole 2 replicate 2 | place: USA:California | collected 2015-04-18 | reverse complement strand
AGAAACAGTCCTCCACGTCGGAGACATCGCCCACATCCCCGCAGGCATGCCCCATCAGGCCAAAATCGCCGCCGGCACCACGACCACCTACCTCGTCTTCAAAGAAAAATAATCCAACGGGTGCCCCATGTTCGCGACGGTCTCATTGTCGCTAACGTGGGGTTTTTCTCTAAGACACAAACCTCCAGCCCCAACTCAACCACCGCGAGAGTAGTCCTCGCTCCAAATCGCTATACTTCAAGTTGACAAAAGGATGTTTCATCCGAGGATCATGCCGGGTGCCCCATGTTCGCGACAGTCTCATCGTCGCTAACGTGGGGTTTTTCTCGAAGATCATTCCACGGACATTCCCCCGAACATTCGCGCCTCATCTCACCGTGACCCGAACCAGCGTCTTCCAGCCGCCCCAATCGCTATACTGCCAGCAGAGAGTTTTTCACACCGGCTTGACAAGAATGTCTTTCAACTGAGGCGTGACCAAAGCTGAGACTTCCTTCGCACCTAAGAAGTCCAACCCTAAACCAAATCAGTAGAATACTTTGCGCAACATCGCACGGGTAGGGGGTACCACTGAGCCGCACTGACGACAAGCCGACCGACTACCGCATGCCCGCCGAGTGGGCTCCTCACGCCGCCACCTGGATCGCCTGGCCCCACAACGCCGAGGACTGGCCCGGAAAATTCCAGCCCATCCCCTGGGTCTACGCCGAGATCGTCCGTCACCTCTCCCAGGTCGAAGCCGTCCATATCCTCGTCAACAATACCGACGCCGAAAACCGCGCTATCGGCCACCTCCGTCGCGCCGGAGCCAACCTCGCCCGCCTCCACTTCCACCAATGGCAAACCGATCGCGTATGGCTCCGCGACTCCGGCCCCATCTTCGTCAAAAATCCCGCAGGCGACCTCGCCATCACCAACTGGAAGTTTAACGCCTGGGCAAAGTACGACAACTGGCGTCGCGACGACCAGGTTCCCCAACACATCGCCAGACACTACGACATCCCCCACTTCAAACCCGAGATCGAACTCCCGACCGGAAAGCCCCACCGCCTGGTCCTCGAAGGCGGAAGCATCGACACCAACGGCGCCGGCCTCCTCCTCACGACTGAGGAGTGCCTCCTCTCCAAAGTTCAGGAACGCAACCCCGGCCTCGGCACCGAAGCCGAAACCCGCAAACACCTCGAACAGGCCTTCCACGACTACCTCGGCATCGAAAAGGTCCTCTGGCTCCACAAGGGCTGCGCCGGCGACGACACCCACGGCCACATCGACGACATCACCCGCTTCGTCGGCGAAAATAAAATCCTCACCTGCGTCGAGCCCAACACCCACGACGAAAACCATCTCCCCCTCGCCGAAAACCTCGACCGCCTCCGCAGCTTCCGCAACCTCAAAAACGAGCCGTTCGAAATAGTCGAACTCCCCATGCCCTCGCCGGTCGTCTTCGAAGGCCAGCGCCTCCCCGCCAGCTACGCCAACTTCTACATCGCCAACTCGCTCGTCCTCGTCCCCACCTTCAACGACTGCCACGACCGCCACGCTCTCAACATCATCGCCAGCTGCTTCCCCGACCGCGAGATCATCGGCATCCACGCCGTCGACCTCGTCTGGGGCCTGGGCACCCTCCACTGCCTCTCCCAACAGGAACCCGCATAGCGCGATGGAAGACGACCTCAACTATCTCCGCGCCGCCATCGCTGAAGCCAACGACGCCGAGGCCAACGGCGAAGTCCCGGTAGGCGCCGTCGTCGTCCACGAAAACAAAATCATCGGTCGCGGCCAGAACCGAGTCCTCCGCGACTCCGACCCCACGGCCCACGCCGAGATCGTAGCCCTCCGCGAAGCCGGCCGCGCGCTCGCCAACTACCGCCTCGAAGACTGCACTCTCTACGCCACCCTCGAACCCTGCGCCATGTGCGCCGGAGCCATTCTCCACGCCCGCATCGCGCGCCTGGTCTACGCCGCCCCCGACCCCAAAGCCGGAGCCTGCGGCTCAGTCCTCTCCGTCATGAACCACCCCCAACTCAACCACAAAGTCGAAGTCACCTCCAATCTCCTCGCCGAAGAGTGCGGCACCCTCCTCACCAATTTCTTCCTCAAACGTCGCGGCAAAAATCCTCTCAACACGCCCTCCACGCATCCAACCGACACAGAGGATCCAATCCCCGGAGGAGGCGCCAATGGCGACAAAGAAATCGACAACGAAAGCAGCAAAGAAAAAGTGGTCAGCGAAGGTGACAACGGACTCAACCCATCCTGAAGAAGGCCTCTTCAACAAGAGCGCCGCAACCATAGCCCGCTCGCTGGCCTCGAAAAAAGTCTCCCCCAAAGGCCCCGCCTCAGGCATGCGCATGCTGAACTTCTACATCAACCGCGCAGGAAAAAACCTCACCGAAGAACGCCGCGCCGAACTCAAAGAAGCCAAGGCCCTCCTCTCCGAACGCATCGCCAAACAAAAATCCCACCAAGCAGAAAGGGAGCGAGCATAAGTTATCCTCATCGCATGAAGCTCGCTCGCCTTCTGTCAGCCATCCTTCTCATCGCCAGCGCACTCCACGCGCAACAGCACGGGCACGTCGTCGGCTTCATGACAGACTTCGACGTCAAGGACGACGCCATCGGCATCTGCAAGGCCGTCATGGTCGGCATCGATCCCAGTATCCGCATCATCGACATCTCCCACCAGGTCACACCCTACGACATCACCCAAGGAGCCCGCTTCCTCGCCGGCTCCGCGCCCTACTTCCCCGCCGACGCAGTCTTTGTCATCGTCATCGACCCCGGTGTCGGCAGCACGCGCAAAGCCATCATCGCCCACTCCCGCCGCGGCCAGTACTTCGTCCTCCCTGACAACGGCCTCCTCACCCTCCTGCCCTCAGATGGGCCAGACCAGATCATCGAGGCACGAGAGATCACCAACCCAGCTTGGATGATCGGCGCCCGTCTCTCCTCCACCTTCCACGGCCGCGACATCTTCGCTCCCGCCGGAGCCCACATCGCCCGCGGCGACGACTGGATTCAGGCCGGCCCCCCGCTCAACGTCGCCAAACTCGTCCGGCTCGACATCCACAAGGCGACCGTCGACGCCACCGGCCTGCACGCCGAGGTCCTCGGCCTCGACGGCCCCTTCGGAAACGTCATCCTCAACGTACCATCGGAAACCTTCGCCAGACTCGGCTACCACCTCGGCGACCCCGTCCCCCTCACCCTCGACGGACGCCCCTACACCGTCCCCTTCGTCAAGACATTCAGCGACGTCCCGGTCGGCAGCCCCCTCTTATACATCGACTCCCGCGGACGCGTCGCTCTCTCGCTCAACCAGCGCAACTTCGCCGGGCAATACAAGGTCACCCCGGGTCTCGCCGTATCTATCCCTCTAAAAAAATAAACATCAAAAACCCACCCACAGGAGAGCCCCTTGCCCACCCTGCAAAATAAAGTCGCCATCGTCACTGGCTCCGGCTCGGGCATCGGCCAGGCCATCGCCATCCGCCTCGCCAGCGAAGGCGCAACCGTAGTCGTCGACTACCGCAATCACATCGAGCAGGCCCAGGAGACCAAAGCCAAAGCCGAAGCCGCTGGCGGCAAAGCCATCCTCGTCCAGGCCGACGTCTCCATCCTCGCCGACACGCAAAACCTCGTCGACCAGGCCTACAAACAACTAGGCCGCTGCGACATCCTCGTCAATAACGCCGGCATCGAGATCGAATCCCCCTTCTGGGACGTCACCGAAGCCGACTACGACGCCGTCCTCAACGTCAACCTCAAGGGAGCCTTCTTCCTCACCCAGGCCTTTGTCCGCCGCCTCCGCGACGCCAAACTCCCCGGCCGCATCATCAACATCAGCTCCGTCCACGAGGACATGGTCTTCCCCCACTTCTCCACCTATTGCGTCTCCAAGGGCGGCATGCGCATGCTCATGCGCGACCTCGCCGTCGAACTGGGCCCTCTCAACATCACCATCAACAATATTGCCCCCGGCGCCATCGCCACCCCCATCAACACCAAAATGATGGCCAACAAAACCCAGCTCGACGCCCTCCTCGCCAACATCCCGCTCGGCCGCATGGGCACACCCGAAGACGTCGCCGGCCTCGCCCTCTTCCTCGCCTCCGACGACGGCGCCTACTGCACCGGCTCTACCTTCATCCTCGACGGCGGCCTCATCCGCAACTACCACGAGCAATAATTAAAGCTCATCGAAAAGAGGCAGACCCAAATCATGACAACGCACAATGGCCTCCAAATCTTCTCCACGCTAGAGGAACTGATACATCCGCAGCGCACCGCTCTTCTGGTCTACGACATGCAATTCGGCATCGTCCCTCAGATCAAGGATGGCCCGGACATTTTGACGAAGGTCCTTACCCTCCTCGAAGCCACACGCCGCGCAGGCATCCGCACCATCTTCACCCGCCACATGTCGCTTCCGCCGGAGCTGATGGGCGCGTTTCAATACCGCATGGCGATGGCCTGGCAGCGCAAGCAGGACCCGGCCGAGGTCTCGTCTCCCTTTCTTCGCGACTCTCCGGCATTTCAGCTCGTTCCCCAGCTCCGGCCTCTTCCCAGCGAAGCCATCTTCGACAAGCTCGCCATGTCTGCCTTCGAAGGCACGCCCCTCCAGTTCACCCTCCGCGACTGTGGCATCCGCAGTCTCATCCTCGCCGGCATCGCCCTCGAGGTCGGTATCGAGCCGACATGCCGTCACGCCGCCGATCTCGGCATCATCCCCATTCTCGTCCGCGACGCCTGCGGTGCAGGCGACCCGGAGGCCGCCGAGCAGTGTGTATCCACACTTGCCCATATGGGAGATACCATCATCACAGACCTCAAGACGATCTCCGAACTCCTCGCCGCCATCGACGGCCCCAAAGCTATTACGAATAGCCGGTAAAATAGACTCATGGATCTAACCCTCTACTCAGCCTCCTGGTGCCGCGACTGTCGCGAAGCCAAGCGCTTCCTCACCACCCACAACATCCCCTACAAAGAGATCGACATCGAAACCACCCCTGGCGCAGCCGACCTCGTCATCGCCAACACCGGCAAGCGCGCCATCCCCCAGTTCCTCCTCGACGGCAAATGGGTCCAGCCCTACAAACCCGGCCAGGGCTTCCTCTTCGAAGAGATGTCCGAACTCCTCGGCGTCCCCACTGCATGATCGCCTTTTTTGGTCATTCTGCTGTATCAACGCCCTTTTTGTCATTCCGTAGCGCAGCGGAGGAATCTGCTGTTGCGATTTCCGTCCTGGCACGCAAGTAAGGAACAAAACGATGATCGCTCGTTACACTCGCCATCGCGCAAACACTTTCGCCGTCAAATTGAGGCAAGCCCTATGATCGCCCGCTACACACGCCCCGCAATGGGCAAAATCTGGTCTGACGAAAACAAATACCGTTGCTGGCTCACCGTCGAAATCGCCGCCTCCCAGGCCCTCGCCAAATTCGGCCTCGTCCCACTTTCCGCCGCGGACGCCATTCGCGACAAGGGAGCCTTCACCGTAGACCGCATTAACGAGATCGAAGCCGAGGTCAAGCACGACGTCATCGCCTTCACCACCACCGTAGCCGAACACATCAACTCCCCAGAAGACTCGCGCTGGCTCCACTACGGCCTCACCTCCACCGACGTCGTCGACACCGCGCAATCCCTGCAACTCAAAGAAGCCTCCGCCATCATCCGAGCCGGCATCGTCGCGCTTTCAGAAACCCTCAAAAAGCGCGCCATCGAGTTCAAGCACACTCCCATCATCGGCCGCACTCACGGCATCCACGCCGAACCCAGCACCTTCGGCCTCAAACTGCTTCTCTGGTACTCCGAGATGCAGCGCAACCTCATCCGCTTCGACGCCGCCGCCGAAGACCTCCGCGTCGGCAAACTTTCCGGAGCCGTCGGCACCTTCGGCCACCTCAAACTGGAACACGAAGAAGCCATCTGCGAAGAACTCGGCCTCCGTCCCGTCGAAGTCGCCACACAAGTAGTCCAACGCGATCGCCACGCCGCCTACGTCTCGACCCTGGCAGTCCTGGCAAGCTCTCTCGACAAGATCGCCACCGAGATCCGCCACCTCCAGCGCACCGAGGTCCGCGAGGCCGAAGAGTTCTTCTCCGAAAAACAAAAGGGGTCCAGCGCCATGCCCCACAAACGCAACCCCATCACCAGCGAACAAATCTCCGGCCTCGCCCGCGTCATCCGTGCCAACGCCCAAACCGCCTTCGAAAACGTAGCCCTCTGGCACGAGCGCGACATCTCCCACTCCTCCGCCGAGCGCGTCATCCTCCCCGACTCCACCATCCTCGCCGACTATCTCCTCGCCAAAACCGAAAACCTCATCGACAAGCTCCTCGTCTATCCCGCCCGCATGTTGAAGAACCTCGAATCCACTGGCGGCCTCATCTTCTCGGGCCAACTCCTCCTCGACCTAGCCGAATCCGGCATGTCCCGCGAAGACGCCTACCGCCTCGTCCAGTCCCACGCCATGAACTCCTGGAAGAACGACCTTATCTTCCGCGAAGAAATCGCCAAAGTCCCCGAGATCACCGCCCGCCTCACCCCCGAAAAACTAGCCCGCGCCTTCGACTACAACCGTCAGCTAGCCAACGTAGACGCCATCTTTGCCCGCGTCCTTCAAAACTCCGCAGAGTAACAACCTCTTTGTCATTCCGCAGCCCTTTTGTTTGTCATTCCGCAGCATTTTTGTTTGTCATTCCGCAGCATTTTTGTTTGTCATTCCGCAGCGCAGCGGAGGAATCTGCTGTTGCCCTTTTGTTTGTCATTCCGCAGCGCAGCGGAGGAATCTGCTGTTGCCCTTTTGTTTGTCATTCCGCAGCGAAGCGGAGGAATCTGCTTTTCTACCGCCGAATTCTCCGATATCCTCACCAAAATGCCGCAGCGCGAATACCACTTCTACGTCTACATCCTCGCCAGCCGCTCCCGCACTCTCTACGTAGGATTCACCAACGACATCCGCCTCCGCATCAAACAGCACCGCGAAAAGCTCCTCGGCTCCCACACCGCAAAATACAACATTGGCCGCCTCGTCTATTACGAACACTTCACCTACGTCCTAAACGCAATCGCACGCGAAAAAGAACTAAAAGACTGGAACCGCCCCAGGAAAATAGCCCTGATCGAACAAGACAATCCAACATGGGAAGACCTCGCAGCAGGATGGTAGTCGCCTTTTGTTTGTCATTCCGCAGCGCAGCGGAGGAATCTGCTTCTGCCGTTGCAGTTGCAATTGTTCTTGTCTTTGCAGTTGCCCTTTTGCAGCGCAGCGGAGGAATCTGCTTCTGCCGTTGCAGTTGCAGTTGTTCTTGCTTTCGCAGTTGCCCTTTTGTTTGTCATTCCGCAGCGCAGCGGAGGAATCTGCTTCTGCAGTTGCAGTTGCAGTTGCAGTTGTTCTTGTCTTTGCAGTTGCCCTTTTGTTTGTCATTCCGCAGCGCAGCGGAGGAATCTGCTTCTGCCGTTGCAGTTGCAGTTGTTCTTGTCTTTGCAGTTGCCCTTTTCAGCGCAGCGGAGGAATCTGCTTCTGCCGTTGCAGTTGCAGTTGTTCTTGCTTTCGCAGTTGCCCTTTTGTTTGTCATTCCGCAGCGCAGCGGAGGAATCTGCTTTTGCAATTTCGATACAATCGCAACATAGCTCCAAACCGCGGTTTCGAAACTCTCAAATATTTGGTCTTGTTGGGATGCGCTTTTGCTTTAGGTTGCCATCAAAAAATCACCCCCGTCATCGGTATTAATATGCGCAGATTCTGCCTTCACAGAGTTGCAGTAATCCTTTTCGCTTCGGCCTGTTTGCCAGCCCTTCCTCAAAAGAAGCCTTGTCCAGCACTTGAAACGAAAGTGCCAGATGGGACGTTCAAGCCAGGCCAGGTTTGGGCCTATTCGACTCGCCCTAACGAGGCTTCATCGACTCTCACGATTTTGCAAGTCGATCACTCGGAAAAACTTGGTGTCGTTGTTCACATTCGTGTGGACGGGATACAAATGCATGCACCAAATGGAAATTTGCTGACCTCAATCGGACACATGCCGTTCACCCGCGACGCAATCCTACTCAGTACGACTCATCTTCTACGCACAGACAAGACCATACCAACCCTCGAAGGTTACGAGAGATGGCGAACTGATTGTGGAGGCATATACACGATCTCAGTTCGAGATGCAGTCGAAGCTGATGAGAAAACTCTGAATGCTCCATGACGCAGACCCTCATCCAAATCGTGGACGCCGCCGTAGCCGACGCCTACCACCGAGGCGGCCACCACCTAGTCTGCAAACCCGGCTGCTCCCAATGCTGTATCGGAGTCTTCCCCATCGCCCACGAGGACGCAGCCCGCCTCCGCGAAGGTCTCGCTGCCCTCGAACAAACAGACCCAGCCAAAGCTCAACGCATCCGGACGCGCGTAGCCGACTCCCTAACTCGCCTCGACCTTTGGTTTCCCGGAGACCGCACCACCGGCATCCTCAACGAAGACCACCAAGCCGCCATCCTCTTCGAGGAGTTCGCCAACGACGAGCCCTGCCCCGTCCTCGACCCCGACCACGGCACTTGCGACCTCTACGAACATCGCCCCATCCTCTGCCGCACCTTCGGCCCACCCATGCGCACCGCCGAAGACAACCTCGCCACCTGCGAGCTCTGCTTCATCCACGCCTCCACTCAAGAGATCGCCGCCTGCGAGCTCGACCCGACCATCCCCGCCCAGGAAGAAGCCAGCAACCAAGCCTTCAATACCGCCCACAATCTCCACGGCCAGACGCTGATCGCCTACGCCCTCCACAAACCAGCCCCCGCCCAAGACCCTGAGAAATTCTTGTCAAGCCCCTGATGCACGGTTCCGAGCATCCATTTCTCCTTCAACTAACAGAAAATATGGTACTTATCTCACAGAAAATAAACCCAGGAAAAATGGAATTTAGTTATGTCCGATTCGGTAAAATAGAATTAGAAGATGAGAAAGGAAAGAGGCCCGGCCCACAGCTGGGCCTTTTCCTTTCAGAGAGGAGAAATCGCGCTCTAGAGCATTCTCACAGCAGGTGTAATGCGGTATCGCAAAGGTTCCTTGGCGTCCTTAGCGTTTTTCTCCGCGTCCTTTGCGTTCGTCTTTACAGCACACTATCTGTGAAATTGCTATAACTCTTTTATTTGGAATATTTTGGACGTAACCCCTTTGTTTGGAATATTTTGGCGGCCAAGCCACCGTCTATCCCAATGAAAACAATCGGCTTATGCGCAGGCAATAGGGGGGAGGGGGTACCCCACAGTGAGCGATAATCATCCCGTGCCCGAATCCCTTCAAACCCGCAACATCACCCTCGCCGTAACCGGAGCCAGCGGCAGCATCTACGCCGCCGAGTTCCTCCGGGCCGCCGTGCAGGACGATCGCATCGCCAAAATCAATCTCGTCGTCAGCGAAAACGCCCTCCGCGTCCTCGCCGAAGAGCTCCATCTCAGCGGCCGCAACGACCTCGCAGAAAAACTCCTCGGCGCCCCATCCCCCAAGATCAAGCAACACGCCGAAACCGACATCGGCGCCAACATCGCCAGCGGCAGCTACCCCACCCACGCCATGATCATCCTCCCCTGCTCCATGGGAACCCTGGCAAGCATCGCCAACGGTCTCGCACAAAATCTAATCCACCGCGCCGCCGACGTCTGCCTCAAAGAAAACCGCCCCCTGATCCTCTGCGTCCGCGAGACCCCCTTCAACCGCATCCATCTCCGCAACATGCAGCTCGCCTCTGACGCCGGCGCCACCATCTTCCCCGCAATCCCCACCCTCTACAACCACCCGCAGACCACCGAAGACATGGCCCGCAACTTCGTCCACCGCGTCCTCGCCCACATCGGCCTCCCCCAACCCGGCGCCTACCAATGGCAACCTGACTAGCCGCTTCCAACACCAGCCAGCGCTCTTAAATCCGTGTCATCCGTGAAAATCCGTGTTAAGCCTTCCCTCAACGAGCCGGAAAGGTCTTCTCCCCACCCTGGACAAGCGGTTCCGCCTTAAGAAACTCCACCGTCCCCTCAATCACCGGCCGCGGACACTCCGCCGGAGCCAGGTGCCCGCAACCCTCCACAATATCCAGCACCGACTGCGGCACGCTCTTATGAATCGCCTCGCCCGCAGACAACGGAATCAGCTCATCCTGCGCACCCCACACAATCAGCATCGGCTGGGAAATCTGATAGAGCCGAAAGTCCAGCAGGTCGCGCCCGTTCGTCATCGCCGTCATGCTCCGGCGGATCACCCACGCATTCCTCTCCAGCTTTCGCAGCGCAGCCTCCGCCGCAAAATTCGGCAGCGGGCGCGGCTTCGGCGTCAGCATCGCGATCAGCTTCCTTACCCCGACAACATCAGCAGGAGTAAATAGCTCCGGCTCCCATGTCGCCGGAAAATAAACCCCTGCGCTGTCGTAGATCACCAGCCGGTCCACCATCTCCGGATGATCCAGCGCCAGCTTCATCACAATCCACCCACCCATCGACCACCCACCGACGTCGGCCCGCGGCACGTGCACCGCCTGCATGAATTGAGCGACAGTCTGTTCCTCGAGCGAGATCGAGTAATCCACATCCGGTTTCGGCGACCGCCCATATCCCAGCAGGTCCGGCACATACACATGAAAACCCTGCGCCGCCAGAGCCGGAATCATCGCCGCCCAATCCTCACCCCGCGCCCCCAGCCCATGCACCAGAACCAACGGCGTCCCTGCCTGGCCATTCGCGGGCAACGCCTCAAAATAATGCAGCCTGTAGCCACCCGCCTCGACGTACTCGCTCTTCACGCCTTCGCGCCATAGATGAAAACGAATCTGCTGATCCGCCACCCAAAGCGGATACCGGTAAAAAATCAACCCGGCCGCGACAGCCACCAGCACCAGAAGAGCCACAACGCGCAGTGCAAACTTCATAGCCCAGTCGTCTCCGTCCAGCCGTCTCCGTCGCCGCTACTTCAGTACCTTGCCAAACTCTTCGCCGAACACAGTATGCCCCATATCGAAGCGCCCACCATAAAACTTGTCCTGCCCCTTTAGATGTCCGACCGCCAACAGCGCCACCACCCAGTAGCTCAGCGGAAGCCGCAACACCTCATGCACCTTATCCTGCTCGAACCCTTCCATCGGCGCGGTGTCGTACCCCATCACCTCCGCCATCAGCAGCATATGCGTAAACGCCAGCATCACCTGCTTGTTCAGCCACGCGTGCATCTGCCCGCTGCTAAAGCTCGACATGTAGTTTGGAACACTGCTCCGTGCCTGCGCGGCATAGCTCTCCGGCATACCGCCCTTCCGTCCAAGGTCCAACATCAGATCCAGGTCCCTGCGCCACCCATCAGCATCTCCGCAAGCCACAATCACCGCCGACGCCTCTTCCACCTTCCCCTGGTTATAGCTCGCCGCGCGCAGTCTCTTTTTTTGCTCCGGCGACTGCACCACCACAAACCGCCACGGCTGCATGTTGTATCCGCTCGGAGCATGCAGGCCCGCATCGAGTATCTGTCTCAAATCTTCGGCAGGAATCGGCGTTCCATCGAAGCTGGGCGTCGCTCTCCGCTCCTGAATCGCCTGGCTCAATGTCTTTTTCAATTTAATCATCGTTCTCTTTCTAGTCTTACCAATAGGATGCCAGTCGCGCCTGGGAAACAGGTACTCGTTCGTTGCTCGTCTTACAGTTCTGCAGAAACGATTCTCAAGATAGCATTACCCCGGACAAACACTCATCAGAAGATTTGAAATTGCAGCCGCCAGATCAGTGAATCTCGCTCATCGCCTGCTCCGTCGCAAAAGGATTCTGTCCCGGCACGTCAGCAACGATCCACACGCCATGAAACGGCTTCCGCATCTCCGGATAAGCAGTCAGCAGCGCCACCATCGCATCGGAATTTCGTTTTCGAGCGGCCACCGGATCGCCAATCTGGTCCACCTTCAAGTGCGCCGTGATATCGATCTTGTCCTTCGCCAAAGAGTCATCCACGCCCAGCGCGGTAAAGTGATACTCCACTCCATCAGGCCCCTTCACCACCAACGGCGCCTCCGGAGTTACGCCCTCGGACAAAACAGGCGGAGCCGCCGCGCTCGCCTCCGTCTTCAACTTCTCAAGATGTGTGCTCTGGATAAAGTTCACAGGAACCAGCAGACTCTCCGCCTGCTGGTAGTAGAGCCACGCATTCCAACGCTCCTTCTGCGCCGTCATCGTCCGTGCCTGTGTCCAGTACCACAGGCCATCGTGACCAGCCGCCGTCAGTGGCTTCGGATAGAACCCCGCCATCGTCCACTGCCCCTGATCCTGCCGCAGCAGGAAGGACAATCGCCACGGCGAGCTGACATCGGCAACATCCACCATGACAAATCCATAACGTCCGGGGGTCAGCCCCGAGATCGTAAAGTCTGCCTCGGCCATCGACTTGTTCAGCGAACAAAAAAACTGTGCGTCCGGCACCGACCCGTCCGCCGCACGCTTCAACTGCGTTCCATCCAGCAGATAGACCTGCTCCACGGTCAACGTGCCGCCCTTCACCTTAGCCGCCGTACTGCCCACCACAGGTCCAATGCCACTGAAATCCTTGGCATATTCAGCCGGCGTCGCCGCCTGCAACCCGCTCACGTCGTTTGCCTGAACCCTCGCCGCCAGACTACGCGCCGCCGCCGCCAAAGCATCTCTGTCCGTCGCCGTCATCTGCGACTGCGTCGTGCACACCTCGGCCGAGGCAACACCTGCCACCAGCATTCCCGCCAGCAACCCAATCCTGATTCTCATCATCGCGCCCGCCATCAGTCCGTTACGATGCCTCGTTTGCTGCACACGAGCTTCCTCGGCGGACCACTGCCAGTCTAGTACAAACAGCGTCGCGTGGCAGCCGGCCGTTCTCTTTCGCCCAAACGAAGAACCGTCATTTCGACCGAACAAAGACTGTCATTTCGACCGAAGCTGCTCACGCTCCTGTGAGCCGCGGAGCGGAGAAATCCGCTTCTCTACCTCTACCTTTCCATAGCCGATACAGCGTCTTTGCCGTTGCTTGTTCTCTCTTTTCCCCTCCTCAAAAACCGTCATTTCGACCGAAGCTGCTCACGCTCCTGTGAGCAGCGGAGCGGAGAAATCCGCTTCTCCACCTCTACCTTTCCATAGCCGATACAGCGTCTTTGCCGTTGCTTGTTCTCTCTTTTCCCCTCCTCAAAAACCGTCATTTCGACCGAAGCTGCTCACGCTCCTGTGAGCGGCGGAGCGGAGAAATCCGCTTCTCTACCCTTGCTTTCCTGAGCCGACACAAGCGTCTTTGCCGTTTCCTGTTCCTGCTGTCATCCTGAGCGAAGCGAAGGATCCCGAGGACCTGGAACCTGCCACACCCTCCGGCCCTTCCAACAGGCTCTCGACTCGCCCACGAATCCCCTCAATCGAATCCGAAGCTACTCTGTATCCCCATGAGATAACGTACCCATCAAACTTCAGCAATCCCACCAGCCGCCGCGATTCGCGGTAGACTGTTCGCAACAACACGTCATTGCGACGGGTTACCTCCGCCGTCGCGGCGCGTCCTACAAGCCACATGCATCGCTTCGCGCCAATCCGATTCGCCGCAGTCGCGAGCTTCGCCTTCTCTGCATCGCTCTCAGCGCAGTCGCCACGCCCACCGCAAGCAATGCCTCCAGCGTCAGCTCCGGCCTCATCCACCCTGCCTGCGACGCCAAATACAACGCCCGAACCGCCGCCAGTCCCCCTCACCCCGGCGCAGCGCCCGCCGCAACGCGCGCAGGTCACCTACGCCGACGGCGCGCTTTCGGTCGCCGCCGACAACGCCAGCCTCAACCAGATCCTGCGTCAAATCGCCAGCGATACCGGGATGAAGATCACCGGCGGCGTTACCGATGAGCGTGTCTTTGGCCAATACGGCCCGGCTGACCCAGCGCAGGTTCTGGCCGCGTTACTGGACGGCACCGGCAGCAACATGATCCTCGTCCACCACGACGGCGACGCAGCTTCAGAGCTTATTCTCACTCCACGCCAGGGCGGCCCAACTCCACCCAATCAAAACGCAGCCGCCTTCCGCGACAGACCCGAGCCCGACGAAGGTCCCAGCCGGTCCATGCAACCGCCGCCGTCCGCGCCGCCGCTCCCAGGCACTCCCGGGATCCCTCCCGCCAATGCAGGCCCGTCTCCCGGATCATCCCCCGCCAACTCCTCCCAACCAGACAACCCCAACGGAGTCAAAACCCCGCAGCAGATCTACGAACAGCTGCAGCGCATGCGCCAACAGCAGCAACAACCAAACCCGCCTCAATAGCCTCGTCTCCACGAAAAAAAGGGGCAGCCGACAGGCCTGCCCCTGTAAAAACCTGGACAAAATTTAGCTTTTGACCACCTGGGCCGGTGCCACCACACGCCTGGACCCAGCCGCCACCTGCCGGACATGCATCCGGAACACCCCAAACATCGCCATACAAATACCGTAAGCCACCAGCACCCCTACAGCCAACGAAGCCAACACAGCACACACCAACACAATCGACGAAGTCACGACCGCTCCTCAATTCAACATTTAGCCGCCAGACGCACATCCCTGGCAAAAAAATCTCGGCTAGGCAGTCGCTATTGTTACAAATCCGTCAGCATTTACAATGACCCGAACGTGTATCTCTATTACTTTATCGGATACATCTTTCCCGCCATTAGGTTGCCCCGCCAGAAATCTCCGCCTCGACCCGCAACTACCTCCCTTCCAGCCAAATGCCGTATTCTAGAGACTTGGCCGAACAGCGCCATACAACTTACATGGGCATCACACACATCACCGTCCGCGGTGCGCGCCAGCACAACCTGCGCAACGTAGACGTCAGCATTCCGCGCAACACCCTCACCGTCGTCACCGGACTCTCCGGCTCCGGCAAATCCTCCCTCGCCTTCGACACCATCTACGCCGAAGGCCAGCGCCGCTACGTCGAAACATTGTCCGCCTACGCCCGCCAGTTCTTAGATCAAATGGAGCGCCCCGACGTCGACGCCATCGACGGCCTCTCGCCCGCAATCTCCATCGAGCAGAAGACCACCTCTCGCAGTCCCCGCTCCACCGTCGGCACTATCACCGAGATCTACGACTACCTCCGCCTCCTCTACGCCAGCGTAGGCCAGCCCCACTGCCCCAACTGCGGCCGCCCCATCACCCGCCAGTCCGCCGAACAGATCGTCGAACGCATCGCCAGCCTCTCCCCCGGCGAGCGCATCACCGTCTATGCCCCCATCGTTCGCGGCCGCAAGGGCGAGTTCCGCGAAGAACTCGAAGCCCTCGATCAGCAGGGCTTCCGCGCCCGCATCGACGGCGAGATGGTCGAACTCACCGAAGGCATGCGCCTCGAAAAGCGCAAGAACCACACCATCGAAGCCATAGTCGACCGCATCATCCTCAAGCCCCTGGCCTCAAACGGAAACAGCAGCGGCGATAATCCGGGTGCCCCATCTTCGCCGACGGCCTCATCGTCGGCTAAGGTGGGGTCTCTCAAATACGAGACCCGCCGCCTCGAAACCAGCGTCCTCAAGGCCCTGCAAATGGCCAACGGCCTCGTCCTCATCGCCATCCACGGCATGGACGAAACCCTCTACTCGAGCTCCATGGCCTGCCCCGACTGCGGCATCAACGTCCCGCGCCTCGAGCCCCGCAGCTTCTCCTTCAACTCCAACTACGGCGCCTGTCCCAACTGCCACGGCCTCGGCAGCATCTACGACTTCGACCCCGCGAAAACCATCACCGACTGGTCCAAGCCCCTGCTCGACGGAGCCATGGGTCCCGGCAGCGGCTCAGCCTACCTCCTCCGCCTCATCAAGCTCGCCGCGGAAAAATACAAGATCAACATCAATCAGCCCTTCGAAGACCTCACCACCGAGCAGCAGAACCTCTTCCTCTACGGCCCACCGCGCAACGAGGCCGGCCGCACCGGCTTCCACGGCATCTTCAACTACCTCCGCGCCAACCTCGAAGACACCAAATCCGAGGGCTATCGCGAGTACATGATGCAATACATGTCCGCGACCCTCTGCCCCGTCTGCAAGGGCCGCCGCCTCCGCCCCGAATCCCTCGCCGTCACCATCCCCATCCCAAACACGAATCTGGGTGCCCCAGGTCTCGATTCTGAGACCTGGGATGGAGCGCCACGGAAATCCGCGGCGGCCACCGGCTTCTCCATCGCCGACTTCACCGCCCTCCCGCTTGAACGCGCCCTCACCGCCGCCCGCGCCATGAACTTCACCGGCCGCGATCGCATCATCGCCGACCGCCTCCAGCGCGAGATCATCGAGCGACTCGAATTCCTCAACGCCGTCGGCCTCGGCTACCTCGCCCTCGACCGCTCCGCCGCCACCCTCTCCGGCGGCGAAGGCCAGCGCATCCGCCTCGCCACGCAAATCGGCTCACGCCTCCGCGGCGTCCTCTACGTCCTCGACGAGCCCAGCATAGGCCTCCACCAGCGCGACAACCAGCGCCTCATCAACGCGCTCGAAAACCTCCGCGACCTCGGCAACACCGTCCTCGTCGTCGAGCACGACGAAGACACCATCCGCAAAGCCGACTACGTCCTCGACCTCGGCCCCGGTGCCGGCAAAAACGGCGGCCTCCTCATCGCCGACGGCACCCCGCAACAGATCATGGACAACCCCGCGTCCCTCACCGGCCAATACCTCGCCGGAAAAATCGAGATCCTCGCCCGCAAAACCCCACGCGAACTCAACGGCAACTGGGTCACCGTAGAAGACGCCCACTCCCACAACCTCCAGAACATCACCGCCCACTTCCCTCTCGGCGTCATGACCGTCATCACCGGCGTCAGCGGCTCTGGCAAATCAACCCTCGTCAACGACATCCTCTACCGATCGTTAGCAAAAGAGCTCTACGGCTCTCGGGAAGAGCCCGGCCAGCACGGCCGCGTCATCGGCATCGACCAGCTCGACAAGGTCATCCAGATCGATCAATCCGCCATAGGCCGCACCCCACGCTCGAACCCCGCAACCTACACCGGCGTCTTCACCGCCATCCGCGACCTCTTCGCCATGCTCCCCGAATCCCGCGAGCGCGGCTACAAACCCGGGCGTTTTTCCTTCAACGTCCAGGGGGGACGCTGCGAGGCCTGCCAGGGCGAAGGCCAGCGCCGCATCGAAATGAACTTCCTTCCCGACGTCTACGTCCTCTGCGAAGTATGTAACGGACGCCGTTACAATCAGAAGACCCTCTCCGTCAAGTTCAACGGCTACTCCATCGCCGAC
>WNFD01004053.1_pt1 | contig 17253 bp, 10 predicted proteins | sample 5400491 | NCBI WGS metagenome assembly WNFD01 (sample SAMN13153343, study PRJNA577476) | soil metagenome | isolation source: 120 cm saprolite under Douglas fir tree site 2 hole 2 replicate 2 | place: USA:California | collected 2015-04-18 | reverse complement strand
CAAATTGCCACAGCAGACAGTTTTCTATTTTTCAATTTGTTGCTTCTTTCCCCGATCCAAACACCTCGGCTATGCCATCGTGCAAAACAGCGAGCGCTTCTTCAAACTGCTGATCCGTAATCACCAGCGGCATGAGCAATCGGATGACGTTTCCATAAGTTCCCGCGGAAATGATCAGCACGCCTCGCTCATAACAATACCGCACGATGGATTTCGTTTCTTCGGCAGCAGGCTCCCGCGAGTCCGCATCACGCACAAACTCGAGCGCGCGCATGGCGCCGATACCATGGATCGCACCGATCTGAGCCCAGCGCTTTTGCCACTGTGCAGCTTTCGCGACGAAGTGTTCGCCCAGCCGCCGCGCTCGCTCGCACAATTTCTCTTTTTCCACGAGTTCCAAAACCGCGAGAGCAGTCGCACAGGCCACGGGATTTCCGTTGTAGGTACTGCCAAGCCCGCCAAGTGCCGGGGTATCATAATCTCCGCGCGGCCCGTAACCGCGGCAATGGGCAAACCTCCGCCGAGCGACTTGGAGGAAACCAGCAGATCAGGCTCAATGCCGTACTGCTCACAGGCGAACAGTGTTCCTGTTCGGGCGATTCCCGTTTGCACTTCGTCTGCAATGAACAGAATTCCTTTCTTGCGGCAGATGGCCACAAGTTCTTTAAAAAAATCGGGCGGCGGGGCCATAAACCCGCCTTCGCCCAGTACGGGCTCTGCAATCACGGCTGCAACGCTTTCAGCAGACACCACTCGGTGGAGCACCTCTTCCAGTTGATGTGCACAGCTCAGCCCGCAGGAGGGATATTCCAGGTGATATGCGCAGCGATAGCAGTAAGCATACGGAATCCGGTAAATGTCCGGCACAAACGGGCCGAATCCCACCTTGTAGGGATCTGATTTGCTGGTGAGCGACAGGGCCAGCAGGCTGCGGCCATGAAAAGCGTGGTCAAAACAGATCACCGCAAATCGCTTGGTGTACGCGCGGGCCAGTTTTATTGCGTTTTCGATTGCCTCTGCACCGGTGTTCACCAACAAAGTCTTTTTTGCAAAGTTCCCCGGCGTCAATTGATTCAAGCGCTCGGCCAGCCGCACATACCCTTCATAGGGCGAAACACTGAACGCCGCATGCAAGAATCGGTCGGCCTGCTCGTGTAATTCTTTCAGCAACGGGTCGGGGGCGTGTCCCACGTTCAGACAACCGATACCTCCGGCCAGGTCGATGAAAACATTTCCATCGACATCTTCCACGAGGGCTCCCTTGGCCCGCGCTGTGAACATGGGAGTGTAATGAAATACGCCGCGTGGGACGGCGCCTTCTCGGCGCTGCTGCAATTCCCTAGAACGAGGCCCGGGAATAGAAGTGCGCACCCTTATGCTCGACATGACCCCCCAATTCGCAGGCGACGAGGCCTCCCCCAGTCTCTGCACATGCAACTTCAGAATGGACTTCGGTGTTGCAGGTCGCGCGCGCCTACCCTTGCTCGCCCCGCTGATCGGTGGCGAGAACCTTCAAAAACGATCTTGCTCAACCAAACTGAAAACGGGAGTCATTGTAAGCGGCGAGAATGCATTGTCAAGCATTTTCTGTATACTTACATTTTTGCAGTAGATATACTTGCCCTCGAAACGCGGTATAGATTGTATTTACGTATTTCTTCTTATTATACTTGGGACCTATGAGCAAGGGTCGGAAGGCACCGCAACGGAAACAGTCCAAGGGCCGCCTCTATTTTGCAATTTCCGATGTATCTTCGCTGCTTTCCGTCAGCCCCTCCACCCTTCGCATGTGGGAGAACATGGGCTTGATCACTCCCGACAGAACGTCAGGGGGCCGGCGCATGTACTCACCCGAGAAAGTCGAGCGCCTGAAATACATCCAAACCTTGCGCACGGAAAAAAACCTCAATGTCGAGGCGATTCGTGAAGTGCTCGGCACAGCCGCAAAATTGGATCGCGAAACAGCCAAGGTTTCGACAACCGGTGTCTCCATTTCGAGGCATCTGCGCAAGCTGCGCCGTCAGCGCAACATGACACTTTCTCAGGCGGCAAGCGGGACGAACTTGTCCGTTAGTTTCCTCAGCAGCCTGGAGCGAGGAAAGACCAACGCTTCTGTCGCGACGCTCCAAAAGCTTGCCGTCTTTTACGGCACCAATGTTCAGTCGTTTTTTGGGACCTCCAAAAAGCCTCTAAAACTGGTGACACCACGCGTTCGCAAGCAACTTTCGAATGAACCAGGGATCAACATCGAACTCCTTTCCTTTGGAAACAATGTAATGGAGCCGCATCTCTACCGCATCGCTCCGGGAACTTCCAGCGGCGGTTCCTATCACCATGAAGGGGAAGAATTTATCTATGTCATCAGCGGATCCTGCGAAATGTGGCTCGATGAAATGGAGCACTACACTCTCCGAGAGGGCGACTGTCTCTATTTTCCCAGCACGCAGACTCACCGGTGGAGCAATTCCGGCAACGAGACAGCTGTTCTATTGTGGACGAACACGCCGCCGACTTTCTAGCAGCTCAAGTGCGTCGCCGCCAGGTCAGGAGGCATCCGACATCACGAGACAAAAAGTGACTCGCAAACGGCGATCCTGGCTGCTCTTTGATTGTTGAGGGTTCTTGTCGATTCAAGAAAGGCCCCGCACAACTTCTTTGTTCGAGGCCATTCTTGAATGCAATCGGTTTCTGCTGGCGAATTAGAATGTGAGCCGCATGCCAATTTCAAAGGCTCGCGGAACACCCTGAGAGAAGACGCCTGAACCAAGTCCATACCGGTCGATTCGTTGGCTATAGGTGGTGCCGTTTGCCGAACCAGCGGTGCCGTCCAAGATTCCGCGCAGCGGCGCAGTTATGAATCCTCCCGGGGGATCGAAGTTCGCTTTGTTGACCACGTTATAGATGTCGACCGTCGGCTCGAGAACCGTCTGCTCTCCAAATCCGTGCCACAAGTGCGACAGGCGAAATGTGTAGCTCAGCCGCAAGTCATCTGCAATGAAATTGTCGAGACCCACCTGGCCAGCAGGCGCAGGATTAATGGGCTGAATGGATGCGCCCAGGGCCTGCATCTGCGCTGGCGTAAAAATCCCGGCCTGGACAAGCGCTTGCCCCGCCGGAGTGAAAGTACCCGCATAATTCGTATTGAAGCTGCTGATTCGATTGTTCAGGTCGCCTACCTTCACGCTGCGGCCAAAGGAGCCCACGTTGGTTCCGGGAAGGACATCCCCGCCCGTTCCATCACCCGTGACATCCGATCGGAAAATGTCGGCAGCGCAGGCACAAGAAGGAATCGTCAGGGTAGCCGGCAGCGCACTGTAAATGCGCGTGATCAGGCTGAGCCGCAATCCGCCCACGAATTCGAACGTGCTGGCGAACGTAAACATGTGCGTGCGATCCAGGGCATTGGGACCGAAATAGTGCAGCGGATCGAAATTGTCGCGCGCGTTCTGTCCAAAGACGACGTCCTGATCCGGCTCCGTGGAATTGAAACGCGAAAGGTTGTAAACCGCTTGCCAGGATAGCTGATGGATGCCGCGGAACGGCGTGTTGACGTCCTGCTTAACGCGAACTTGCAGCGCGTTGTAAACCGAACGCCCAATCGTATCGCTGACCATGATCTGGCCGAAATTGGGGTTACGCCCGGGGAATGCGAATCCGCTGTTCGGGGTTACAAAGGTGGTCAGTTGTCCGTGCCCGGGGCTTCCCAGCCCGTTCGAACTGAAGTCAAAAATGTTGACCGGTCTAGGCGTGTACGACCCTGTCGCGCTCGCCCCCGAGGGATTGTTGGGGCAAACGATAAGCGCTTGCTGCAGCGTGTAACCTGGACCGCCGCAATTTTGTAGCGTCGTGGCCACGGCAGTCTGCGCTGCAGTCACATCAAACGTGTTCGCCGCACCAACGGCGTTGACGTCATGATTTATCAGCGAGTGCGTGGTGACGTTGCGCAAGTAGTCGACGGAAACAAGGATGCTCTTCTTGAACTGGTGCTGCACGCCAATGTTCATGGCAACGGAGCGTGGCAACTGCAGATGCGGCGTAAGAATCCCGAACAAGGTGTTCTTGTCAAAGACGTTCGGGTCGTCGAATCCAGCCGTGCCATTAGGATTGAAATTCGCCGCGGCTGCAGCGTTGGCCGCTTGGTATGCCGCCTGCGCGGCAACGACTTGATTTACGACGTTGCCGATCGGTTGCCCGATCAATGGGGTGATGTCGATGTTGGTTCCAGGGACGATTCCCCCGGTCAGATTGGGCGTGAGGTTTGCCAGGCCGCCGGGAATACGCAGCGGCCGATCAAAGATCAGATTCTCCACCAGGTAGTTGTCCCAAAATATTCCGGCGCCCGCGCGGACGACAGTTTTTCCGTTCTTAAATGGATCCCAGGCAATGCCCAACTGGGGAGAGAAACTCAGATTCGGCTGGTTCGGTGGGTGGCTTGCTCCCGGAACAAGTGGTTCGAGACTCGGAATGCCGCCAGCATCGCTGTTCGTGCGGCCCGAGATGCGGTTGTAGCGCAGCCCGGCAGTAATCGTGAGATTGGGTTTCGCCTTCCAGATGTCTGCAAGGTAAATGCCAAAGCGCTTGCCGTCGAAACCTCCACGCGGAAATCCGAGGCCGGACTTTTCCGAATCAAAGCCAAGGCCGTTCCCGAATGTGATCGAGGAAAGCGGATAGGCGAGCGGATTGTTTTCCTGGCCCGCGGGTGCGGTACCAGGGATACCGATGAGCATCGGGCCATTCTGAAAGAATCCAGCAAAGGTGAATTCTGGCACGTGGACGAATTCACCGCCGTATCTCAGGGTATGGCTGTGAATCGAACGTGAACCGTCGTACCGCACTTCCTGATTATGCTGAAGCGTCGTCTGCGCCACCAAATAGTTGGGGCCCAAACAGATCAAGTTTGTTCCCGCGGTACAAAGCGTGTCGAAGCCGATCCCGATGCCGGCATTCACGCCACCGGCAAAGGGTTCCGGCAGGCCAGCAACCTGACTCCGTGCATCAGAAATGTAATTGCGATAGTTCAGAAGCCCCACACGAAAACTGTGCGTAAAGCTTCCTGTCACTCCGTCGAGTCCGAAGGTGTGCGTGGAGTTGTAATTCTTGTTCGCAAAGGGCTGGAACGAAATTCCGCCAAAGCCCGTAATCAAATTCATTTGGTCAAAATGAAGCGCGTAAAATGCCCGCCACACCTTCGTGACGTTCCAATCCGCCCGCGCGGTGGCCAGTGTCTCGTGGAAAGGTGCAGGAAAGGCGCCACTAAACTGCGTAAAAGGAGCTTGTGCCTGGGCAAATGTGGTGCCGTGCTGCAAAGTGTGTTCGTAATTTAGAAACCAGAAAACACGGTCTTTGATGACCGGACCACCGACACGGAAGCCCACAATGCTGCGGTCGAATGGCGCATCCGATCCATTGATGGAGGCTGCCATCGAATTGTTGCGATAGAGGTAGAAGGCACTGCCATGAAGCTGGTTTCCGCCCGCACGCGTGATGATGTTCACCGCACCCGAAGTGGTCACACTGTTCGCGGGATCCAGCGTCGATTGCGCAACTTGAAATTCCTGAATCGATTCTTCGGAAAGGTTCGTGGTGGTCGTACCAACGGTGTCATCCGTCACATCCACGCCATCCACCTCAATTCGTGAAGAGCGTCCAGAGCGACCTTGCACCGAGACAGCCGCAAATCCCTGTTTCGTGGGATCAAGATTCCCACCATCCTGCAATTGCACGCCTGCGTTGAGCTGCGCCAGGTCCAGAAAATTTCGGCCGTTCAGCGGAATCGCCTCAATTTGCTTCTCGGACATCAGGTCTTCGACGACCGCTTGCGTCGTATTGACCGAAATGGTTGAGTCGGCCAGGACTTCCACCTTCGTCACTTGAGAAGCAAGCGGCATCGTGAAGTCGCCGTTCGTGGTCGCACCCACCGCGACAGTGAGGGTCTGCTCTCCTTTGCCAAAACCAGCAGCTTCGTAAGTCAGCTGGTAAGCCCCGGGTAAAAGAGCCACCGCGGAGTACGTTCCGGCTTCGGTCGTCGTCACCGAACGGCTTGTCCCCGTCGTAACTGACGCGAGGGTCACGGTCACACCCGCGAGCGTGCCGCCGCTTTGGTCCGTCACTGTTCCTAAAATGCTGCCTGTCGCCGTTTGCGCGGAAAGTCTTGTGTTGCCTGCCGAAAGGAAGAGTCCAGTGAAGATTATGAAAAATCCCAGCCTGACGCGCTGCATCATCCCCCCAAGAGTGTAGACTTCGGCCCCTTGGCCGAATGAATTCAACCCAGCACCTTTTAACGTGGCCGCGATTTTACGCGCACGTCAGGGATTGTCAAGGAGTTTTTGCAGTCTTACACTTTTTCTGTAGCTTTGCGAAGGTACACAATAGATAAAATACCCTGCGTAGCGGTCCTGTTCTCCCGCTCAGACTCCGTTCCGTTATGTTGCGTTAGGAGTGGGAAGGCTGCTGCCGCGGCTGGTTCGGTTGTGGCAGTGCGCACCTGGCTTACAACGTGCACTGAGTATCTCAGCGCCATTCAACTTATTTTAATTTGGCCACTTCTTCTTCCACTTCATGCAGCAAGCGGTCAAGATCAGCTCGTGAAAAGTAGCGGCCTGCCAACACGACACTTTGGATCTTTCGCGTGTTGCCAATGTCCTGCAGCGGATTAGCGTCCAAAAGAACGAGGTCGGCTCGTTTTCCCTTCTCGATTGTCCCCGTATCCACAAGGCCCAAATATTTCCCGGCGTTCAACGTCGCCGCCTGCAATGCTTCCATGGGGGTCAGCCCCGCCTGCACCAGGAGTCCCAGTTCATCATGCAGGCTGAAGCCAGGATAGACACGCACGCCGGCAGCCGTGTCCGTTCCGGCAAGAATGGGCACTCCCGCCCTCTTCATCTCGCCCACCATTTTCAATTCTGCCTGAACAAACTTCTCCCGGTCTGCAACCGGATCCGTCGACCAGCTCTTCGAAATGTCTCGCGTAAACATCGGCCAGGTCCGCTCTCTCCAAGCGGCGGGAGCATATTTCGCCAGCGGGTCTGGATCCGCGTTCGTCTGCTCGATAAGCCATTCGCCACGCTCCCAATAGAGCGTCGGAACTTGCCAAGTCTCGTTCTTGACGAAAAGCGTGATGAGGGCCTTGGCGCGCTCCGGATCGTACGTCGAGAGGAATCGGCCTCGCCCCGGCCCACGCGGCGCAGCCATCAATTCATCCTCGACGGTCGAACATCCTTCGAAGACCCCGGTCAAATGTTCAATGCTTTTCTGTCCGGCATTCGATGCCTCCGCCGCGCGGACTTTATCCGGTACATGCCCGGCAAACACGATGCCGATCTTTTTCGCTTCATCTGCAGCCGCGAAATATCCATCGCGCGGAATGAGCGATTGAATCTTGATGAAGTCTGCGCCATTTTGCTTGAGCTCATCCACAATTCGGCGGCCGTCGGCAGGATCTTTCACCGGCGCAGAACTCGGGAATTGCGGAACAGGCCCATCCAGCATGGGGCCGGCAATGATCATGCGCGGCCCCAAAAGTTTGCCTTCCGCGATCCGGGCGCGCCATTTCTTCAACGGCTCGAGGTCGCCACCCATATCGCGTACGCCCGTCACCCCGTTCGCCACAAACAGCAAAGGGATTATTTTTTCGTCTTCGGGTAGCCACTCACCGAAAATTTCATGGACATGCATATCCCAGAGCCCTGGGATGAGATATTTTCCGCGACCGTCCACGACTCTCGCGGCCTTCGGGACGGACGTCTCGCCGCTCTTCCCAACCTGCAAAATCTGTTTGCCTTGAACGATCACCGTCATATCCGCCTGGACGGGTGCGCCGGTGGCGTCAATTACGTTTACGTGCGTGAAGGCCAGAGTCGATTCTTGCGCGGTCACGGCAGACGCAATCTCGATCAAGAAAAAGACAGAAAATAGAATACGAACTGTTTTCCTCAGCATGGATCCCTCGCAAGAGGGCGCATTGTACTCGCGCCAGAATTGAAACACAAATCTCGCCCCTGACCCCGCCGCTTAAGCGAAGCCGCTTTCTTTCTCTATGCATAACGCAAGACGCAACTCATGCCTGCTCTGAAATTGAGAGCGCAGCTGACACGAACAAGTAGCGCCGCTCCGTGCTCAGCCCGCGTGCCACCAGGTATTCCAGCAGATCCTTCAACACGGCAGTGTTTCCCGTAGCCCCCTGCCACAACCCGAGCACGTGCTTTTTCCCGCTCGTTTCGAAGCGCGGGGCCATCCGCTATATGACGCTGCGCGATAGGCTCGCCGGGCGACAGGCAGAGATCCACGCTGCACGCGACCGCAAGATCGAGGAAGCCCGTCATCAGCGACAGCTCCGGCGGGCAGCAGTATCGATGCTTGCCCATTCTTCGAACGCGACTTCCATGACCTCGCCAGGTGAAACACAAGCGGGCCCTGCAGGGATGCAACCATGCTGAGGGATAACTTGGTGGAGCTCATCGACGCGATGCTAAACAGTGCGGGAGCTGATCCTCTCTTGCTGTACATTCATAACCGGACACAAGCATCGGACGATAGACTCCCAAACCTTAAAAATCCTCGCGCCGAAGGGGCGAAAGTTTCTCTATCGGAAAGTGCCTCTTCTCCATCTCAGGCTGAGCCAGCACAGTACCAAATTCGGTTTGGGACCTGACCTGAGCCTCAACTGGTACTCCCGCTAGCCCTTTTTTGAATCTTTCCTTAACGAACCGTCAAAGCGACACTTGGCGAACGCACACTTAGTGAACCGACACCTGCGTGCGGGGAGTGCCCAATGGAAAAAGCTATCCGGGTCCTCGTGGCGAATCATCCTCGGCTCATGCGTGAACTCATACTCACAACGTTCGCGGAACAACCCGACATCGAAATTGTTGGGGAAGTCGCCGAGGAGTCGGAGATTTTCGAAAGCGTAAAGAAAACCCTGCCAAATTTCGTGGTCATCGCGCTCGACCAGCCCGGCACAAGGCCACGCATCTGTGACGAGTTGCTCCGCGAGCACCCGGAGGTGCGAGTCATCGCAGTCGCGCCGGAGAAGAACTACATCGTTTATTACTGGGCTTCGCTCAAGATTTGTTCAAACGATATCGAGGCGTCTGAAAAAGGGATTTTGAACGCAATGAGAACCAGGATGGTCGCGAATGGAGCCAATTGAAAGATTTCATGCCCGGCCCTGGAGTGCAATTGCAATTGACCACAAAAAAAAGAGGGAAATGATCGCCCTTCTGGCTTCGGCTCTCTTGTTTTGCGCGCCGGCCTACCCACAGCGACAATCCCAGGGGAGTGCAGCGCAAGCTTCCGGAACGGAAGCTCCCGCGCGTGTACCTTTGCACTCACCGGATATCATCTCGGACAACCTTGAACATGTAGCAGCCTCAGCCGATCAGATCCTCGAAGTCCTAAACAAAGAAGCTGGCCTGATGGTCGAGTTGAAGCGCCTTCTTGCCCAAGACGCGGGCGTGAGCGGGCAGATTCTTGAAGAGTCCGATCTCACGGATGCAGCGGTTGCCGAACGTCTGCGCTTGGAACTGCGCGCTCGCGTGCTCGCAACGCGTCTCCTGCAGCGGTATGGCTATCTTGTGCCTCGAGTGAATCCGGATTCTGACCTCGAAGCGGAGCAAAAGCTCGTGCGGCAGGAACGGGCGCAAATGCTTGCACGTGCTGCCGAGCGCCGCGACAGCCTTGGTGAAACTTTGCCTTCCGGCCGTAACGCTGCATGCGATCCGCGGAATGTCCCGGAGTGTGCGCTGCCGTCCTCTCTCCCAGAGGATCGTGAAAGTTTGCCAGTGGGCCCGGCTGCACCACCACGCGTGCCGCGTTCGTCGGCGCCGCTGCAACGGGCCGAAGACACTTCGCCCGGCCAGCTGACGCGTCCGGATGGCGCAGCCCTTTCGCAGGACCAACGCTCAGGATATCCAGCCAGTTCAGGGTCCCCGGATGCGGTGCTGACTTCGGCGCGCGCCGAGATGAATCCACCGCTGAACGGGACGGCACGCATGCCCGGGTACGGGAGCGGGGAGAATATGTCGGGTGCGTTCACCAATCAGACCGATCTGCAGCCGCTTTCGGCGTCTCAGCCGGATCAATTATCAATCGACGCCGGGATGCCACGAACAGGGCGGGGCTCCGAACGATATCCAGCAGAGCGCAATTCTGGTCCTGCAAGCACTAGCGGGGCAGAGCCAGTAAGCCTGGTGCGTCGACGGAATCCTTATGCTGATGTGCCTTCGCTCTATGACCTCTATGTGCAGGCGGGGCCGACCAATCGGCCTCTCGAGAGGTTTGGTCTCGACGTTTTCCGCAAGGGCAATACAAATCCAGATTATATCCCCATGGATCTTCCCGTTGGACCGAGCTATGTGGTTGGTCCAGGCGACAGCCTCTCGATCGACCTCTGGGGAGGGGTTTCGCAGCGGCTCTTGCGAACAGTGGACCGCGAAGGGCGAGTGGGTCTCCCGGAAGCGGGGCCGATTCTGGTCTCGGGCCGAACGCTTGGAGAAGCGCAGGAAACGGTGCAGCGCGCTCTTAGAACACAATTCCGCGATGTCTCCGCGGACGTTTCACTGCTCCGGCTGCGCTCCGTGCGCGTGTATGTGGTGGGCGATGTCGCTTCGCCGGGCGCGTATGACGTGAGTTCGCTTTCTACTCCGTTGAATGCGCTGTTTGTGGCGGGCGGCGTGACACCGCAGGGCTCTCTGCGGCGGCTTCAACACTACCGAGGAAAGCAGTTGATTGAAGAAGTGGACGCGTACGACCTGCTGCTTCACGGTATTCGCGGGGATCTGCAGCGACTCGAGAACGGCGATTCTCTGATGGTCCCGCCGCTTGGTCCGGGGGTGACTGTGGAAGGCATGGTGCGCCGCCCAGCGGTCTACGAGTTGCGCGATGAGAAAACACTCTTAGATGTACTCGATCTTGCCGGAGGAATTCTCCCCGCGGCGGCACTGCGGCACATTGAAGTCCAGCGATTGGTAGCGCATCAAAAGCGCACGATGCTAAGCGTCGAAATCAGCGACACCAGCGATTCCGAAGCGATTCGCGCTCAAATGAGCGGTTTTGCAGTGCAAGATGGCGATGAGATCCACATCTTTCCCATCGCACCCTACAACTCCGCCTCGATTTACCTCCAAGGACACGTGTTGCGGCCGGGTCGGTATTCGTACAAGCCGGAGATGAAGCTCACCGACCTCGTGACTTCGTATGCTGACCTGCTTCCGGAACCCTTCACACGTTATGCCGAGATCATTCGGCTGCATGCACCCGATTACCATCCGGTCGTCGAGACTTTTGATTTGGCAGCCGCTCTCGAACACCCCGAAAAGGCGCCGAAGCTTGAACCTCTCGATACGGTGCGCATCTTCGGGCGGTTCAATTTTGAACCGGATCCCGAAGTGCTCGTCACCGGCGAGGTCCGCGCGCCCGGGCGGTATCGCACGTCTGGCCAGCAGCATTTACGCGATGTGATTTATCAGGCGGGAGGCGTGACACCGGATGCTTGGCTCGATTCGGCACAGCTATTCCGCCGGCAGCCAGACGGGACCACACGAGTATTTAGCATCAACTTGAGCGACGCACTCGCTGCAGATCCTTTGAATAATGTTTTGGTCCAGCCGCGCGATCGGATCCTGGTGCATCGCCAACCGGAACAAGTTTCTCCAGCAAACGTGTACGTAAGAGGAGATGTGGCGCGGCCGGGACGTTATCCTCTCACTGCCAATATGCGCGTTTCCGACCTGGTGCGTTCTGCTGGCGGATTGCTGCGAAGCGCAAATCCCGATGGCGGCGACCTGACCCATTATGCGATCTCTAATTCGTCCGGGGAGCGCGTGCAGGCTGGACATCAGGACTTGAGTCTATCCGCCGCATTAGCAGGAAGCGAAATCCAGAATCTGTCTCTCCACGATGGCGATGTGCTAACCGTGCCGCAGCAGGCTGGTTGGAACGACATCGGTGCGGTGGTCACATTGCGGGGAGAGGTGCGCAAACCTGGTGTGTACGGCATCCGCCCGGGCGATCGTCTAAGTTCACTAATAAGGCGCGCTGGCGGGCTGCTGCCGACGGCATATCCGCGTGCCGCAGTGTTCGAGCGCAATGACGTGCGCGAACTTCAACAGAAGAGCCGCGAGGAGCTCCTCCAACGACTCGAGCAGGAGTCGACAGTAGTGAAGACCGCGGCTTCCACAACCGGAACGGAAGAGGCTGTGCTGCAGCAGGCTGCCGTGCAGCAGCGCCAGCGCATGGTGGACGCGCTTCGCAGGGCTCCTATTTCGGGGCGAATGGTCATTCATATTCGCGCCGACCTCAAGAGTTTTGCAGGTTCTACCGACGACATCGAGCTTCGCGCAGGTGACTCACTGACGATTCCCAAGCAACCCGGAGCTGTGGTCGTGGTCGGGCAGGTGTACAACGCGAATGCCTTGACCTACACACCGGGGCGGAATGCGGGTTGGTATCTCTCACGCGCTGGCGGAGCCACACAACTTGCAAACAAGAATGCCACTTTCATCATCCGCGCGGATGGCTCGGTCACGAGCGGCAAGCAAAGGGGACTTTGGTCGGGTGACGCGCTCTCTTCGACGATCGCTCCAGGCGACACGATCGTAGTACCGGAAAAGGCCGTGCTCGGCAGCAATACCTGGAAAAACATAGTGGCGATTGCGCAAATCGCGCAAGCAGGAGCGTTGGCAGCGGCCGTTGCCATTCCATAGGCAGATATGACAATGCGACGACATGTCGGAATTCTCGGAGCGGCGCTGCTTTCATGTGTTTGCACTGCTCGCTTGTACTCGGCGCAAGAGCAGGGAGCGGGGCCCTCGACATCGGAAAGCGACTCTGCGAAGCACAAGTCTTCTTCTCAGACTTACGCTAGGCCCGAAGTGAACGCGGTGGCGAAAACGTCTGAGGGAACGCAGATGGGATTGCTGGGAAGGTTCATGGACGATCAACACAGCATTTGGACAAGCCCCGCGAAGCTTCGGTTTTCCGATACAGAGTGGCTTGTGCCGCTCAGCGGGGTCAGTGCAGCACTCTTCGTGACTGACCGAGATTTCAGCAAGCATCTATCGCAGAATCCGACGACCGTTCGTCACTACAAGACACTCTCGAACGCCGGTGTCGGAGCACTCGTCGGCGGGGCGGGAGGGATGTGGCTCTTGGGGCATGTCTCGCACAACGAACACTGGAGCGAGACAGGGTTCCTTGCGGGCGAATCGGCCTTGAATAGTCTGGTAGCAGTCGAGGCATTGAAGTATTCGCTGCGACGCGAACGGCCGTATCAGGGTGACGGCAGCGGGCCGTTTTTTCAGAGTGGCGGCACCTCTTTTCCCTCGGAACACGCGGCTGCCGCATGGTCCGTTGCTGGAATCATCGCACATGAATACCCCGGCCCACTCACCAAGACCATGGCTTATGGACTGGCTTCTTTGGTCAGCGTCTCGCGCCTCAAGGCTCATCAGCATTTTCCATCGGATGTTCTCATTGGCAGCGTGATCGGTAACCTTGTGGCACTCAACATTTACACCCGGCATCACGACCCCGATCTCGGCGGAGGGGAGTGGAGATCGATCAGCCAACTCTTTCGAGGCGATGGAACGTACTCCCCAGAGAATCAGGGGTCCCCGTACGTTCCGCTCGATAGCTGGATCTATCCGGCTCTCGACCGTTTGGCCGGACTCGGTTTGATTGATAGCAGTTTCGCGGGATTGCGGCCCTGGACTCGTCGCGAGTGTGCGCGCCTTGTCAACGAAGCAGATGAAAAGCTTGGAGACGGAGCAGACGAGAAGACGGAAGCTGCCAAGCTCGTTCTCTCCCTTCAGCGCGAATTCCATCCGGAATTCGAAACGGCAAGCGGGAGCGATAACAGGTCATTTCGCGTTGAGTCCATCTATACAAGCGTCGAAAACATCTCCGGTATGCCGCTGAATGACGGCTACCACTTCGCGCAAACCCAGATCAACGATTTCGGGAGGCCCTACGGAGAAGGATGGAACACCGTAACGGGCTTTTCGACGTATGGCACGGTGGGCAGGTGGGTGGGATATGTGCGCGGAGAGTTGCAGACCGCCCCCAGCGTGCCGGCGCTTCCTCTGACGGCACGGGAAATTATTCAGCAGGTGGACTTCCTTCCTTCAACATTGCTACCACCAAGTACAAATCAACCTTCCGTTAGTCGATTTAGTTTGCTCGATGCGTATGTCGGGCTGATGTTCTCTAACTGGCAGGTCTCCTTCGGAAAGCAAAGCCTTTCGTGGGGGCCGGGCGACGGCGGCTCCATGACGCTTAGCAACAATGCGCCGCCGATCAACATGTTCCGGATTAGCCGCGCCGAACCGCTCAAGCTGCCCAGCATTCTCGGTTGGTTGGGACCGATGCGAACGGAGCTCTTCTTCGGTCAATTGACTGGACAGGAATTTTTATTAAACCCATCGGGATTTGTCGGACAATTCGGGCAATCGCTATCTCCGCAACCATTCATTCATGGCCAGAAAATCAGCTTCAAGCCCACTCCCAACTTCGAATTTGGTTTCTTTCGAACGACCATCTACGGGGGACCCGGTTATCCCCTTACATTCCACACGCTCATCCGCAGCTTGTTTACTACCGGGAACGAAAACGCCGGTGGGACCTCGAAGCCAGGGAATCGAACTGCAGGTATGGATTTCATCTATCGCCTTCCTGGCCTGCGCAAATGGCTGACCTTTTATGCTGATGGTTATACGGATGATCAATTTTCACCCATTGCCTACGCCGACCGCTCTGCGTGGCGCTCAGGACTTTATTTTTCCCAATTTCCAAAGGTTCACAAGCTGGACCTGAGGGTCGAAGGCATGTACACCGATAACCCCATCGGAGGCGGTGTCAGCCATGGCTTTTATTACTTCAACGATACATGGAGAAGCGGATATATGAACAACGGACGCCTGCTTGGGAGCTGGGTTGGCCGAGAGGGACAGGGCGCGCAGGCATGGTCAAACTACTGGTTGGGCGCCCGCAACCGATTGCAGTTCAATTTCCGACACCAGAAAGTGAGTCAGGAATTCATTCCCGGCGGCGGCACGCTGACCGATTTCGGTGTGCGCGGCGATTATTGGGTGCGTTCCAACCTCGGCGTTTCCGCGTGGGTACAGCACGAGCGGTGGCTCTTTCCCGTGATTCAGCCGAACGTCTCCAGAAACGTTACGGCCGGAGTGCAAATTCTGTTTGAGCCACATCAAATATTCCAACATTCCGCCGCTAGTGCGCCAGGAGACGCGTTAGGGATGGGAGATCGACCGTGAACTACACGGGTAGCGCACCGGCTCGACAGCCTGTTCCGGATGCGGCAGAGAGAGACTTCCCCGAAGCGCCGACGCCGCCGGAAGTCCTCAAGCCCGCAGAGAACACGGTTGTATACCTCCGACTGTTCTGGGAACACCGCCAGTTGGTGTCCCGCGTCACGCTGTATGCGCTGCTTGCGAGCACGTTGATCGCTTTTCTCATTCCTGCGAGATACGAATCTACCGCGCGTCTCATGCCTCCGGATAGCAGCCAGTCAGGCGGGCTTGCAATGGCCGCAGCCGCACTTTCCGGCGGTTCCGGAGGTCTGGGAGGCATCGCCGGCGAAATGCTTGGCATGAAAAGCACGAGTGACATTTTCATGGGAATCCTCTCGAGCCGCACAGTCCAAGACAAACTCATCCAACAGTTTGATTTGAGGAAGCTTTATGGAGACCGCCGCATGGAAGATGCGCGCAAGGATTTGGCTGAGCACACGGGGATTTCTGTGGACCGCAAAAGCCAGATCATCGCGCTTAACGTGACGGACCACGACCCGAAGCGCGCTGCTGCCATGGGTGAGGCGTACGTTGCGGAACTCAACCGGCTTGTCTCGGAATTGAGCACGTCATCTGCAAGACGGGAGCGCATCTTTCTAGAGGAGCGGCTGAAATCCGTCAGTCAGGATTTGGAAGCGGCGGAGAAAGAGTTCAGCCAGTTCTCGAGCAAGAACACCGCGATTGACATCAAGGAACAGGGCAAGGCCATGGTGGAAGCGGCGGCGACGCTGCAGGGACAGCTTATTGCGGCGCAATCAGATCTCGAAGGCCTCAAGCAGATCTATACCGACAGCAACGTGCGGGTCCGCTCGGTGAGCGCGCGCATTGCGGAGCTGAAGCGCCAGCTCGAGAAACTCGGCGGAAAGGGCGAGCAAGCCGCCGAGGCATCGGGCCAGCAAGCCGACTACCTTTATCCATCCATACGCAAGCTGCCGCTGCTCGGCGTCACCTACGCAGACCTTTACCGCCGCACGAGGGTCCAAGAAGCGGTTTTCGAGACTCTGACCAAAGAATATGAGATGGCAAAAGTGCAGGAAGCAAAAGAGATACCGACGGTAAAGGTGCTCGACGCGCCGAACATTCCAGAGAAAAAATCGTTTCCGCCGCGATTGCTGACCATTTTCTTGGGAACCTGCCTGGGATTGATGTTTTCAATGACCTGGGTATTCGGAAAGACCCGCTGGGAGGGAACAGAACCGGACGACCCGCGAAAAGTTTTCGCGCTGGAGGTCCTGACTACGGTCAAGGGCCGGATCCCCGGGTTTTCGCGAAACGGCGCAGGTTCGCATTCGGACGGCGGCTCACCGAGAGGCGCGATGCGGCGACGCGGGGATGCAGAAGCAGACTCAGAGTAGCCGAAGATTTGGCTGTACCTTGTTGGATATACAAGGGTTAGGTCACAAGCGCCCCTGTAAGTGACGGGGCGAAGCTGTGTACGACCAAGCTGGACGGGCAGGCGGACTGATGAAAAGGGGGCGTGGAGCATGAGCGCCATTTCGCCGATTGCGGGCCTCGAGAGAGACAAAACGGAAAGAGTGGCGGTGCCGACGGCATACCTGGAGCAGCGGTGGTACGCGGCGTACACCAGCGCGAACCACGAGAAGAGAGTGGCGGAGCAACTCGGCGTGCGGGCGATGGAGCATTTTCTGCCGGTGTATGAATCGGAGCGGAGGTGGAAAGACCGGCGCGTGAGGCTGCAAATGCCCTTGTTTCCCGGATATGTCTTCGTGCGGCTGGCGCTGCGCGACCGGCTGCGAGTGCTGCAGGTACCCGGAGTGGCGCGGCTCGTAGGGTGCAACGGGGCGCCCACAGCGCTGCCGGAAGAAGAGATCGAAGCGCTGAAAGCGGGCCTGGCGGACGGAGTTTGCGCGGAGCCGCACCCGTATTTGAGCACGGGGCGGCGCGCACGGGTGAAAACGGGACCACTGGCAGGACTGGAGGGCATCCT
>WNFD01003504.1_pt1 | contig 17257 bp, 17 predicted proteins | sample 5400491 | NCBI WGS metagenome assembly WNFD01 (sample SAMN13153343, study PRJNA577476) | soil metagenome | isolation source: 120 cm saprolite under Douglas fir tree site 2 hole 2 replicate 2 | place: USA:California | collected 2015-04-18 | reverse complement strand
GCGCATCTCGTCGAGCCGGCGCAGGATCGCGGCGGCGGCGTTGAACGGCAGATTGCCGATCACCTTGACCGGCGGCCGCTCGGCCAGTTCCGCAAGTTCGACCTCTAGGAAGTCGCGGCATACCACGCGCACGGCTGGATGTCCGGCAAACGCGCTCTGCAGCCGCTCCGCCAGCCGCGCGTCGAGTTCGACCAGCCAAAGCCGGCGCACTCCGGCGCGCAGAATCTTGTCGCTCAGGATGCCCAAGCCGGGGCCGATCTCGACCACTTCATCACCGGGCGCGATTGCGGCCGCGGCGACGATCCGATCGGCGATGGCGGGTTGGATGAGGAAATTCTGGCCGCGCGATTTGCGCGGCCGCACGCCGGCCGCTTCGAGCTCGGCGGCCACGGCGAACGGCGACGTGCGCGCGGAGCGCCCGGCGCGTATCACTCGTGGCGTTCCCATCGCCTGGCCGCGCCTACAGGGTGAGCGCGGCTTCGGCGTCGATGCCGAGCGAGTCGCGCTCGCCGCGCAAAAGCCGGTAGCTTCCAGCCATCGCGATCATCGCCGCATTGTCGGTGCAGAACTTGAGCGACGGCGCGATGACCTTGCGGCCTTCGGCGGCCGCCGCCTCGGCGAGGCGCTCGCGCAGGCGCGAGTTGGCAGCGACGCCGCCGGTGAGCGCGATCACCTCGATGCCGGTCTCGCGCGCCGCGTGCATCGCCGGCCCCACCAGCATATCGACCACCGCCTCCTGGAAGCTCGCCGCCAGGTCCTCGCGCGAGAGCGCGGCGCCGACTTCCGTGCGCAGCAGCGTCGCAATCGCGGTCTTGACTCCGCTGAAACTGAAATCGAGCGGCGCGCCGCGCACGTGGGCACGCGAAATGCGCACTCGCTTGCGGTTCCCGTGGCGCGCAAGCTCGTCGATTATTCGGCCGCCCGGATAGCCAAGGCCCATCAGCTTGGCCACCTTGTCGAACGCCTCGCCGGCGGCATCGTCGCGCGTGCGGCCCAATCGGCGATAGCGGCCGAAGTCCTCGACCACGAAGAGTTCGGTATGCCCGCCCGACACGACCAGCGCTAGAAACGGCATCGCGAGGCGATGCTCCAGCAGCGGCGCAAGCAGATGCCCCTCGATATGGTTGACCGCGGCCATCGCGACGCCGAGGCTTTGCGCGAGCCCCTTGGCGCACATCAGGCCGACCAGCAGCGAGCCGACCAGTCCCGGACCGCGGGTCACCGCGATACCGCCAAGGTCGCCGAGCGCGCATCCCGCTGCCTCCAGCGCCTGCTCGATCACGGGCAGGATGGTGACGACGTGGTTGCGCGAGGCCAGTTCCGGAACGACGCCGCCGTAGCGGCGATGGATCTCGTCCTGGTTCGCGATGATGCTCGAGCGGATCGAAGCGACGCCGGGGCGCGAGGTTTCTATAACCGCTGCAGCCGCGTCATCGCACGAAGACTCGATTCCCAGGATCAGCATTTTTTCACTGTTTCACTATTTCACTGTTTCACTGCTTCCTGCTTTACCGGTTGCTTTGCGCGCCCGGACCGTTGCTCCGGCCGGCGGCAGCGCCGGTTGAATCGACGCCCGAGTCGTCACCCGCGTCGGCACCCGAATCAGAGTGATCGGAGTCCGCGGTGGGCGGGGCCGCTTCAGCCGGAGCGGGTGGGGCCAAATTGACCTCGGGCGCCGGGAGCGCCGCACCGTCGGCGGGCGGTGGCGGCGGGGCTGCGTCGCCCGCGTTAGCATCGGAGAGATTCTCGCTCAGCCGGCCGTATCCGGCACGCGCCATCAGGTTGCCCGGCGCGGCGTCGAGCGCCTGCTTGTAAGCCGCAGCCGCCGCGGGAAACTTTCCCTGCTCCTCGAGACACACGCCCTCGAAACTTTTTACTTCGCCAAGCCATGCGGGCACCGCACGCAGTCCGACCTCGGAGCGGCCGAAGAACGCGAGCGCCTGCGTATAGTCTTTTTTCAGCATGTAGGCGCGGCCGAGATAAAAGTACGCGTAGGGATCGGTCGGATCGATCGAAATTGCGCGTCCAAGGTCGCGGATCGCGTCGTCGAGCCTGGAGGTTTCGAGCGCTTTGCGCCCCTGCTCCGCGAAGCGCAGCGAGGCGTTGAGCGCCGGCTGGTCCTTGGTGCTGGCGATGAGCCCGGTGAGCGGCTGATCGCTGACCGGCGCGGTCGCCTGGACTGAGCCGACCTCGTAGGGCGGCGGCGCTTCGGTAGGCGTGGCCTCGGGCGCCGGTTCGCCCGGCGCGACGGGAGCACCCGCCGTTCCGGCGGGCGCTCCCGTTACGGCGGCCGCGCCAGCCGAGCCGGACGCAGACGCGCCGCCGGCCTCGGCCGGCACGCGCGTCCATCCTGAGCCCTCGCCTGAGCCCCCGCCGCCGGCGCCTTCGTCGTCGGATGAGCCCTGGGGCGACGCTTGCGCCGCGGGCGCAAGCGTCGCCCCAGGTGCGACCGGCGCTTGCACGCCGCCCTGAGCGGCGTTACCCGCGCCGCCCGGGCTCTGCGAGCCCGCGGGCGGTGCGGGTAACGCCGCCGGAGATGCCGCTGGCGATGCCACCGGAGAGCTCAAGTCCTCCGGTGGCATGCTCTGTTCTTCGAGCGCGACGGCGGCGGCGCCGTCGTCGCGCGGGGCGTGCGCATTCGGTGCCTCCGTCGCGGCCGCCGCTAACGCGGCGCCCGCGACCGATGCGGATGGCGCGTGCCCAGCGGATGCGGCCGCCATGGCCGCATCCGCTGGGCACGCGAAGCCAGCCAGCACCAGCGCACACGCCAGTGCAATCGTCGCGGCGGGCCTAGATACGACCCGCCGCGCGAAATCTGCCTCAACTCTCATCAGTCGTTAATGTCGCTCGTGTTGCTCGGCACGCGTTCCCAGTTGCCCTCTACCGGCGCCGGCGCTCCAGGCGCTGGCGGCGCGCCGGGCGTTGCCGTATTGACCGCGGCCGGCGTGGTGCCGCCGCGACCGTGGAACGGGCAGACTTGCGTCGGCGCGAGGTCCGCCGGGAACGCTCCCTCCAATACCACGGGACAGTTCGGCCCCGCGAGGTATCCAGTCAGCGGGTCAACCTTCTCCACCACGATACCGGGCGGCGGGGCGAAGTCCAGCGGCGGACGGGAGGCCGTCGCGGCCTTCATGAAATCGGTCCAGGCCGGCAGCGAGGCTTCCGCGCCGGTCAGTCCCAGTTCTTCCCTTTGATCGAAGCCGGTCCACACGACGGCGAGCAGATTGGGCGTGAAGCCCGTGAACCAGGCGTCCTTGGAGTCGTTGGTGGTGCCGGTCTTGCCCGCCGCGGGACGGATGAAGCCGCGCTTGCGCGCGCCCTCGCCGGTGCCGTGGTTGATGACCTGTTCGAGCATGAAGTCGATCATGTAGGCGAGTTGCGGCGAGAGCACCTGGCGCGCCTGCAGTTCATGGCCCTCGATCACTTTGCCGCTCTGATTGACCACCGCCGTGACTGCGTAGGACTGCACCTCGAGTCCGTAGTCGGCCATGATCGAATAGGCCTGCGCGATCTGCATCGGCGTGACCTCGATTCCGCCCAGCACGATCGACGGATACGCGGGCAGGTTGCCAAAGCCCATCTTCTCGGCCATCGCGCGCACCCGGTCGAGCCCGATCTGGTTGGCCAGGCGCGAAGTCGCCGAGTTGAGCGACTCCTCGAGCGCGAACTCCAGCGTGACCCGGCCGAAATACCGGTCCTTGTAGTTCTTGGGGCTCCAGCTCATGTCGCCGTAGCTCCAGGTGAACGGCGTGTCGTCGATATAGGTGGTCGGCAGAAAACGCGCGGGGCCGCCGTCGAGCGTTTCCTGCAGCGCGGCCAGGTAGGTGATCGGCTTGAAAGCCGAGCCCGGCTGGCGTTTGGCCTGGGTGATACGATCGAACTGGCTTTCGCGGTAGTCGCGTCCACCCACCATCACGCGAATCTTGCCGCTTTGCGGCTCGACCGCGATCAGCGCCTCCTCTAGCTGATCCTTCTTTTCCTTGCGCCGCAGCGAGGGGTAACGCCGTTCGAGATAGTCGAGGTTGTCGCGCACCGCCTTCTCGGCGAGCTTCTGCGCGTGCACGTCCAGCGAGGTGAAAATTCTCAACCCCTCGCCCGTCAACACGTCGGGCGGATAGCGCTCGGCCAGTTCGCGCTTGACGTAGTCGACGAAGTAGGGCGCGTCGTTGTTCTCGACGAAGACCTCGCGCGGATGCAGCGGCTCAGTCGCGGCGCTATCGTAAGCGGCCTTGCTGATATAGCCATCGGCGAGCATCAGGCGCAGCACTTCATCGCGCCGCCGCTGGGCGAGCTGCGGATGATGCAGCGGGTTGAGGCGGTTGGGCGAGCTTATCATCCCGGCGATCGTCGCCATCTCGCCTATCGTCAGATTGCGCGGTTCCTTGGAGAAGTAGAACTCGGAGGCCTCCCACACGCCGTAGATTCCCTCCTGGCCGCGCTGCCCGAGGTAGATGTCGTTGATGTAGTTTTCCAGGATCTGGTCCTTGGAATACTGGCGCTCGGCGATATACGCCATCAGGATCTCCTTGACCTTGCGCCGCCAGTCGCGCTTGCTGGTCAGGAAAAAATTCTTCATCAACTGCTGGGTCAGGGTCGAGCCGCCCTGGCGCACGCGATGCGCGGAGAAGTCCACCCAGGCGGCTTTGACGATACGGACCAGGTCGATGCCGTGATGCTCGTAGAAGCGATGGTCCTCGGCGGCGAGGATCGCGTCGATCAACGCGGGCGGAATCTGCGCAAGCGGTACCAGGCGGCGCTGCTGCCAGCTACCCTGGAAAATTCCGCTTATCAGCTCCGGCTCGAGCTCAGCCGAGAACAGCGCCTTGCCATCGAGCGGGTCGCGCATCGCGAGCACCGTGTCGCGAGGCCCCAGGGTCATTCCGACCGCTTCGCCCGCGAAGTCGGAATAGGGATAGGCGAAGCTGTGAAGGAAAACGGTCAGCCGATGCTTGTGTTCATCGAGCGAGTACTCGCCGCGCGACGCGATTTGGCCGGGAGCGACGCGATGGTAGTTAAGGCGCGCCAGGCGCTGGAAGAAGCCGAGGTCGTCGAGGCTCTGGCCCGGATAGACGAAGCAGGAATCCGAGTAGATGCGCGAGGGGATATTCCAGCGCTTGCCGGAAAACCGCGTGACGACTTCGTTCTCCAATGCGTGGTAGTAGCTCAGGAATTCGTAGATCAAAGGCGGCAGGGCGAAGAGCAGGATCGCCGCGACGCTGAACAGGACTATTTTGAGCGCGCGTTTCATCGCCGCCAATATCGCTCCGCCCCCCGCGCGTTTGCGCCCGGCGCATACTCGCGGCCGCGCATCGCCTAGCCCTCCGGTTCGAGCGGCACGAAAACGGTGCTATTGTGACGCCTGATCAGGAGCAGCACTGCCCTGCCCCCGCCCGACTTGAGCGCACGCTGGTAGGCGTCAACATTGCCGACGCCATGGCGGTTGACCTCCACGATGATGTCGCGCGAGCGCACGCCGGCCACGTCGGCCGAGCTGCCGGGTTGTACCGAATACACGACCACGCCCTTGCTCTGGCCCAAGCCCATGTCGTGCGCGAGCGCAGCGTCGAGATCCTTGACGCTGAGGCCGAACGGCGCATTACCCTTGTTCGCCTGCTTGGAGACCGGGACGAGATGGGCCTCGCGCGAGGCGGTGATCGTAACCGGCAGCTCGAGGTACTTCTTGTCGCGGATGACGCGAAGCGTCGCACTATGGCCGAGCGGCGTGCGCGCGACCATCAAGGGCAACTCGCGCGAGTCTTCGATCGGCATGCCGTTGTACGCGGCGATCACGTCGCCGCGTTTGACCCCGGCGCTCTTGGCCGGCCCCTCGTTCAGCACCTCCGCGACCAGGGCGCCGCGCGGCTCCTCGAGCCCCATCGAGTCCGCGATCGCCGGCGTCACCCGCTGCACGTAGATTCCGAGCCATCCGCGCACCACCTTGCCATGCTCGCGCAGTTGCGGCAGCTCTTCTTTGACCAGGTTGACCGGGATGGCGAAGCCGATCCCGGTGTTGGAGCCGGTGCGGGTGAAAATCGCCGAGTTCACTCCCACCACCTCGCCGCGGATGTTGATCAGCGGACCGCCCGAGTTGCCCGGGTTGATCGCGGCGTCGGTCTGGAGGAACTCGTCGTAATTGCCTGGGATGAAGCGGCCCCGGGCGCTGATGATACCGGCGGTGACCGTATGGTCGAAGCCGAACGGGTCGCCGATAGTCATCACCCACTGGCCAACTTTCACCTCGTCGGAGTCGCCCAGCGGCGCCACTGGCAAATCGTGCTTGGCATTTATTTTCAGCAGCGCGATGTCGGTCTTGGCGTCGCGCCCGGTGACCGTAGCCTTGTACTGGTTCCCGTCCATCGTGGTGACGATGATTTCGCGGCCGTTTTCGATAACGTGATCGTTGGTCAGGATGTAGCCGGCTGCATTGATGATGAACCCGGAGCCCAGGCTGCGGCCGTGCGGCTCGCCAAACGGCTCGCCGAACTCGTTGAACGGCTCGTTGCCGCCACCCTCGCTGCCGCCGCCTTCGCCACCGCCGCTGTCGCCGCCGCCCTCGCTCTCGGAGGCTGCCGGCCCGGCCTGCTCGGTGGAGATATTGACCACGCTGGGGCCAAGTTTATCCGCCAGCGCGACGAAGTCTGGCAGGGTCTCGGCCTTCGCCGCGCGCGACGTGAGTTCGTGCCAGAATTGATCGCCGAAGGCGCTCGGCACCAGGGCGCCGCACAGTAGCAGCATCAGCGCCGCGCAAAAGAGGATGGTGACGTTCCCGAACTTCGAAGGCATTCGCACGCTGAGCCGGACCCAGGCGAATCAGCCGTGCCGGCGAGCGATCTCAACGTATTTCATTCTGAGGTCAAAGAGAATCGCGTCGAGCAGCGCCTGCTCGTCGTGGTCGAGGTTGCCGCGCGTCTTCTCCCGCAACATCCCCAGGATGTCGATAAGCTGCTGCGCCATCGCGAGGTCGCGTTGCTCCTGGCCGCTGGAGGGATCGGCGACCTCGCCCAGATGCACCAGCGCTTCGGTCGAGAGACTCATCAGGAAGGCGCCGAAATTTATCTCGCCCATCTGCGCGCCCGCTTCGGATGGATGGGAACCGGCCGCCGCCGATCGCGCAGCGGCGTATCCTTTTGCTGCGGCCGCCTGCTGCGGTTGTGACGCGCCGGCTTGCTGCCCAGTAGGCGACGCTTGCTGTTGAGCGAACGCATGTGCCCCGGCGCTCGGCGGCGGTCCGCCCGGTCGCGGCGCTTCGGGCTTCGCAGCGGCTGGTTCGTCGGCGCCGCTGAACTCGGGCTTCAGGTCGCCCTCGGCCGAGAAACGCCGGCGGTCCTGAATTTTGAAACCCTTGGAGTTCTCGTCCTCGGATGCCATCGGCCTAGACCACCTCTGTCTTCGCCATGTGCTCGAGGCGGCGGATGCGCTCTTCGAGCGGCGGATGGGTTGAAAAGAGCCTGCTCATGAGGCCCTGCTGTGCCGTCAGCGGATTGACGATAAACAGATGGGCGGTCGCCGGCCCGGCGTCCATCGGCATGCGCTCGTTGGCGACCTCCAGCTTGCGCAGCGCGCTGGCAAGGTAGAGCGGATGATGGGTGAGATGGGCTCCGCTGGCGTCGGCCTGGTACTCGCGCGTGCGAGATACTGCGAGCTGGATCATGGTCGCCGCAAGTGGCGCCAGAAACGCCATCAGCAGCAGCTCGACCATCCCGCCGCGCCGGTCGTCGTCGCCGCCGCCGCCGAAGCCGCCAAAAATCGCGCCCCATCGCGCCATCGAGGCCAGGATCATGATCGCGCCGGCGAGCGTCGCGGCGATCGAGCTGGTGAGGATGTCGCGATTGATCACGTGAGAGAGTTCATGGCCAAGCACGCCCTTGAGTTCGTCGCGGCTGCAAATGCGTAGTATGCCGCGCGTCACGGCCACTGCGGCGTGATGGGGACTGCGGCCGGTGGCGAAGGCGTTGGGCGTGTCGGTATCAATCAGATACATCCGCGGCACCGGGATATGCGCCTCCTGCGCCAGTTCCTGGACGATCGAGTAAAGCTCGGGCGCAGCGGCGGCGTCGAGCTCCTGCGCGTTATAAGCCTTCAGCACCATCTTGTCCGAGAACCAGTAGCTGAAGAAATTCATCAGGAGCGCGATTACGAAGGCGACCTCCATGCCGCTTCGTCCGCCGAATACGCCTCCGATCAGAATCAGAAGCCCGGTCAGGGCGCCGAGCAATATAGTTGTCTTGATGGCGCTACGAAACATAGATTCCTTTTGTGGGTAAAGAAACTCCAACAAAATCAAAGGTACTTAGCAGGTCGGTGACTGCAATGGCTCGGCTTGCTTGAGGCTACGCCGCGCAATTTTTACAGTCAACGCGCCCATACTCAGTCCCAATCTAAGCATCAATACTTCCTGTCGCACCCTTCAAATATCCGCGCGAAGGTCAATCGCGTCTAAGTCTTGAACAGTCTCTTTTGCTCTCTTCAAAAAAGTGGTTACCATTGTTATAACAATAAGGGGTTTACGATGATCGAGCTCAAGGTCCGCAGAATCGGCAATTCTCTCGGCGTGGTGCTGCCCAAGGAAGCCATCAACCGACTTCAAACGGCTGACGGCGAACGCCTGTTCCTGATCGAAGGATCGGATGGCAGCTATCGACTGACTCCTTACGATCCTGCTTTCGAAAAAAAAATGACGAAAGCAGAGAATATCATCGGCCGCTACCGCAACACGCTGCGCGCTCTTGCCAAGTGACCGAGCCTCCTCTGACCCTATCTGGATTGACGAGCACGACGCCGTCGCTCTTCATGACCGTCTCCTCGCGATCCACGGCGGAGCCGCAGGCGTCCGCGACGCCAACCTGCTGAAATCCGCGCTCGCCCGGCCACAACAACTCCATGCTTATGGCGACCAACCCGACCTCATCGATATCGCCACCGCCTACACCGCCGGAATTATACGCAACCATCCTTTTATCGATGGCAACAAGCGCACCGGCTTTGTCGTGGGCGTCCTGTTCCTTGAGATGAACGGTTATCGTTTCAGTGCGAGAGAAGAAGACGCCACGCAGGCCATACTGGCCCTCGCCGCCGGAACTCTCGATGAAACCGGCTTCGCCACATGGCTGCGCGCCAACGCCAGAATTTCAGCCCGCGTCTAAGTACGTGTTCAAGCCGTTCTCCTTCAAGGCATCTCTATTATCTCGCGCAGCGCCGACGCCACCTCCGCAGGCGCCAGATCGGCGAGCTTCAGAGCCCGCACGACTCTGACCCGACCCAGCGGACGCCATCGATCTGGATCCGTCGGCCCGAAGATCGCGACTCCGGGCGCCCCGGCGGCAGCCGCCAGATGCGACACGCCCGAATCGTTGCCGACGAAGCCAGCCGCGAGGCGCGCCAACCCGGCTATCGTGCCAAGCGGCTGATCGCGAAGCCGCGCAATCCCGCGCGCGATGAACAGTGGCTCGAGCGTGTTCTCCGCCGGACCCAGCACGACAAGCGCTCGCAGCGGCGGCGGCAGCGCGTCTGCCAGCGCAGCGAAATTCTCCGCCGGCCAATTCTTGTAGGGACCCCCGCTGCCGGGAAAGAACAGCACGACGCGCGTATCGCCGAGGCCGAGCCGAGCGAGCGCCTGCGTGGCTTCCGCGATATCGTCCGCGTGCACTTCGACATGCGCGTCGAGAGGTACGTCCGGCGGCTCGCCGCGCTCGCCGATCTCGTCGAGGTAATCCGCGGCGACGTGGCCGGGGGCCGCGGGACGAAAGGCGTGGAAACTGACGACGCCGGGCGCGGCAGCCGCTTCGAGCGCGCGGCGAAAGCGCGCGTCGTCGGTGGCGAAGAACGAATAGATACGAGTGAACGGGCAAAAAAACCTAGCGGCCTCGATTAGGTCAGGATCTTCGGCGAAGAGCGCCGCGACCTCGCGCCGGTCTATTGAGTGAGCTCCTGAAAGAGCTCGTGAGTGGCCCCGCGCGATACCGATACGCGCGATACCTAAACGATCGACGGCGAAGCGCGCCAGTTCCTCGCGCGCCATCAGTTCGAGAGTCGCGTCATGATGGCGCCGCGCGAGCGCGCGCAGCGCCGGCCCCAGACATATAAGGTCGCCGAGCGCGCCAGGAAAGATCACCAGCACGCGCTCCGTTTGCGCGACCCGCTTCGGCGTCGGCGATACCATCGCCAATAAGCTTTACCACCATCCTGCCGCCCCTGGCCTATCGTCCACACCGTCGATCCGACGGCCGCCGCGCGGAGGTATCAGATAAAGTGGTCGCAAAACGGGAGCGAATACGGCTAAAATCGCCTTTATGCCGAACAGCGTGGCGCGCTCGCCGCTTGAACTTATCGGTCACACTCCCGTGGTGCGGCTCAATCGCCTGCCAGGCAAGGACGACGCCGAAGTATGGGCCAAGCTCGAGAGCTTCAACCCCGGTGGCAGCGTCAAGGACCGGATCTGCGTCGCGATGGTCGAAGCGGCGGAGCGCGAGGGACGGCTCAAACCCGGCGAAACTATCGTCGAGCCGACCTCGGGCAACACCGGAATCGGGCTCGCGCTGGTGGCCGCCGTGAAGGGTTATCAGCTTATCCTGACGATGCCCGATACGATGAGCGAGGAACGTCGCTCGCTGCTGGCGGCGTATGGCGCGCGCCTGGTGCTCACGCCGGACACGCGCGGGATGCACGGCGCGATCGCCAAGGCGCAGGAACTGGTGCGCGACAACCCGGGCTTCTTCATGCCGCAGCAGTTCAGGAACCACGCCAATCCCGACGTCCATTACGCGACCACCGGTCCTGAACTGGCCGGCCAGCTCGAGCGTATCGACGCATTCGTGGCCGGCGTCGGCACCGGCGGCACGATCACCGGGGTCGGGCGCTACCTGCGTGAGCACTTCGGCGGCCGCCCGCTGATCGTGGCGGTCGAACCGAAAAATTCTCCGGTGCTCTCAGGCGGCGAGGCCGGCTTCCATAAAATCCAGGGAATCGGCGCCGGCTTCGTACCGGAAAATCTCGACACCAGCGTGTATGACGAAATTATCGCGGTGAGCGACGAGGACGCGACGCTTCATTCGCGCCGCCTCGCTCGCGAAGAGGGTCTGCTGGTCGGGATTTCCTCGGGTGCGGCCTGCTGCGCGGCGCTGCAGGTCGCAAAGCGCCTGGGCCGCGGCAAGGTCGTCGCCACGGTCTTCTGCGACACCGGCGAGCGCTACCTGACGACCGATCTTTTCCAGGCCGAGGGTATATGAGCGCGATGAGCGCGAAGCTTTCGTTCAAGCTCGAGCGGCTGCGCGGGATTTTCGCCCCGATGCGGTCGGTGATAGTCGCCTTCTCGGGCGGGGTCGACTCGACTTTCGTCCTGCGCGTTGCCTATGAGACGCTCGGCGAGCGCGTGCTCGCGCTCACCACGACATCGCCGACGATGCCTGATGACGACCGGCGCTCGGCGCTGGAGATGGCACGGATAATCGGTGCGCGCCACCTGGTCGTCGACTCGAACGAGCTCGAGGTCCCCGGTTACGCCGAGAACCCGCTCAACCGATGCTATCTGTGCAAGCACAACCTGTTCACGGTCTGCGAGGCCAAGGCGGGGGAACTCGGAATCGAGGAGATCGTCGACGGGCTCAACCTGGACGACCTGCACGATTATCGCCCCGGTATCAAGGCCGCCGGCGAAAAGCGCGTGCGCCATCCACTGGTGGAGGCCGAATTGACCAAGGCCGAAATTCGCGAACTGTCGCGCGCTCTGGGGCTGCCGACGTGGGATCGGCCGGCCTCGCCTTGCCTCTCGTCGCGGTTTCCCTACGGGACACGAATCACGCTTGAGGGGCTCGAACAGGTCGAGCGCGGCGAGCGGCTATTGCATGCGATGGGCTTTCGGGTCGCGCGCGTCCGCTATCACGGCGAGGTCGCACGGCTGGAGGTCGAGCAGGCGGAGATCGCGCGGCTGCTCGAACCGGCCACGCGCGAGCGCGTCGATCGCGAACTGCGCAAGCTCGGCTTTCGCTTCGTGACCGTCGATCTTAAGGGCTTCCGCTCGGGCTCACTCAACGAGGGCGTGGCGGCGGCGGCTCCCGCTGATTCACCGGCGTCTCCCGGCGCTCGCTGAGAAAGAGGCCGTTCACCAACGGCCCCTATGCAGACAAAGGAAGTTTCCGATCCGCCGAGCCTTTTACATTTCCCGCCTCTTCAGGTGACAGCAAAAGAGGTTCACTTTCTGTCATCCTGGGCGTCAGCGAAGGATCTCTGCGAAGCGATGGATCCTTTTCTCCGTGAATCATTTTGAATTCAAAATGATCCGTCCGAATTCTTTCTAGCCCGCGAAGATACGCGTGGCGAGCGCTTCGGCGATTTCGAGGTCGGCCGGCGTGGTGATCTTCAGATTGGTGGCCGAGCTTTCGACCACTTCGATCCGCCCGCCGCATCGCTCGATCAATTCTGCGTCGTCGGTCGCGGCCCATCGCTCGCGTATCGCGCGATCGTGCGCCTCGACCAGCGCCGCGCGCTTGAACGCCTGCGGCGTTTGCGCCTGCCACAATCCCTCGCGCGCGACGGTCGCCGTGATCGTGCGGCTATCGACGCGCTTGAGCGTGTCGGCGACCGCGATCGCAGCGATCGCCCCGTCGGCGCGCTGCGCCGCGTCGATACAGGCGGCAAAGAGCGCGGACGTCGCGAACGGACGCGCCGCGTCGTGCACCAAGACGACTTCGCTCTCGGCGCTGGTGAGCCCCAACGCGATTCGTACGGAGTCCTGCCGCTGTGCGCCACCCGCGACCAGCTTGACCGGAATGTCGAGCCCTGCGCGCTCGACTTCGGCACGCGCCCGCCGCTCCATCCCGGCCGGCACCGTCACTACAGCTTCGCCGATCTGCTCGAGCGCGGCGATCGCGCGCAGTGAGTAATGAAGCATCGGCTTTCCGCCCAGAGGCACGAAGGCCTTCGGCGCGTCCCGCTTAAGCCGTATTCCGCTTCCGGCGGCGACGATTATGGCGGAGCATCGCATGACGTCGATTCGCGAGCGCGGCGGCCGAGCGAAGGTCGGTTGCCGCGGCGTTATCGAGCGTATCGGGCGCCGCGCGCGAGGGCAAAGCGCGCGGTCGAGATGTACCAGGCGTCAAAATGCACAGGTGCGAGAAAACAACGGAGGAAAAAAAACGGGGACCGGAATTGCTTCCGGTCCCCGTTGAGTGTTTCGCTTGCGTCGACGCGTTCGCACTAGCTGGCGAACTCACCCGGTTCGCGGCGCAACCTAATTGGCAAACATGACCTTCAGCTCTTCCATGATCTTCTCTTCCGGATGAGCCTTGGCGATCGAGAGTTCCTTGACCAGCAGGCTGCGGGCCGTGTCGAGCATCTTGCGCTCACCGAACGACAGTTCCTTGTCGCCCTTGAGCACCAGCAGGTCGCGCAGGACCTTGGCGATCTCGAGCGGCGAGCCGGTCTTGATCTTCTCGGTGTATTCGCGATAGCGCCGATTCCAGGTCTGCGTGTCAGCATCGACCTTGCGCGTGCGCAAAATCCGGTAAATTTTATCGACCACGTCCTTGCCGATCACTCGCCGCAGCCCGACCTGGGTTACGTTCTCGGTCGGGATCATGATGGTCATCTTCTCGGTGCCTAGGATCTTGAGCATGTAAAATCGGCGCTCAGTCCCGGAAATGACCCGGCTCTGTATATCCTCTATGACGGCGACCCCGTGGGCCGGGTAAACCACCTTCTCGCCCTTTTTGAACGGCAGATTCATCATCTATGTTCTTTCACGAGCCGCTAGGCGTTATGGATTTCGGTCCGGTTAGTGACGGCGGTTCACTACAGGCCGATCAGCGCTGGCTCAACGCCCACATTATGACACAACCAGTAGGGTTTTGTAACCCCGCCGAATTCCGCGGGTAACTGGACGATAAATCTCCAGGCCGGGCGGACTATTGCGGCCTATTGATGGACGCGGCGGGTGCTGTCGAGGTGGAGTTCCATCACGATCGCGTCTTCGCCAGGCCCATAGTAGTTCGTCCTCAAACGCCGTTCTTCAAAATTCAACTTGCGGTACAGGCTCCTGGCGGCAACGTTCGAGCGGCGTACTTCCAGCGTCACGAGGCGGATATTTTTCGTCTTTGCTTCGCTTATTGCTTCCGCCATCAGCGCCATCGCGATACCGCCGCGCCGCAGTTCAGGATGTACCGCCACGTTGAGGATGTGGCATTCGTCGGCCACCAGCCATCGGCACAGAAAGCCTGCAAGTTGGCTGCGGGTGCCGGCCTGCGAAGTCTGAGCCGCATCCGCTGCGGCCGCCACCACGATCCGCGAAAACGGCAGCATCAGTTCGCGCTTGAACGAGTCGAGGCTCCACGGCTGTGGGAATGCCAGCCGTTCGATCTCCAGGATGCGCGACAGATCGCGCACGGTGGCCTCTCTCACGTTCGTCGTCATCGGCCGCCCCTCCAGCGCGTCGGCTCGCGTCGCCTCCCGCCGGAGCCGTTCCTCGCTCGTCCTAGGCGACCCGGCTAACGGTCTCGGAGCCGGCGGCCTTGAAGACGATTATCTCGAGCACCTTGTCGAGCAGGCAATGCTTGAAGGACGTGACCGGTTGGTCGAATTCTATCCGGGTCAGGAAGTCGGAAGGAAACGACGCCGAGATATACGAAAGCCGGCGCATCGCGTCTCCGCGCACTCCCGCGCGGACGGCGAGCACCCTCTCGTGCAGCGTGACCGTGTAGTCGTAGTCGGGCATCTCGTCGGGCAGTTTCCACAGTTCCTTGAGCGAGGAGTCCGGGATCCGCCGCGGCATCTCGATGCCTACCAGATAGGCGTTGGCGTATTCGACGACCGTATAGACCGTCCCGTAGCGACGGTCGCGCTCGATCTTTTCGTCGTGCATCGGATTGCTGAAGCCGTCGAAGGCGACGTGCCTGTCCGCGCGGGTCGCCGGGCCGCGCAGTCTGTCCAGGCGCAGGAGCCTGATTAGCGATCCCCAGATGCTGCGATGGCTGCGCCGCCGGCCCGCCGGACCGCCGGGCTCGACCATCGCGATCGCGGCCGCGAAGTCGCCCTCCATTTCACCGGCGAAGCGTTTCTCCTCCAGCGGCCCGGGCAAGGCGCTCGCCGCGCCGCCCGGAATCGCGGTCATCATAAGAGGTCCTCGATCAGGAATGAGAGGTCCTCGATCAGGAATGAGAGGTCCTCGATCAGGAATGAGAGGTCCTCGATCAGGAATGAGAGGTCCCCGATCAGGAACGGCCGGTCCGCGATCGGGGGCGACGCCGGCGGCGGCGGAAGACGGCGGGGCCGGCTTCGCCTCGGCCCCAGGCCCCGGGCTCGCGGCGACTTTGCCGTCGGTTGCCGCTGGTGCCGTCTCACCCTGGCTTTTTTTTTCGCTGATGATGTCTGTCGACACGAGCGTGAGCGGAGTCGGGGATAGTGGTTGCGAGGAATTCGACAAGGAATTCGAACTGACGATACCCATCGCCAGTTTTGGATGTCAACCGGTGCTCGAAACAAGGCTTCGCCCCCTGCAGCGGCATGTCGATCGGCCTTGCCTTGAACAGATTGATTTGTAACCATGAGCACAATTTTACGGTCGTAGACGTTTCGCCAGGAGGTGGGTTCGGATGAAGAAGTTGGCGAGTGTGCTCGGAATCTTAGCGCTCGGTGGAGTGTTCGCCGCCGGATGCAGTTATCAGACGCAGATCGATCAAGCGACTTCGCAGGCTGAGTCCAGCGCGCAGCAGGCGGCCACCGCCGCGACGAATGCGCAAAACTCGGCTAACCAGGCAGCCCAGTCGGCCAAGACCGCCCAGGAGGCGGCTGCTGGCGCGGAAGATTCGGTCAAGCGCGCCAACGACGCCGTGGCCCGCCTCGAAGCGGCATTCGCGTCTTCAGTTACGAAGTAACGATCGAAATAACAATTCAATGTCTGGCGAAAGAGGATCCCGCTCCTCTTCCGCCGCCTTTGAACCATCCGACGGCGATTGGGCGGACGTGGCGGCTCAGCGCCGCTCCGTTGGCTTTGCTGCTGGCGTAGCGCCGTCGGCAGGCGCGGCGAGTGCTCGGCGGGCGTCGTCGCGCGCGAGGTCGTCGCTCTCGATGCGGCGCTCGAGGTCGCGGAAAGCTGCCACGGTCAGTCCCTGAGCCGCGGCGGCTTGTTGGACCGTCATACTGTGGTTGTGTTGCATCGCGCGGTAGACCGCGACGTACTTTTGAATTTCGTCGGGTGATGCCCCGTTGCCGGCAGTGCTGTCGCCGGTGTCGTCATCATCATTTTGGTCTTGATTTTGATCTTGGGCGAGCATCTGTTGGATGACCCTGACGAATCGGGGAGTCGCCTCAAGTTTTTGCGATGCTTTGGCGCGCGGCCAAATTGCCCCGCGAGGTGTTCGCGAGCCAGCGGACGTGATTCGCGGGATTACTGGAACGAGTGCCGCCACGCCAAGGAGTATCGCAAGCACCGGGGTGGCGTGGCGTACCGTTTGGTTTGATGAAGCCGGCGCCTGGTTCGAGACCGGCGGCGCTTTGATTGATGGAGTTGTACTCACCGAACCTATCCCTTGGAGCCTATCCTTGCACGCTCGGTGATCGGGTACAAAGCGTGATACTAGTTGTAATGCGCCCCAGCATGCTTATGTTTCAGCCGGCACTGCCGAGCCGGCTTCGGCCTAACATTGTGCGCATAGCCCCAAGCTTCTTTTACGGAGATTTTTTCGATGTCAGCCAAAACCATCCGCCTGCATGAGAAATCACGCGCCGGGATCATCAAGGGCGCTTCCCTCGTCGCCGACGCCGCGCGCGTCACGCTCGGCCCCAAGGGCCGCAACGTGATGATCCAGAAAAGTTTCGGCGCGCCGATCGTCACCAAGGACGGCGTCACAGTGGTCAAGGAGATCGATCTCGAAGACAAATTCGAGAATATGGGCGCCAAGCTGATCCGCGAGGTCGCCCAGAAAACCTCCGACGTCGCCGGCGATGGCACCACCACCGCCACCGTGCTCGCCCGCGCCGTGTTGCGCGAGGGCATCCTGCTGCTCGCCGCCGGGATGGCGCCGATGGAACTCAAGCGCGGCATGGAGGCCGCGGTCGTCAAGGCGGCCGAAGTGATCAAGGCGATGGCGCGGCCGGTCAAGGAACACGAGCGGATGGTGCAGGTCGCGACCGTGGCGGCCAATGGCGACAAGGCGATCGGCAAGATCATCGCGGACGCGATGGACAAGGTCGGGATGGAAGGCGTGATCACGGTCGAGGAAGCGAGCGGCCTGGAGACCGTGCTCGATCTCGTCGAGGGCATGCGCTT
>WNFD01004996.1_pt1 | contig 17268 bp, 21 predicted proteins | sample 5400491 | NCBI WGS metagenome assembly WNFD01 (sample SAMN13153343, study PRJNA577476) | soil metagenome | isolation source: 120 cm saprolite under Douglas fir tree site 2 hole 2 replicate 2 | place: USA:California | collected 2015-04-18 | reverse complement strand
CGAGTCGGGGCTGCTCACGCCGAAGCGGTTCGTGGCCTTGTGCGCGGCCGCCATCACGCCGCGCGGCCCCGAGCTCCATCTCTGGTGGCCGACGCCCCCTGATCCTTCGGTCGAGCGTCTGCCGGGCGAGCTAGTCGGTTCGTCGTTGCTGCGACCCGGCCAGCTGCGCGTGTGGCCCGTCGGAAACTCCATTATCACCGTGCAGGTGCAAATCCTCGACCCGGTCGACGCGCGGACACCACCGCCTCCGCGCGTCACGGATGTTTACGTGACGCTGGACGGCCGCGCCGGACACGGCCTGACCGCTCGCGCCGCGCTGCTCGGCGGCGAACAGATCCTCACCGATACGACGCTCGCGGCACGGTGGGAGCGGGCCCGCCGGCTGGCCGTCCGGGCTGATTCCGCGCTCGGCGCGGGAGATTTGGAGAAGTTCGCCGCCTTGTGGCGGCAGCTGTTGAGCGAGCTTGCTCCAGTCCAGCGGCCTCGCTAGGTTGCGCCGCCGTGACGGCCCCTGGAACGATCGTTGTTGCCCTCGGAGGAAACGCCGTCGCCCCACCCGGTGAGCGGCCGACGATCAGCAATCAGTTCCGGCATACGCGCGCGAGTCTCGTCCCCATCGTGGATCTCGCGGCGGCTGGATGGCACATCGTCCTCGTCCATGGCAACGGACCTCAGGTTGGCGACGAGCTGGCGCGCAACGAGATCGCTGCCGATCAGGTCGAGCCGTTGCCCCTCGGGGTGCTGGTCGCCGGAACGGCCGGATGGATGGGTTACATGATCCAGCAGTCGCTGCAGAACGCGCTTGCCCGCGCCGGCGTGCAGCGTTCGGTCGTCACGCTGATCACGCAGACGCTGTGTCGCGCCGACGATCCCGATCTGCGCACGCCGTCGAAACCAGTGGGCCACGTGCTCGATCCGGTGCGGCAGGCGCGGCTCATTGCCCGCGGCATTCCGGTCCGCGACGGGCGGCGGCTCGCGCCAAGCCCAAAGCCGGCCGGCATTGTCGAACAGCAGATGGTGCGCGATTTGACGGCCGCGGGACACATCGTGATCGCGGGTGGTGGCGGGGGCCCGCCGGTCTATCTGGATCCCAAGCTGGGCCTCGAGGGCATCGACGCGGTCGCCGACAAGGATCGCGTCGCCGCCATCCTCGGGCGAGAAATCGGGGCGCAAGTTCTGTTGATCCTGACCAATGTGAAGGCCGTCTTCCGCGGATTCGGCACGCCGCGCCAGGAAGCGATCCCGCGGTTGACACTGGCGCACGCGGACCACCTGCTCGCTGGAAAAGAGCTCGGCACCGGTAGCATGCGCCCCAAGGTCGAGGCCGCCGCCGAGTTTGTGCGCACCGGAGGCGAGCGCGCCATTATCGCCGAGCTGGCCGACGGCCTTGCCGCCCTCCGCGGCGAAGCAGGAACGACGATCGCGAAGGAGCACGCGTGAATCTGCACGAGTATCAGGCGCGGGACATTCTGCGACGGAACGGCGTCCCGGTGCCGCCGGGCGAAGTCGCCAGCACACCGGCGGAGGCGCGGGCGATCGCGGAGCGCTTCGGCGGTAAGGTCGTGGTCAAAGCGCAGGTCCACGCGGGTGGTCGCGGAAAGGCGGGCGGCGTGAAGCTCGCCAAAACCGCGGCCGAGGCCGAAACGCACGCCAAGGCGATCCTCGGCATGACGATCAAGGGTCTCACCGTGCAGAAGGTCCTCGTCGCGCCGGCAGCAGAGATCGCATCTGAGAGCTACGTCGGGATCATCGTGGATCGCTCCTCGCAGCGGCCCGTCCTGATGGTCAGTCCCGCCGGGGGCATAGACATCGAGGAAGTGGCCGCCAAGACGCCTGAAAAGATTCATCGGCTTGCGATCGACCCGCGGTACGGACTGCTGCCGCATCAGGCGCTGACGCTCGGCTTTGCGCTCTACAACGACGTGAAACAGGCGCGCGCCGCCGCCGACATCATGCAGAAGCTGTACGGTGCCGTCTATGCAGTTGGAGCGTCACTCGCTGAGATCAACCCGCTCGTCACCACTCCCGACGGGAGCGTGCAGGCGCTCGACGCCAAGATCGTGATCGACGACAGCGAGCTGGAGCGCCGGCCCGACATTGCCGCATTGCGCGATGCCTCGTCGGAAGCGCCGGAAGAGGTCGCCGCGCGGGAGGCCGGGCTCACGTTCATCAAGCTCGATGGCGACGTCGGATGCTGCGTGAACGGGGCCGGGCTCGCGATGGCGACGATGGATCTCGTGAAGTACTACGGTGGCCAACCGGCGAACTTCCTCGACATCGGGGGAAGCTCCAATCCACAGAAAGTCGTTGCTGCACTGCGCATCATCACCGGCGATCCCAACGTCAAAGCGATCCTTTTTAACATCTTCGGCGGCATTACGCGGGGCGACGACGTCGCGAACGGAATCGTTCAAGCCACGAAGGAGTTTCCGCTCAAGGTCCCGATCGTGATCCGACTGACTGGTACGAACGAGCGGGAAGGCATCGCTATTCTCGAGCGCGCGGGGTTTGCGGCGCTGACGGACATGGACGAGGCGGTGAAACAGGCGGTGGCCAAGGCCAAGGGGAAAGCCGCGTGAGCGTCTTCATAGATCAGGCGACTCGCCTGGTGGTGCAGGGCATCACAGGACGCGACGGATCGTTCCACTCGAAACAGATGATCGCCTACGGCACGAAGGTCGTGGCCGGCGTGACGCCAGGCAAAGGCGGCCAGCGGTTTGAAGGCACCGTCCCGGTGTTCAACACGGTAGCCGAGGCCGTGCATGAGACGCAGGCCAATACATCGGTCATCTACGTTCCGGCGGCGGTCGCCGCCTCCGCGATCTTCGAGGCCGCCGATTCCGGTATCGGCTTGATCATCTGCATCACCGAAGGGATTCCTGTCCTGGACATGACACGCGCCTTGCCGTTCGTCCACGAACGCGGTGCGCGCCTGATCGGACCGAATTGTCCGGGGCTCATCTCGCCGGGCAAAAGCAAGGTGGGGATTATCCCCGGCAACATCTGCAAGCCAGGGAAGATCGGGGTGGTGTCCCGCAGCGGCACGCTGACGTACGAGATCATCCATCAGCTGTCGACTCACGGGCTTGGCCAGTCCACCTGCGTGGGGATCGGCGGGGATCCGCTCATCGGCACGAACTTCATCCACTGTCTCGCGGCCTTCGAGGCCGACGCCGAGACCGCCGCGATCGTCATGATCGGCGAGATCGGCGGCACCGACGAGCAACAGGCGGCTGAATTCGTGCGCGCCAACGTCAAGAAGGCGGTCATCGGATTCATCGCGGGCCAGACCGCGCCCCCCGGCCGCCGCATGGGGCACGCCGGGGCGATTATCTCGGGCGCATCGGGCACGGCCGCGGATAAGATGGCCGCGCTGGCGGAGGCGGGCATCAGCGTGATGAAACGCCCCGCCGACGTCGTCCCATTACTCAAGGAGCGGATGTAGCAGCATGCTGACCCTAGCGATCATCAAGCCAGACGCAGTCGCCGCGCGTCACACGGGCAAGATCATCGCCCACCTGGAGGCCGAGGGCTTCCAGATCCGGGATGCCCAGATGGTAGTCCTGACGCAATCGCGGGCGGAGGCGTTCTACGAGGTACATCGCGAGCGCCCCTTCTTCCGCCCACTGGTCACGTTCATGACGTCCGGGCCGGCGTTGGCCCTGGCGCTCGAGCGTGACGACGCGGTCACGCACCTGCGAAAAGTCATCGGGGCTACCGATCCGGCTCAAGCCGAGGCGGGAACGATCCGGCGACTCTACGCCCAATCGAAGGAACGCAACGCGATCCATGCGTCCGATTCGCCGGAAAATGCCGCACGAGAAGTGGCCTTTTTCTTTCCGGCGCGGGGCAAGCGCTGACGCCGTTGACGCAAGTCCCACAAGGGTTTAGCTTCGCTCACCATGTTGCAAGTGGATCTGCGGGAGTTGGCCCAGGGCAGGGCCGTACCGACCCAGGGCGAGCTCAAGCAGGACGATCCGTCGCTGGAAGGCGTGGATATCAACCTGCGGGAGCCCGTGTCCGTAACGGGGCGGTTGCAATCCATCGGTGAGGGGCGCTTTTACTGGCAGGGAACGGCACGCACCGTCGTCCAGGGCGAATGCCGGCGCTGTCTGACCCCCGTGGCGACACCGTTGCAGCTGGAAATTGGGGCGCTGTTTACCCAGGACCCGGAGGCAGTGGACGATCCGGATTCGTATCCGGTGCCGCCGGAGGCGACGGAAATCGACGTGACGCCCGCCGTGCGTGAGGAGCTGATGCTCGCCGCGCCGCGGTACGTCCTCTGCCGTGACGATTGCAAGGGATTCTGCCCGCAGTGCGGAAAGGATCTGAACGCCGGCCCGTGTGAATGTGCGCCCGCTACTGAAGCCCGCTGGCAGCCGCTCAAGGCCCTGAAGGACAAGCTCAGCTCATAACCCGAGGACGATCGAATGGCCGTACCCAAGCGCAGGACCTCAAAGCGCAAGAAGCGCGCGCGCCGCACACACTACAAGGCGGTGCGTCCTACGCTGCAGGCCTGCCCGCGCTGCGGTGACATGAAACAGCCCCATCGCGTTTGCCCGACGTGCGGGTATTACAACGGCGAACAGCGAGTGACCGTCGAGGACTGATGATCCGCATCGCGTTGGATGCGATGGGAAGTGACAACGCCCCTCAAGTGGAAGTGGAGGGCGCGGCACAGGCGCTCAAAGAGCTGCCAGCCGAGTTCCAGATTCAGCTCGTCGGACGCAAGGCGGACATCGAGGCCGCGCTCGCCCGCTTACCCGGCGGGGGGGATCGCACGCGCATCGAGATCGTCGACGCGCCAGAAGTCGTGGGCATGGGCGACAAACCCCTAGCCGCGATTCGCGGCAAGCCGCGCTCGTCGATCGCGGTCGGCCTCGGATTGCAGAAAAAGGGCAAGTCGGACGCCTTCATCTCAGCAGGGAATACCGGAGCCGTGATGGCCGCGAGCACGCTGCTGCTGCGCCTGCACCCCGGGGTGCAGCGCCCCGCCATCGGTGCCCTCTTTCCGAGCGCGGGGCAGCCGGTCCTCGTCGTCGACTCCGGCGCCAACGTCGATTGTGACGCCCGCGAGCTCGTGGGGTTCGCGCATCTCGGCTCCGTGTACGCGCGCGACGTGCTGGGCCGCAATAATCCGACTGTCGGCTTGCTGAACATCGGGGAGGAAGACGAGAAGGGGAACGCGGTCGTCAAGGAAGCGCACCAGCTCCTGAAGCAGACCCCCGGCATGCATTACATCGGCAACATCGAAGGCCGCGAGATCCCGGTCGGCGAGGCCCGCGGCCAGCGCCTCGATGTCGTGGCCTGCGATGGCTTCGTCGGCAACGTCGTGCTCAAGTTCTACGAATCTGCCGGTCGCGTCTTCGTATCGCTGATCAAGCGCGAGGCACCGGACGTGCTGGAACGGCCGGAGATGGGCAACGTGTTGAGCGTGCTCGATTATGCGACGTACGGTGGCGCGCCGCTGCTTGGCGTCCAGGGCGTCGTGATCATCTGTCACGGCGCCTCTCCCGCCAAGGCGATCAAGAATGCGATCCGCGTCGCAGCCCAGGCGGTGCGCAGTCATCTCTCGGACGACATCGCGGCCGAGTTCTCCGTAGGGAAGGTCCCCGCGTGAAGCGGCCGTTCGCCGAGCTGTGGGGCACCGGCAGCTACGCGCCGACGCGCATCATGACGAACGACGAGTTCTCGAAAATCCTCGACACCTCGGATCAGTGGATTCAAGAGCGCACCGGCATCCGCGAGCGGCGCGTCTCGAGCAAGGACGAGACGAACGCCTGTATGGGGAAGGCCGCGGCCCTACAGGTCCTTCAAGAAACCGGACTGACGCCACTCGACATCGACGCGATCGTCTATGCGACGGCGTCACCCGACCGGCTCCTTCCTTCGCAGGCCTGCGATCTCCAGGCAATCCTCGGCGCCAAGAACGCTGCGGCATTCGACGTCGGCGCGGCCTGCTCCGGGTTCGTCTTCGCGCTCAGCACGGCCGAAGGGATCATCGCAGCCGAGCAGGCAGAGCACGTATTGGTGATCGCCGCCGAGAAGCTCACCAGTATCATGGATTGGAGTGACCGCACGACGGCGGTGTTGTTCGGCGACGGCGCGGGCGCGACGATCGTACGCAGAAGCACAAACGGCCGCGGCATCCTGTCGGTCTATCTGAAAACGGACGGCACCCTCGCTGAGCTGCTGTACCGGCCGGGCGGCGGCGCAACGCATCCCCCCAGTGAGGAGCTGCTCAAAGATCACAGCTACTACATCAAGATGGCCGGCCGCGAAGTCTTCAAGGCCGCTGTGCTGTCGATGGCCGACGCCTGCGACCACGCGCTCGAGCGCGCCGGGATGGCCGCCGGCGACATCGACTTGCTCATCCCCCATCAGGCCAACATCCGCATCATCGAAGCCACCGCAAAGCACGCCGGCGTGCCGATGGACAAGGTCTACGTCAACGTGGACCGGTTTGGAAACACGTCGGCGGCGTCCATCGCCATCGCGCTCGACGAGGCCGTCAAAACCGGCCGGCTCAAGCCCGGCATGGTCGTGATGCTCTGCGCGTTCGGGGCGGGCTTCACCTGGGGCAGCATGGTCGTGCGGTGGTAAGTACGATCTGGCTCTGCCCCGGACAAGGCGCGCAAAAAGTCGGCATGGGAAAAGATCTCGCGGAACGGTTTCCGGCGGCGCGCGCGGTATTCGACGCGATCGACGAAGCGCTCGACGTGCCATTGTCCCGAATCATGTTCGAGGGACCGGAAGAGGAGCTGACCGCGACGCAAAACGCTCAGCCTGCGATTCTCGCGCATAGCGCCGCCATCTTTGCCATCGTGCGCGACACAGTGGACGGTGTCGTCGCCGCTGCCGGCCACTCGCTGGGTGAGTATTCGGCGTACGTCACCGCGTCCGCGCTGGGCTCGCCGCAAGCCGCGAAGCTCGTCCGGCGACGTGGCGAGCTGATGCAGAAGGCAGGCGAAGAGCGGCCCGGCACGATGGCGGCGGTGCTTGGTCTCGCCACGAAGGAAGTGGAAGCCGCATGTGAAGAGGCCTCGCAACAGGCGAGCCTCGTGGTCGCCGCGAACATCAACGCACCGGATCAGACCGTGATCTCGGGCGATCCGGACGCGGTCAAGCGTGCCGGTGAAGCCTGCAAGAAGCGGGGTGCCAAGCGGGTCATCCCGCTCAAGGTGAGCGGCGCGTTTCACTCACCGTTGATGGCTCCCGCGAAGAATCCTCTCCAGCTGGCCCTGGAACGCGCCGAGTTCCACGATCCCGCATTTCCCGTGGTCGCCAACGCGACCGCGGAGGCTGTACAGGATGCCGGCCGAGCCCGCCGCCTGCTGTCGGACCAACTCACGGCGGCGGTCCGCTGGGTAGAATGCATGCAACAGGCGGCGCGTCTGGGAGGCGAAGGGGCGCGCTTTGTGGAGATCGGCCCGGGCACCGTCCTCGCGGGCCTCTTGAAGCAAATCGTACCCGAAGCGAATGTGGTCAGCCTTGGAACTGCGGATGAGGTGACCAAGTTCATGGAAGCAGCATGACCATAGCTCGACGGGCGGAAATAGACCCCGGGGTACAGAGTGGGAGTCGCATGCAGCTCGATCTGACGGGAAAGGTCGCGCTCGTCACTGGCGGGACGCGCGGGATCGGCCACGACATCTGCCGCGCATTCGTCGACGCGGGCGCGAAGGTCGCATTGTGCTCTCGCGACGGCGCGGCGGCGGAGCAAGCCGCGAGCGACTTCGGCGAGGGGACGCGCGGCTACGTCTGCGACGTCGGCGTGAGCAATCAAGTGGAGGCGTTCGCCAAGGCGGTCGAAAAGGACTTCGGCCAGATCGACGTCCTGGTGAACAACGCCGGCTTCACCAAGGACAATCTGCTGTTTCTGCTGAGCGAAGCGGATTGGGATTCGGTGGTGGATACGAACCTGAAGGGCACATTCCTGATGACCAAGTACGCGGCGCGCGGCATGATCAAGCGGCGCTGGGGTCGCGTCATCAACATCACGAGCGTCGTGGGACTGAACGGCAACAAGGGGCAATCCAACTACTCCGCCTCCAAGGCGGGGATTATCGGCTTCACCAAGTCCGTCGCGAAGGAGTTAGCCTCGCGCAACGTGCTGGTGAATGCCGTGGCGCCGGGCTACATCGAGACCGAGCTGACGCGGGGTGTCTCCGCAGAAGCCAAGACGTACTTTCAAGACAACATTCCGCTGGGACGGTTCGGGCATGGCTCCGATATTGCCGCCGCCGTCCTCTTTCTCGCCTCCGACTTAGCCAGCTACATTACGGGTCAGGTTCTGGTCGTCGACGGCGGGATGGTGATGTGAGCTCTCTTACCTTCGCTGAGGGTTACCCATGGCAATGGACATGAAGCAGCTCGAGGAGAAGGTCAAAGACATTATCGTCGAGGAGCTTGGAGTCGAGCGGGACAAGCTCACCAACGACGCGAGCTTCATGGAAGACCTCGGGGCGGACAGCCTCGACACGGTCGAGCTGGTCATGGCCTTCGAGAAGGAATTCGACATCGACATCCCGGACGAAGAGGCGGAGAAGCTGCGCACCGTCGGGGCCGCGATGAGCTATCTCCACGACAAGATGGGGAAAGGCAAATAGTGACACGCCGGGTGGCGGTCACGGGCATGGGGCTCGTGACGCCGGTTGGAAACGACGTCGCGAGCACCTGGGCCGCCCTGGTCGCGGGACAGTCGGGGGCGGGGCCGATCACCCGGTTCGATTCCGCGCAGCTGCAGGTGCATTTCGCCTGCGAGGTGAAGGGGTACGACCCCCTGCTGTACATCGAGAAGAAGGAAGCCCGCCGCTACGATCTGTTTTCTCAGTTCGCCATGGGCGCCGCGGTCCAGGCGGTGCGCGATTCGTGTCTCGAGAAAAGCACGCTCGATCCCAAGCGGATCGGCGTCATCATCGGCACCGGCACCGGCGGGATCGCGACATTCGAAGAGAACATGCGGACCTTCATCGAGAAGGGACCAAGCCGCGTGTCGCCCTTCTTCGTCCCGATGTTCATGGCGAACGTCGCGTCGGCCATCGTGTCGATGCGCTACGGCTTCCAGGGACCGAACTACTGCACCGTCTCCGCCTGCGCCTCGTCCGGGCACGCGCTGGGCGATGCGTTCGATCTCATTCGGGAAAACAAGGCCGACGTGATGGTCGCGGGAGGGTCGGAGGCCGCGATCACACCACTCGCGCTCGCGAGCTTCGCCAACATGAAGGCGTTGTCGGAGCGCAACGACGATCCGCAGACGGCGAGCCGGCCATTCGACAGGGACCGCGACGGGTTCGTGATGGGCGACGGCGCGGCGGTCGTGATCCTCGAGGAGTGGGAGCGCGCTAAAGCGCGGGGCGCGAAGATCGTCGCCGAGATCGTCGGCTACGGCGCGACCGCCGACGCGCATCACATCACCGCGCCGGCGCCCGACGGCTCCGGGGCGCAGCAAGCGATGCGGCTCGCCATGCAGTCGGGCGGCATCCGCCCCGAGGAGGTCGGCTACATCAACGCGCACGGCACATCGACCCCGCATGGCGACGCGGCCGAGACCGCGGCGGTCAAGGCCGTGTTCGGCGCTCACGCCCGCAAGCTCATTTTCGGCTCGACCAAGTCGATGACCGGGCACCTGCTCGGCGCCGCCGGCGCGTTCGAGTTCGCGATCTGCGCGCTGGCGCTGCGCGACGGCGTCATCCCGCCGACAATCAACCAGTTCAATCCCGATCCCGCCTGCGATCTCGACTCGGCGCCGAACCACGCGGTGAAGCGCGAGTTCGATGTCGCGCTGTCCAACTCGTTCGGGTTCGGGGGGCATAACGTGACGTTGGCGGTGCGGAGAGTCCGATGACGGTCGGACGGTCGGACGGTCGGACGGACCCGCAACTCGTTCCCATCGCCCCGAAAGTCGAACGCGGCGAGCGGCTCACGCGCGAGGATGGCCTCGCGCTTTTTGCATCTGCCGACTTGTTGACGATCGGCCGCCTCGCCGATCGCGCCAACCAGCGCCATAACGGCGAGCGCGTCTATTTCGCCGCGAATCAGCACATCAATCCGACCAACGTCTGCGTCCTGCGCAACACTTGTGTGTTCTGCTCCTTCGCGCGCATGCCGAAGGAAGACGGCGCCTACACGCGCAGCCTGGACGAGGTGTTCGCCGAAGCGGATGCGGCGCGGGATAATCCTACGCGCGAGTTCCACATCGTGGGCGGCCTGCATCCCAAGCTGCGGCTCGAATATTACGTGGACATGTTCCGCGGCCTGAAGCAGCGCCATCCGCAGGTGATGATCAAAGCGCTCACCGCGGTCGAGGTCGCGCATCTGGCGCGGATCGAGGGGATGTCCGTCCGCGATGTCTTGCTGGCCATGAAAGAAGCAGGTGTCAGCACACTGCCCGGCGGTGGTGCCGAGGTGTTTTCACCCGCCGCGCGCGCCACCATCGCCGATCGCAAGCTCACCGGCGACGAGTGGCTCGCCGTCCATCGCGAAGCCCACCAGCTCGGCATGCCGTCGAACTGCACGATGCTGTACGGCCACGTCGAGACCATAGAAGATCGGGTCGATCACCTGCTGGCGTTGCGCGCACTCCAGGATGAGACCGGCGGATTCCTGACCTATATCCCACTCGCCTATCACCCCGACCACAATGAGCTGGGCGAGAAGTTGGGCCGCACCGGGACGGCTACCACCGGGTTCGATGACCTCAAGAACATCGCCGTGGGACGGCTGCTGCTCGACAACGTCCCGCACGTGAAGACGCACTGGCCGATGGTGACGCCATTTATTTCCCAGGTGGCGCTCACGTTCGGATGCGACGATCTCGAGGGGACCGTAGTGTTCGAGCGCGTCTACCACGAGGCCGGCGCGCCGACGCCGATGTGGCTGTCGTACGACCAGATCGTGAGGCTGATCCGCGGGGCGGGGAAAGAGCCGGTCGAGCGCGACTCGCTGTATCAGACGGTCAGAACCTTCGAGGGCTATGTGCCCAAGCCCCAAACTGCTCCGGTGCGGCCGCAGGGCCCGGCGCCCCAGGGTGCGCTGTTCCAGATCGAGCATCGAGCTCGGGCGGCCGCACGAGCCAAGCAGCCGGTCACGAGCGTCGTGGACGGTGCCGAATGAGAATCGGCCGGATCGGCTACATCAATTGCGCGCCGGTCTACGGCGCGATCGACCGCGGAGTCGTGGCGCTGCCGCATGGCGATGAGCTGGTCACCGGCACGCCCGCCGAGCTGAACGACCTGCTCGTCGCGGGCGAGCTGGATGTGAGCGTGATCAGCGCGATCGAGTACGCGCGCCACGCCAAGGACCTCGTGCTCCTGCCCGAGCTGGCGATTTCCTGCGACGGTCCCGTCCGCAGCGTCGCGTTGTTCAGCCGCCGGAGGGTCGGGCAGTTGGACGGTCGGACAGTCCTGCTTTCCGCCTCATCGCGCACGTCCGTGGCGCTGCTCGAGCTGCTGTGTCGCGACGTGTGGAAGATCAAGCCGCGCTTCGCTGAAGCCCGCGCCGAAGCCCAGGACCTCGACGCCCTGGCCGCACTTCCGCATGAAGCGGTGCTCGTGATCGGCGATGCGGCGCTCGCACTGGCGGCCCGAGGCACCTATCCGTATCGCTACGATCTGGGCGAGGAGTGGAAGCGCTGGACCGGCCAGCCCTTTGTCTTTGCGGTCTGGGCCGCCCAGCGCTCGGCTGCCTCTGCTTCTATTCATCTAGCCCACACCGCCTTGCTCGCGTCGCGCGCCTGGGGCCTGGCGCATCTCGACGACCTGGCCATCGAGGCCGCGCGCAAAACGGGCGTACCGTTCGGCACCTGCCGCGAATATCTCGGCGGCCTCGACTACGCGTTCAGCGACCCACATCGCACCGCGCTGACCGATTTCCTGCGGCGCGTGGGCGCGTTGCAGTTCGTGCAGGTGGCGTGATGGTGGACCGCACCTCGCCCGAGTTCCGCTCGTACCTCGAGCTGTACGAGCGCACCTCGCTGCTCGAGCTGGGCCGGCTGGCGGATGAGGTTCGCTGGAAGCTGCATCCCGAGAACGTCGTCACGTACATCATCGACCGGAACATCAACTACACGAACGTCTGCGTCGCCGACTGCAAGTTCTGCGCGTTCTATCGCCGCCCCAAGCACCCCGAGGGCTACCTGCTGTCGTTCGAAGAAATCGGCCGCAAGATCGACGAGCTGAAGGCGATCGGCGGTGTGCAGATTCTGATGCAGGGGGGACACAATCCCTACGTCCCGTTCGAGTGGTACCTGGATCTCCTCCGCTATATCAAGCGCCATCACCCGATCCACATCCACGGCTTCTCGCCGTCGGAGGTCGATTTCTTCGCCGGCCGCTTCGGCATGACGATCACCGAGGTGATCAAGCAGTTGATGGCGGCAGGGCTCGACTCGATTCCGGGCGGCGGCGGCGAGATCCTCGTGCAGAGCGTGCGCGATCAAGTCGCGCGCAAGAAAGCCGGGGCGGATCGCTGGCTCGAGGTGATGGAGATCGCGCACCAGCTCGGGCTGCGGACCTCGGTCACCATGATGTATGGCCTGGGCGAAACGGCCGCTGATCGGATCGAGCATCTCTTCCGCGTGCGCGAGGTGCAACGCCGCACGCGCGGCTTTACGGCGTTCATCTGTTGGCCGCTGCAGCCCGAGAACTCCGAGCTCTCGCACCTGCCCAAGACCGACGCCGTGACGTATCTCAAGACGCAAGCGATCGCGCGCATCGTGCTCGAGGATGTCCCCAACATCCAGGCGTCGTGGGTCACGATGGGGATGAAGGTCGGCCAGGTGGCGCTGCGCTTCGGCGCGAACGACTTCGGCTCGCTGATGATGGAAGAGAACGTGGTCTCGGCGGCGGGCACGACGTATCGCACGACCTTGAGCGAGATGCAGCGGCTGATCGCGGATGCCGGCTACACGCCCAAGAAACGGAAGCAGGACTACACGATCCTGGAAGACGCCGCCTGAGATGGCCGATGTCCTGATTCTCGTCGGCTCGGAATCCGACAAACCCCGGATCGAGCCGGCGTTCGAAATCCTGACCAAGGCCGGGACTCTCGGCCGCGCTGCCAGGATTCGCCGCGTCGCTCACCGACCTCCCGGTGATCGGGGTGCCGTTCGCCGTCGGGCCGTTGAACGGGTTGGATGCGTTGCTGGCGACCGTGCAGGTCCCGCCGGGCGTGCCGGTTGCCACTGTTGGGATCGACAACGCCAAGAACGCGGCGCACCTCGCCATCCGGATCCTGAAGGGCTGACGATGCGGGTCGGCATCGGGTACGACTCGCATCCGTTTGCCGCCAGGCGAAAGCTGATCCTGGGTGGAGTCGAGATTCCCAATGCCAAGGGCCTGGCCGGCCACTCCGACGCCGACGCGGTGGCACACGCCGTCACCGATGCAATTCTGGGCGCCGCGGGCCTGGGCGACATCGGCCGCATGTTCCCCAACGACGACCCGCAGTGGAAGAATGCCAGCTCGATCGATCTGCTCAACAAAGCGTTTCTGAAAGTCGTCGAAGCGGGCTTTCAATTCGTGCACGCCGACGTCACCGTGATCATGGAGAAGCCCAAGCTGGCGCCGCATCTCGACGCGATGGAGGAACGGCTGGCCGAGGCGTTGCTCGCCGGGCCCGCCCACGTGTCCGTGAAAGCGAAGACGAACGAGGGAATGGGCTGGATTGGACGAGGCGAAGGAGTCGCCGTGTTTGCGGTGGCGACGCTCACCGGAGGCCCAAGACTCTCCTGACGGACCTCTCCCCCGGGCCTCTGTACGCGCTGATCGCGGTTCTGGCCGCCGTCGAAAACATCTTCCCGCCGGTCCCGGCCGATGTCGCCGTCGCGCTCGGCGCATTTCTGGCAGGGCGGGGCCACATGAATGGTTGGCTCGTCTTCGGGCTCACCTGGACGGCGAACGTGGGATCGGGAGCGGCCGTCTACGCGCTGGCGCGGCGCCATGGGGCGCTCGTTGCTCGCGGCTTTCTGGGCCGGCACATCTTCACGCCCGGCACCGTCGCACATATCGAGGCGCAGTATCGGCGGCATGGCGCGTACGGCATCTTCTTCTCGCGCCTGTTGCCGGTGTGGCGCGGCGTCGTGATGCCGTTCGCGGGCCTTGCGCGCGTGCCCGCCTGGCGCGCGCTGATCCCCCTGGCGCTCGCTTCGGGCGTCTACTATGGAGCGCTTATATACCTCGTCAGCAGATTGGGCACGGACCTGGATGACGTGCTCCGCATCGTGCGCGGCGTCAACACGGTACTCGCCGTCGTCGCGAGCGCGCTCATTTTGGTAATCGCGCTATGGATCATTCGCCGCCGTCGCTACCGCCCTCCCCAATAGCTCGAGCGTTCCACCTCGAGCGGTTCCGCGATTACCTCGCCCTCGAGGCGGGCAATAGCCGGCATACGGTGGCGAGTTACCTCCGCGACATCACACGGCTGAGTGAGTACGCCAGCACGCGCGGGGGGGGGGCCAAAGCACCAGAGCAGCTGTCCGCGGCCCAGCTGCGCGAGTTCATTTACTTTCTCAAAGACCTGGGCCTCGCGCCCACCACGATCCGCCGGCAGATCTCGGCGATTCGCACCTACTTCAAGTTCCTGGTGGGAGAGGGGATCGCCGCACGCGATCCCAGCGAACGCATCGAGTCGCCCAAGCGCTGGCGGACGCTCCCCACCGTCCTCACCGTCGCCGAAATGGACAAATTGCTCGCCGCCCCCAATACGGACGAGCCGCTCGCCATTCGCGATCGCGCGCTCCTCGAGTTCGCGTACGCGACCGGCGTGCGGGTGTCGGAGCTCATCGCCATCAAGTCACAGGACATCTCGTTGGTCGACAGAGTGGTGCGCGTCTTGGGAAAGGGCAGTAAGGAGCGCATCATACCGTTTGGGCGCAGCGCCCTCGGAGCGATCTCACTGTACGCGCACGAAGTGCGGCCCACGCTCGATCGCGGCAAGACGCGCGGCTATCTGTTTCTCAATGCGCGCGGCACCCCGCTGTCACGCGTGGGCGCCTGGGGCGTCATCAAGGCGACCGCCCGCCGAGCGGGATTGGCGAAGCGCGTGACGCCGCACACCCTGCGACACACCTTTGCCACCCATTTGCTGGAGGGCGGCGCCGATCTCCGGGCCGTGCAGGAAATGCTGGGCCATGCCGATCTCTCGACGACGCAGCTCTACACTCACGTCGATCGCGATTACCTCCGGACTGTCCACAAGAGCTACCACCCTCGCGCCTAGCGGCCGCTTAACGCTCGTCGCTCGCCACTCAAGAACGCGGCGATCGCACTGGCCTCCGCGTCATTCAGACCCAGGTCCGGCATGATCTTCGATGCCGGGTTCTTCATTTTCTGAATGACGAATTCGCGCGCCAGATGCCGCCCGCCGAGCTCCGGCCCGACCGTGACCAGTTGGTTATCGGGCCGGTCGGCGAGATCGATATTCGAGTGGCAGGTGTTGCACCCCTTGGCAACGAAGAGCATCTGGCCGCGGTCGCGCGGCGCCATCGCAGGTCGGGAGCCACCCGCAGCGACCACGGTCTGCGGATACAGACGCAGCTCGTTGTTCATAAAGCCGCTCCTGATCGTGAACCGCACCTCGCCGGCGGTGGGGGGGGGCGCCGTGAACGTGACGGCGTAGGTCCCTTCCGCCGAGCGCGCCACCGCAGGGATGAGGACTTCACGCGCCCCCGGGCTTTCGATGACCAGTTGCGGCCGCAGCCCGCTCAAGAGCGTCCGGCCGTGCTGTCGGACTTCAAACTCGATCGTGTATGGCTGTCCAGCGACGAAGTATTCCGGGAGGTCTTTGACCGTGACCACAGCCCATCCGCCCATCGCGACCAATCCTGCGATTAGTGCCGCTGCGAGTTTCAGCATGAGGTTCTCCTTCGCGCCTCTGGGGTATCCTCTAACCGGCCTTTTTTAGGATGCCGGCAGGCGTCCAGCGGTTTACTCACCCCGCAAGGACAGGTCGTGCTCGAGAAGCGTCGCGTGAGTCAATGAAGTAGAATTGAGCATGCTGTTCGTGCTCGATAACTACGATTCGTTCACCTACAACCTGGTGCAATACCTCGGCGAGCTGGGTGAGAACCCGGTTGTCTATCGGAACGACGCGCTGGGCGTCGCCGATGTGCAGGCGCTGAAACCAACCGCCGTCGTGCTGTCGCCGGGGCCCAAGACTCCCGCCCAGGCCGGGATTCTCGTGCCCCTCGTCCAGGCGCTTGCCGGTCAGGTCCCGATCCTCGGCGTGTGTCTGGGTCACCAAGCCATCGGGGAGGCGTTCGGCGGCAAGATCGTGCGGGCGCCCCGATTGATGCACGGCAAGACCTGCCCCATTGTGCACAGCGACGACGAGCTGTTCGACGGCGTCCCAAGCCCGTTTACGGCGATGCGCTACCACTCCCTCGTCGTCGATCCCGCCTCGCTCCCCCCGGCACTAGTCGTGACCGCGATGAGCGCTGACCGTGGAGGCAGGGGAGACGCGTCGGAGATCATGGCCATGAAACATCGTGATCATCCGACCTATGGCGTACAGTTCCATCCCGAGTCCATCGGGACGGAGCACGGGAAGCGCATTCTCGAGAATTTCCTTCGCGTCGTAAGGTCCACGGCCAGCCTGGTATGACGTTGGGAAGCAAGGCGGTAGCTTGGTCATGGGCCAGTTCGGCCCGTTACAATCCTCTAGCGGCCCTAGAATTGCCCTTACACTTTGGACGGCGTGGAGCATCTCAAGCGAATTGTCAGGCTGACACTTCGATCCCTCATTCACCTGTTGGGAGAAATCGGCCTCCTGGTCATTGCATTCACGCCGATTGATGCGATTGTCGCGCTTGAGGTTAAGGACGCCCAAGTCCAACAACAGATCAACCGCGCCTTGTTTCGAACCTTCACTATAGGCATTGTGTTAGTCGTTGGGTCTTACGTCTTAGAGTTATTGGCTGGGTTCTGGAAGGATTGGGAGCCAAAAAAGGACAAGAATGATGGATAACGTTACCTTCGCACTTCGCGGGATCACCACGGTGGGAATCGTGGCGTTCGTTATCGGCCTGGTCATCATCGTCGTCGCCCTAGTGTTGCAGGGAAGGGCCAAGAAAAAGCAAGGGCAGACTGCGCCGAAGACACAGATCCTCGATCTTAAGGCCCTTCTGCTGGAGGATTGGGCCACGACGGTTATCACGGGCCCATATCCCGAGGAGCCGACAACTGGACCAATGGTCTATCCCAAGCCCAAGCGCGCTCCTAGTCACTAGGCATGCCGCATTCCTCGAAACTTCGCCCAGACGTGAACGAA
>WNFD01005813.1_pt1 | contig 17274 bp, 16 predicted proteins | sample 5400491 | NCBI WGS metagenome assembly WNFD01 (sample SAMN13153343, study PRJNA577476) | soil metagenome | isolation source: 120 cm saprolite under Douglas fir tree site 2 hole 2 replicate 2 | place: USA:California | collected 2015-04-18 | reverse complement strand
TTTACGCCACGCTTGGCATTCCCGCCCAGGTGATGCAGCCCGTCAAAACGTGGCAGGTCAGCGCAGGTAGTGACGAAAAAAATCCTAAGTCATAGAAAACAAAGCATCCTGCTCTGAAAACCGTGGAAGTTGGGTTAGCTTCCGGTCTTTCCGCAGTTCTCTTAGTTCAATTGCAGGGTCGGGCTGCTGGAATGCCGGACCCTGGTCGGAGAATCCACGCACGCCGCGGTAGCTTCCGAAATAATGGTCGAAGGAACGATTTTCCTGGATGAAGATGACGACGTGCTCGATGTCAGTCAATTTGGAGCAAACGGATGGGAGGCTTGCTCATTGATTCTTTCCGCATCACTTCTTTTCCCTAGTACGGTGCTGCCCCGGACGCAAACAGCCCACGATAAGGATACAAAACGGGCTGCTCGAGAGCCTCAGCCGGTAGCGCTAGTCGTCAAGCAACCTCTCGCATTGGTAGTGGGTCAGTTTGAATTGCAAGCGTTAGTCATCATGCCCGAAACTGCTAGCGTGAAGATCAAATCAAGAGGAGCCAAGTTGGACTTTACTCAAACAGCGGCAGCCGTGGTGTCACAGATCATTGGAGAGGCCTATTCGACGATAAGCCGTTGCCCGATCCGCACGCAGGGTAAGGACGCTAAGGCCGTCGAACGGGGTAGACAGGCGGGCTAAAGGGTGGCGAAGCTAGGGCGAAGAAACTGACTCCAATAGCCAAGCATCCGAGGATTATACACCCGTCAAAATGGCTAGAATTCAAACTGATCGTGTTCCGAATTGAACAGCTTTTCCTTAAATCTTGTTGCATTCTTGCCAGATGCGAACGAAACTCCTAACGGCCAAACAATTATCCTCTGTCCCCTGTCCTACGTGCGGTGTCTATGTCGGGATGCGCTGCCTGCGGCATGCAGGTGGACTACGCTCTCAGTCACACTTGGACCGAAAGCTTTTAGTAGTTGAAGCCCTTGAAACGCCCAGAATCGTCAAATCAAACTAAAATACTATTTATTTCGTTCGGAACGACGACGGCGTCTTCTGGCTCCCTCGTAAACGCGCTCCGGTTCACGAGCCGTGAAATGGACGGCGAAACAATGCTGTACTACATGCGTGCCCGCCATTTCGATCCCGCAACTGGAAGATTCATCAGCGAGGATCCGACTGCGGCTTCCGGTTCGGGAATGTGCCCGGCAGGAGAGGGCTAACGCCTCTCTCCTATTTTCCGGTGCTACCATCGTGGCGCGCGAGGTCCGCGATGGAATACGACAAGGACAAAGTGGACGAGATGGTGCTGGCGCTGCTGTACCTGACGATGTTCGATGAGGACCAGTATGGAGCGAGAGCGTGGAAATCGCACGACTGGGATGCCATGGACCGGCTGCACGAAAAGGGGTACATCTCGGACCCGAAGAGCAAGGCCAAATCGGTGGCGATGACGGTGGAAGGCGCGCAGCGGGCGAAAGAGTCATTCGAGAAGCATTTTAGGAGCGGCGAGCGAAGCGCGCGTCAGCGGTAGGCCTCGCGACGATTCAGGACGCGGCGAATCTCGATGGCCTCGGGATCGGTGCTGACAAAGAAGAGTCGGTATTCAGCAATACGCAGCCGAAGCTCTTCTCTTCCTTGAAGATTTCACGTCGCCCGCGGCTGGCAGCATTGATAGCTTGCTACTCCTCTGCGGGGATTTACCCGAGTAGACGCTAGGGTACAATCCGATCCTTTAAGACGGTTTTCGCCGGATTGACGTCCTTACCCTTACACCCCGTAATGCTCGTGGCTGGAACCAAGTTGAAAGAATAAGGCTTTGCCCAACTCTGCCGTAGCTCTAGTCGCTGGGGGAGGAGAAATGGGAGTGAAATACGATGCTGAAGGCCTCAGTTCCGAGAAGGAGCGACAGACCTTCCCGGCGGCCAAGAATCTGCGTCGGAGTGAGCGAATTCTTATCAGTCTGCCTATTTCCATTTCGGGAAAAGTTGAAAAAACTCAAAAAGTTTTCAAGGAAGGACGCACACTAGTTGTCAGTCGCTACGGTGCGACGATAGCAGTGGATTTGGATCTTCGCGCCGGCCAGAACATCATCCTTCAATGCGTCAATGGCAATGAACAGGCGGAGGCCCAAGTAGTGGAGAAAATCAAGGACCAACCCCAAGGCCACGTTTACGGCATCAAGCTCCTGGAGCCCGCTGTCACTTTCTGGGGCATAACGTTTCCCCCGTTTGTTGAATCACAGAAGGCGGTTGTACGGGTGCTGCTCCGGTGTATTACCTGCCAGCAAGTCGAAGTGGCGTACTTGAACGAGTTCGACACAAAGGGCTTTGTGGCCCACTGCAGTCTTGCACGCTTCTGCTCCAAATGCCGCAACTGGTCCACCTGGAATCGGCCTTATGGCGAGATGCCTATAGCGTCGAGTTTCCCACTCAGATCGGATAGTCAGGGGCAGAATTCGGGAGCCGAGTTGGAGCCCGACGATCACGACAAGCGTTCCCACGGGCGCATACGGCTGGAAGCGGTTGGGTGCATTCGCCATCCACCTCTTGGCGACGAAATCGTGCTCGTCGTGGACCTCGCGCCCGGAGGCGTCAGATTCTGCAGCAGCAACAACTACGCGGAAGGCTCCCACGTCGAATTAGCCACACCCTACTCCTCTAAAGCGCCGAATATCTTTGCACCCGCACGCATCGTCAGCTACAAAAAGTGCCCCGAGAACGCGCTTACAGAATACGGTCTAGCGTACATCGTGTGAAAGCCCGGAGAAGAAATTTCGCCCCAGAGTCGAGAAGACAAAGAACAGGGCGACGCACGGTTAAGCACAGCCCAATTCTATGTGTAGTTTCACTGGTTTCCGGATGCCGCGTCCGGCAAGTTGAATTTGACCGGCTCGCCCAGCCATCCCACCACGTACATCTCCGAAGTGATTATTGAAACCTTTTGACCTGCCACGTAGACTCGCGCAAGAGTGCATATCATTAACGCGGTTTTTGCTTGCATTCGGACAGCTCAGGGGTCCACCAAAGTATATTATAACTATATAATATAATAGTTATAGTACTGCGACCGTCGCAACACAAATTCTTCACACAAGTGCCGGGGAAGTGCTTACAGGGCGGAGGAAACCGACGTGCCGGCGGCAGCGAAGACTGGTGACATTTCTGATTCCGCGAAGGAGAGGAAGGACTGGACAACCACAGGGTCAAACTGCGTGCCACTGGCCTCGCTGAGCCGGCGTACCGCTTCCTGGTAGGGCAGGCCTTTGCGATAGGGACGAGAAGAAACCATGGCATCGAAAGCATCGATGACGCAGACGATCCGCGAAACTACGGGAATTTCGGCGCCCGTTAATCCCGCGGGGTAACCCTTCCCGTCAAAGGATTCGTGATGATGGAGAATATCGAGAGCCGCGCGTTCGAAGCCCGGGAGCATGCGCAGCACAGCCCAGCCATACTCGGAGTGTTTTTTCATGAGCGCATACTCTTCCGGGTCGAGACGCTCAGGCATGCGGAGGATGGAATCCGGGATGCCCACTTTACCGATGTCGTGCAGGAGCGCGGCAACTTCGAGATTCTGAAGTTCGGCTTCTTCCAGGCCCAGTTCCTGTCCGACGCGCATACCCCATTCCGCCAGCCGGGTGCTGTGCACGCCGGTGTTGAGATCTTTCAAGTCGAGCAGCTGGTTGAAGGCGCAGATGACCGAACTGCGAAGCGCGGAAGTCTGTGCTTCGAGTTGCTTGACGCGGAGAGACTCCCGCGCCGCGAAGGAAGAGGAACCTTCCATGGGCGCGGGAATGTGGTCGTTCGACATCGCAGCTACCAGCATAACAGGAAGCAGGAGCCAGAGCCGGAACCGGATGTTGAGCCAGAGCTATTTACCCAGGCAGAGACCGCCTGATACACATCCAGACGGCCGTGATTGAGATCCGGTGTGAGCTTGATCGCATGGGACAGCGAGTTCGATGCCTGATTCTGATTTAGCGATGACTTCGCATTGAGCATTAGAGACACTGTGCCGGCGACAATCGGCGAGCTGAACGACGTGCCGGAAGCGCTGCCGTAGGTCCCGCCGGGGAAGGTGCTGACGATGTTCTCTCCAGGGGCGGCAATCAAGACGTCCGTTGAGCCATAGTTGGAGAAAGAAGAGCGGCTGTCCCAATTCGTCGTCGAGGCAATGCCGACGACATAGTTGTTTAATGCAGCAGGATAGACGGGGGCGCTGGTATTTTCATTTCCGGCCGCAGCGACGAGGACGACGCCCGCTTTGTTGGCATAGGTTACGGCCTGCGTGAGCGACGGCGAAGAAGAGGTGAGATCGAAGCTCATGTTCACGACGTTCGCCTGGTGTTGAACGGCGTAATAGAGAGCCGCAACGATATTCGAAAGATAGCCGGTGCCGTTCGAAGAGAACGCCTTGAGCGGAAGGATCTTAGCGTTGGGTGCAACCAGGTGCACAAGTCCAGTGGTCATCGTACCGTGGCCGAATGCGGAGTACGGTCCGCCATCGAGGACCGCGGCGGTGGACTGGTCGAGCACGGCCGCCGTGGACTGTTGCACATAGCCCGGTTGCTGATTCTGGGTGTTGGGGACGAGATAGCCGCTTTGCAGACCGGACACATCGAGCCATTCCGAGGCGTCTGGCTGGTTGCGCGTGAAGTCATAGCCGGGCAAGAGCACGGGGTAGAGAACGGGATGTTTGGTGTCCACGCCGGTGTCAATCACGGCCACAATGCCGGTACCGCCAATACGAAAGCCGTTCTGCGCATCCACGAGACGAATGATATGTGTTGCGGGCTGGCTCGCGTAACCGTGCCAAACGATGGTGCCGTAATAATTCACCGGGGTCTTGTCGTAGAGACCAGAGGGGAAGCTGCCGAGGGGCGCTTGCGGGATGGGCAGGAGGTGGTCGGCCTCAACGCTCGTGATGCCCAACAAGGATTCCACGAGGTTCAGTGCGCCGTCCAGGCCACCCTGGACTTGGCATTGCAGGAGATTGCAGAGATTCAGGACGGAGGACAGGCCGCCCGTCGTGCGGACAATATAACGGTTTTGCGCTGCTGCCGGCTTCGAAAAAGCAAGCATCAGGGCGATCATCGCGACGAGTATGGTGAACCTGCGTGTCATAGTTTAAACCCTTTGAAGGGTTCTCCTGAGAGTGAATTAACCGGTCTGGAGGCGGTTGACTGCCCCTCAAGTCTTGCTGGGCAGATCTTCCGGGCCAATAGTACGGGTGGGTCTTCCTGTCTAAACAAAATTGCCAGCGGTCTTGGTACTTTCCTACCGGGGCGGCGATGTGCAGCAACGGCGTGAATGGATTGCCATTCATCGCTCACCCCCAGGCAGACTGCCGAGCGCATCCCGAAGCGAAATCACGATTGGCGGGCTACCGGGGCTTGCGAAGGTCATCTGCAGGTCTCCGCTGTTTTCAATCTCTCCACTAAACTCGCCAAATTGATTTGTGACGGCATTTACGACTTGTCCCCGCATATTGGAAAGAGCGATGCGGGCATCCTGGCCAATGATTCCAGGACTGCTCAGGTTCAGGAGCTGGCCGGTAACCACGATGCGGTTTCCGCCGTGCTTGGACTCCACCTGAATATCGATCTGAAATGGGTCCGCGCGATAAAGCATCTGCCTTGTGCCAGTGCCTACCGATCGGGCTCCTTCGAAAGCCGGCTGAAGAAAGCTGTCAAAGAGAAGTTTGATGCGGCTGCCCGCTCCCTTTTTTTGACCCGTCAACGCGGCTCCCGCAAACGCTGCCTTGGCGAGTCTGACGGCGTCCTCGGGAGGCTGGTAATTCGCTTCTGAAGCCGCCGATTGGCGAACCCTCTGCCACAACGAAACTGTTTTCATACAGCGTTTGCAGCCTTGCTTCAGGTGTTGCTCCATCAATTGTTTCTCGCTGGCGCCCACGGCCTGATTGACGAAATCGATCCACTTCCCTGTCGTAAAGTGTTCCATCTCTTCCCCCCAAATTCCTTTCTGCTTCCCGAGCGCTCCCCCGTGAGTAGGGCGATCTATCACCCTCGTGGTATAAGGGAAGGCCGGCGTCCAAGAAATATAAGAGTGTGAAAAATTAGGTAAGTCTTGCGGAATCAGAGAGTTTGCCGACCAGGACGAAGGGCGCCCAGAAGTAAGGATGCGGGTTTTGCTGCCGGAGTTCTTGCATTGCGTGCTGCAGCGCGCCAGCCATGTTGGCGGTTCGCAGGAATTCTCGATAGAAGAGCTGCATCAACTGCGAAGTGCTTTGATCGTGTACGTCCCACAAGGACAGCAACAGCGTGGTTGCTCCGGCACAGAAAAGGCCTCGCTGAAGTCCGAGCAATTCGTCGCCAGCGGCGACGAAGTTCATGCCTGTGGCGCAGCCGCTCAGGGTCACGAGCTTGGCGTCCAACCGCATCTGGTAGAGGTCATATAGATTCAAGTATCCGTCGCCCAGCCGGATGCCCGAAAACATCGGGTTGTCCTGCCGGTAGACGCCGTGAGTAGCGAGATGAAGAAGGCCGCTCTGCGGACCTTTTTTGCGAAGCACGGAGGAAGTCGCGTGGTCTCCAACGTGGAGCGAAGAGTGTGGCAAGAGCGCCGCCACGGATTGGGCTTCCTGCAGGATTTGGGGCGCTCGCTCGTCGGCAATTCCAAAAACGAGAGAACTTGCGGTCGCGCTGGCCGGTTTCTCCTGGCACCAGCAGAAAACCGAAGCGCTGGGCGCGTAGGAAACCGTAAAGGAATCGCAGAGATACTCTTCCCCATTTCGCAGAGCGTGGAAAGGCAAGAAATGAAGAGGGCCGTGCGGAACGACTATGAGGTGCTTCCCCTGGAAAAATGGGCGCAGAGGTGCGATGAGCTCGCCATAGAGAGCTTCCAGATGGTTGTGCGTGGCACGCAAGAGAGGTTCTTCAAATCGCCGGACATATTCGTTGCCCATGCGAAACTTGGAGAGTTGAAATCGCAGCAATTGCAAAAAATGAGCGACCCGGGGGAGCAAGGTCACGGGCAGAATCTGAATTTCGTTGCGGGTGATGACGGCGGCTACGAGGCGGTCTCCGGCCGAAAAGTATTCGACAAGGGAGGCGTCCGGCGGTAGATGGGCTTGCAGCTTTGCGAGCGAAAATTCCGCGGGAGCTTCCAGCGTGGCATTTTCTCGCTCGTGCGCCGGAAGTTCACGGAGAGTTCGCATTAGCTCTTTCTCGTGCAATTGAGCCTTTTCCTGCAAACTCCCGAGTCTTTGGTGGGATTTTTCTTCAGGGCGAAGCTGCTCGAGCTCGATGCGGTGGTAATACCAGTTGAGCTCCTCGCGCAAATCTCTGATTCTGCGGACAAGATCGCTCTGTCCCGCTTCTCCCAGCGGAAGACTTTGTCCGCTTTGAAATATCATTTCGATCATGCTGCGCGATTTCGCGGCTTCCATGCAGGCGAGCGCTTCTTCGGCGGAATTCTCTGTTCCGTCTCCCTCAATGTACAAATCCACCAGCGCTTCGTAGACCTGCATTCTGTTTTTGACAAAAGAGATTTTTAGTTCTTCGCCTTGCAACCGGCTGCGCAAGGCTTCCAGCGCTTTCCTGGCTTCCAAGTGCGCCTGGTGCGCCGCAGGGCGGTCGTTGCGAGCCTGCGCGATCTGTCCTTCGAGCAAGTGAGCTTGATAGGCAAGCACCGGTGTCTGAAGGCCCCTTAGCCGCGCGAGAGATTCGTCCGTTTCCTTTTGTGCTTCCGCCGGGTCTCCTACTTGCAGAGCGATGCGCGCGAGCAGTAGGTGCGCGAGTACGGCTTTTCCAGGGAGCGCCGATTGATCGAAAAAAGCGGCGGCCGCAGCACAGAGCCGCCGTGCTTCAAAGTACCGTCCCTCATGGAAGAGCAACAAGCCCTGGTACAAATCGATCAGCCAGGGCCAAACGAGGTTTTTTTCATGCCCAAACATTTCTCGCGCTTTTGCAAAGCGCTCCAGAGCCTGAACCGTTTTCCCTTGTTGGCCGTAAGCCGTGGCTTCGTTCGCGAGTGTTTTAGCGGCCTCATAGCCCATCCCGAGCTTTTCGAACCGCAGGAATCCTTCATGCGCTATTTCCCGGGCTTCTTCGCTCAGATTCAGTTCCAGATAAATATCGGAAAGATCCAAATGGCATAGCGCGAAGTGATAAGCGTCGCCGGTGGCTTCACAGGCGCGCCGCGCCGCGTAGAGCGCCTCGATGGCACGGCTGTACTCGCCGCGGAGGTAATAGAGATAAGCAATGTTGTAATCCGCCTGCGCCACAAGGAGAGGCATGCTGTTCTGCTGGCAGAACGAGCGGGCTCCCCGGTAAGTGGCCATGGCACGCGGAAAATCATTCAGGCTGATCAGGCAGACAGCCATGTTGCTGAGGACGACGGCGATTCCCTCGGTGTCTTTGTATGGCATCAGTTCGGTGTAAGCGCGCTCGTAATGCGCGATCGACTCTTCGAAACGGTCTTGGCGGTGATAGATGTTCCCGACGTTTATTTCCAGGCGGGCTAAGCGCCATGGATCGTTCAGACGCGCAAAAATTTCTCGCGCACGTTCCGCAGCCTGAAACGCCTGGTCGTACTCACCCGCGAGGATCATCGGCTGGATAGAACTGCTCAATGTCCGCGCGGCTTCGTTCCAAATGCCCAAGGTCTCGTAAAGCCGGAAAGCCTGTTGATGGTGCTCGATGGCGGACCGGTTATCGCCGGAGGAATAGAGAGCGTTGGCCTTTGCGCGCAAGCCAAGCGCGAGAACCTCTTTCCGGCGCAGGCGTTTTGCGATAAGCACCGCGGCCTCAGCCAAGCAGAGTGCTTCTTGCGTGCTTACGCGGACTTTCTGGACCACCAATTGCGAGAGTTGCTCGACAATCTCCTGGCGGATCAACTTCTTGTGTTGCGCGAGAAACTTGCGGCGCGCCGATTCGGTGGATAGTTGCCCCAGCTCGGCCATCAGCGTGTCGTTTGAATTTTTCCTGAAGGCTGCGGGCATCAGTTAAAACCCAGTTCCTCGAGTTGCCCCCGCAGCCGCTCCAGGCATTTCTGGCGGGTAAATCCGATGGAGCCCACGGCGAGGCCCAGTTCCGCTGCGACCTCCGTGTAAGACCGCGAAGGCGTTTCGAAGAACAGAAGCTCCACTAGCCGCCGGCATTGCGGCTTCAGCACCGCCATGGCTTCTCGTAACATCTGCTCTTCCTGCGTCTGCTGAACGAGACTTTCGGCCATCGCGGGCGTGGCCGGCTCCGGTAAATCCGTTTCCTCATCATCGCGGCTCACTGTGCGCTGGCTTTGCCGCTTCCAGCGGTAACTCTCGTGGTGCGCCACCTGCATCAGCCACTTGGGCAGCGCACGCGGTTCGCGCAGGTCGGGCAGGCGCACGAGAAGTTCCGTGCAGGTGGCCTGAAAAACGTCTGCGGCTTCTTCCCGTGACAAACCGTATTTCACGGGAATCGAATAGATCAGTGCCTTGTACTTATCGATGAGCAAAGACCATGCCTTTTCATCGCCGGAGAGACAAGCTTTGACGAGCTTCGTGTCGTTCCACGTGGCGGGCGGCTTCTTCCTGGCGTTGGTCAAAACGGGGCTCATCGGGTGGCATTCTCCGTCCCCATTTTGAGATAGAGCTGCTCCACATTCCAGAGTACATACGGTTCCAGAACGGCGGGATGAAAATTGCCGATGGAATTTTTGGCGCCGGCAAGAATGTTCGGGCTGGCCAGGAAAATCATGGGCTGATTCTCCGTCAGAACCTCCTGCGCGCGGTCGTAAATTTTCTTTCGCTGTTCGAAGCTGCGCGCGGACATCTGTTCCTCGATCAAACGATCGATTTCCGCTTCCCAGGGAGTGGCGGGGGGCGCTTGCGAGGGGTTCCACCAATGCATACCACCGCTCGATAGCCACACGTTGATGTCGGAATTCGGGTCGGCGTCAAAGCTCGCCATTCCCATCACGCAGGCATCGTATTCTTTGGTCTGCGTGACGCGATCGAGCAGAGAGCGAAACTCGAGCGGTACAACCTGGACGCGCATTCCGAGCTGCTTCAAGTCATCCTGAATGAGCGCCGCCATCTTGGCGCGGTCGGCGTTCGAAGAACTCGTGAGGATGGAGAATTCCACGGGTTTTCCGCCGGAATCCAAGAGCGTGAATTCCCCTTGGGGACCATTGCTCCAGGAAAACCCTGCCTCCTTGAGGAGTGTGCGTGCGCGTTCGAGCGATCGCGCCGGATGAGCGAGTTTTTCATTCCCCCATCGCCGGTTGCCCGGCGCCACCAGTCCCCAAAGGGCCGCGCCGCGCCCCTGATAGACAAGCCGCACGATAGCCTCGCGGTCCACCGCGGCCGAGGCCGCCTGCCGAAACTTCACTTCGCGGAACCATTTTTGTTTCCGCAGCGTCTCCGGCGACGCTTTCTCGCCGGCATCGCTTAGATTGAAAAAGAGAAAGTTGTACTCGAGCCCCGGTCCAGCATCCAGCATGGTGTAACCGCGCTGCTGTCGCGATAACACGGAGAAATTTTCCGCACCCAGCTGGCTGATCATATCGATTTCGCCCGATTGGAACTTCAAGACCTGCGCATCCGCGTTCGACACGAATAAAAATACGAGTTCATCCACGTAAGGCAGGCGATTGCCTTTGGCATCCGATTTCCAATAATAAGGATTGCGCTCCAAGACTAGCCGTTGCCCTGCGACGTATTCCTTCAGCCGGAACGGCCCGAGTCCCGCCCATTGATCCGAGGCCGTGACCAAAGATCCGATCTGCCCCAACTTCCCTTCCTGGTAGGGTTTCTCCAGGAGATGCCGGGGCAGAATCGCCAACCCATCGAACAGCCTCTCGCCCACGCCGTAAGTCTTGGCCAGCTGAAACACGACGGTAAGCGCGTCAACTTTGCGGACAACGATCGGTTTCCCGCCGACGATCAAGAGATCTCGCTGCGTGGCGTGCACGCTTTCGTCGAGATACACACGGAACGTGAAGAGCACATCGTCCGCATCGAGCGGCTGCCCGTCCGAAAACTTGATCCCCTGCCGGAGAGCGAGTGTGTAGGCAAGCCCATCGGGAGAGATTTTCCACGACTTGGCCAGCGCAGGTTCCGTCAGTTGCGTCGCGCGGTTGATATGGACGAGGTCGGCCTGCATGACAGCGATGACTTCGCGGGATCGCGCGTCAGCAGCAATCAATGGATTCAAGGTCTTCGGTTCGCCACGGAGCGACACGACGAGACGCCCGCCCGGCCGGCCCACTTCTCCCGGGAGTACGAGTAATTCTTCTTCTGCGCTTTTCTGTTGAGGAGAGGCAGCAGCATGGCGGCCGGCAAGAGCGAGAAGGGGCAGGAGCAGGCTCGACAGGATCCAGTAACAATAGGTATTAGCTCTCGGTCTTTTCACGTCAGGCTCCCGGGACTCCTCCATTCTATCTTGTACGCCTCCCCGCGCTCCTGCAATGAACTCGCAAGCCCCAGGTACCCTAGAAAGAACGGCACCATGAACAGGGCGGGCAAATACATCCACCAATAAGAGACCAGCACGCTGTATTGCTGCAGGCTGGAGAGAAGGTTTCCCCAGCTTGGCGCCGGCTCGGGAACTCCCAGACCGAGAAACGAAAGGGTCATCTCCGCCAGCACGTATTGTGGGATGAGAATCGCTGCCTGTGTCAAAAGCACACTAAAAGTTTCCGGCAGGATGTGGTGCCGGAGCAAGTATCCGTTTGATGCCCCGAATCCACGTGCGGCGCGAACGAATTCGCGTTCTTTGGCACTAAGTACGACGCCACGAACGAGCCGCGCCGGACGCGCCCAGCCTACTGCAGCTATGACCGCGGTGATGAGAAAAAAAGCCTCGAGCGGGCCGACCGCTAGAGGCAGGAAAGCGCGGAGAGCGAAAAGAAGATACAGCCACGGCAACGCCAGAAAGAGTTCAGCGAAGCGCATGAGCACGCTGTCTCTCCAACCGCCATAGTAGCCTGCCACCGCACCAATGCACAAGCCGAAGAGCAATGTGAGCCCTGCCCCTAGAAGGCCGGCAAGTAGCGATACCTGTCCACCAAAGAGGAATCTCGAAAACTGGTCGCGGCCATAAGCATCAGTGCCGAGAAGATACAACCGAGTGTCAGCGGCGCCGAAAAAGTGCGTTCGGCACGGCAGGAACCCCAGCATCCGGTAGCGAGCCCCACTCTGGAAAAACTTCACGGGATGGAGCTCCGTGGTGTCATTCTCATATTGGTCGAACGAGCCTTCGCGCAATCTCAGAGAATACACAAAGGGCCGCACGTGGAGATGGCCGTTCGCATCCACGAGGTGAAGCCGCATGGGCGGTAGATACGGGCTCTTGCGGTCCTGCTCGACGGGATCGTAAGGCGCGAAGAAACCCGCGCAGACCACAATCCCATGCAGCACGCCAAGTGCGACGAGCCATTTTGCGAACGTACGCCGCGCTCTCATCGTGCGCTGCTCTCCGTGCGGATTCGGGGATCAGCCCAGTAAAGAAGCAAGTCGGCCAATAAATTTCCTCCGACCAGGAAAAGCGTCGAGAACAGGACTCCTCCGATGACCACGTACAGATCGCGCGCCAGGATGCACTCCAATAACAGCGGCCCGAGTCCGGGCCAACTCATCACGACTTCGATCAGGAGCGATCCGCTCAACAATGCACCAATACTGAAACCAAAAAGGGAGATCAAGGGATTCGCCGCCGCCGGAAGCGCATAGCGATACAAGACTGTGCGTCTCGGGATACCATGCCCCACGGCAGCCAGCAGAAACGGAGCGTTGAGCACATCCGCAACGGCTGCGCGCACATGACGAACGAGCAGCGGCAATACGGAGAGCACGAGCGCCGTCACGGGCAGAATCATGTGCAACGCCAGATCGCGCAACTTGTTGAGGGGTGAAAGAGTTTCAAAATCGACGGAAGCCATGCCTCCCGTCGGAAACCATCCACTCCTCACGGCAAGCACCAAGAGTCCCAACGCAAGCGCCAAGTCGGGGATTACCAAGAGCGCCGCGGTTCCCCACGAAAGCAAACGGTCCGGCAGGCGCCCAAGACGATCCGCGCTCCATACACCCAGTGGTAGAGCGATCGCCCAAGCGAGCAGCGTGGCCGTAATTGTCAGGAGCAATGTGTTCCGCGCGCGCATCAGCAGAAGTGGCGCAACGGGACTGTTATAGCCAAACGAGAATCCCATCTCGCCGTGAATTACAGAATTCAGCCAGGACGCATAGCGGACAGGCGGCGGCTTGTCAAAACCATATTGGGCACGCATGGCCGCCACCGTTTCCGGGGCAATCTGCGGGTTCAAACGCATTTCGTCGAAGTAGTTTCCCGGGGCCAACGCCGTGAAGAGGAAGGCAAGAATGGACACGCCGACAAGCAGAAAGAAAGCGTGACCCAGCCGGCGCAAGAGGTAGCGCATCATTGCTCCACCGCAGGCAGCGTCGCGCGGGTGATTCTCGGCACGGCCGCGAGCAGCCGGAGTGTAGTTTCATGCTGGGGCTGCTTCAAGATTTTTTCTGCCGTACCCTGCTCAACGATCCGCCCGCGATTCATCACGGCGATCTCGTCAGCCAGGTAAGCGGCCATCGCCAGGTCATGCGTAATGAACAAGTACGTCATCCCCAGAGAGCTTTGCAGCTCCATCAACAGGTTGGCGATTTGCGCCTGCACCGAACAATCGAGAGCCGAAAGCGCCTCATCCAGAATCAAGAGCTTAGGCTCAAGGGACAATGCGCGAGCGATGGCCAGCCTCTGGCGTTGACCACCGCTCAACTCGGTGGGAAGCCGCTCCACAATGTCAGGGGATAGACCAACTCGTTCGAGCAAGAAATTCGCGCGCTGCTTCATTTCTTCACGCTTGAATTTGCGCTGCAAAATCAACGGCTCAACGAGTATCTCGAGCACGCTCCATCGTGGATTCAAAGAGCTTGCGGGATCCTGAAATATGAGTTGGATTTGCGGGCGAACTTGACGGCGCGCGCGCTCCCCAAGCTTGACGATGTCTTTTCCTTCAAACCAAATGTTTCCTGTCGTAGGAGATTCCAGACAGGCGAGACAAGACGCCAGCGTGCTCTTGCCTGATCCTGATTCCCCCACAACTGCCAACGTAGTCCCGGGGAAAATGGTGAAAGACACGCCATCCAGAGCGCGCAGCTCTTCTCGCGCGCCAGTGAGACTCCCCTTTGCATAGCGCTTCAAGAGATTTTCTACTTTCAAGAGTGGCTGCATGTTTTGGCCGCTGCCAGACGCTTCAATTTTCATACTTAAAACAAGAAACTACATGAGACTCACCCAAGTTCACCAGCGCGGGCTCACGCTCTCTGCAAATATTCATTCTTTCCGTGCACCTCGGTTCGAACGGACAACCTCCACGGGGCAAGGACGACTGCGAGGAATCGCCAGGGATTATAGGCAGCCTGGTCTTACGACTGCTTCCGCGCCCATCGGAAACCGCCGGAATGGACTGGAACAATGCTCTTGTGTAGGGATGCCGCGGCGACGCGAGTACGGTTTCGGCCGGGCCACACTCGACGACCTGGCCGCCGTAAAGGACCATCACACGATCGGCAAAGCTGGAGAGCAGGGCGGGGTTGTGTGTGATGAAGATCATCGCGAGACCCAGCCTTTCCCTGAGCGTTCGAAACACTCCGAGAATTTCCATTTGCGTCGCGGGGTCGAGCGACGCGGTCGGCTCATCGGCAATCACCACGGAAGGGTTGCAGACGATCGCTTGCGCGATCAGCACGCGTTGGCGTTGTCCGCCACTCAGCTGGTACGGATAGGAGCGCGAAATGCGGTCCACCTGTTCAGGAAAGACCTCTGCGAAAACTTGACGCGTCCCTTCGTTCAGCCCGCTTTTTCCCTGGGAACTGTGCGCGGCCAGCACTTGGCGAACCTGTTCGCCGGCGCGCATGGTTGGATGGAGCGCAAGAGATGGCTCTTGGAAAATCAGCGAAATGCGCCGGCCACGGATTTGTTGCAGTTCCTCAAGCTTGGCCTGCAGAAGATCCTTCCCTTCAAAGTGGACAGCCCCGTGAGTGATCTCCCCATTTCCGGGAAGGAGTCGCACAAGTGATACGGCGAGCGTGCTTTTGCCTGATCCGGATTCGCCGAGGACACCCAATATTTCGCCGGGCATGAGGGCAAAACTGACGCCGTTTAACGCCGGACAGAGGACACCCTCGCGCGAGCGGTACGAAACGTGAAGATCCTGGATTTCAAGAACGGATGCCATTCGCCGGGCCTGTCCTGGCCCATCCCTCACTTCGATTCATGTTGCGGCAGGATCATGGAGCGGACAAGACAAACGTCATCTGTCGCGCGCCAAGGGTAATTCTCTCAGATTAGTGGAAAGTTGCGTCAGACTTCAGGGAAGGTGTAGTGCGGAGATTCTTCGGAGTTTGGAAAAGAATGTAAATCTGGATGCCAGGGCTAATCCAAGTGGGGCATTGCAGGAGTTCAGGAGGGGAAATCCTCGCAATCCCGCACTTGTGCTGAACACCGCCAGTTCGGCGAGGGCATCTGTCTATGATTGACTCGCGCTTGGCCTTCAGTGGCTAGCGAATCTCTCCTCGCGCCGACGGCTTGCTTGCCACCGCCACATCCGATCGAGGAGTCATGGAAAGAACAAAATATTCGCGCTCCTTGCCGTCGGCTTCGGGAACTCGAAGCAGCAACTTGTCCTTGTGAATCCGGAATTGAGCGGTTTCGCCCACCGGCAAGAGGGCGGGATGTTTATCGTCTTTCGGCCTGATCCGATAGGTGACCCGCTCCGTCTGCAACACATATTCCTGGCACATTACTACCTTGGTGTTCTTGTGCTGGCCGTCCGTTCCAAAGATTTCGCCCGCGATGGTCTTGCCATCTTTTTCGGCGTAACCGCAAGACGCAGATTCCATTTGAATCAGCACGCCCTTTTCATAGGCCGGCGAGTCTTTGGCCTGAACGCTCATCGTCGTCGCGAAAACCAGAATTGCAACCATTCCTATTCTCATCGTCGCCCTCCCAGAAAAAGATTGTTATTTCGCCTAGACGGCAAAATGATTGCGCCATGTGCTCGGACCAGCAGACTGGGCGCGAGAAACCCCGCCCTTCCGTAGGCCGTTTCCAGCTCATCGTATAAGGGATGTCCACACTTGGAAAAATATACCTGGAGACCAGCGGAGTCACGCCCAAGCCGATGCAGCGCGGCCCAAGCGTTGAAAAATCGATTCGCTTTTGTTTACCTTAGGATCGTTTCTCGAGGATCAGACGCTGCGCGCTTTCACCTGCCGGCCAATGTACTCCGCCTGTCGCAGCGCCAGCGCTACGCGCGCGGTTGAATTCTACTTTCGACCCTTGCAACGGTGTTCGGCACGGGGTATTCCCAAACGGAGAGTGTTCGGGAAGGTGCGAAGCATCCTTGTGATCCAAGAACAAGGACAAGAATCGGAAAATGGAGAGACTCAGAAATGCGGAGAAGCCGCGCGGGCCGTAGGCCGACCTTCAGAGGAAGCTATGGATTGGGCGAGGGTGAGGCGTGGGGCCCGCAACAAAAGGAATAGTTCACTGGCCCAGAGTAAAATATCCAATAAGCGGCCGCGCTGGAGATTGCTTAGGTTCTGAGATTGCAGGCTGACGTCGAGTGCCTTTCGAGAGCATTCCTCGATGAAGGCTCGCATGGAAACCACGTCGATGGGTTCAGCGCTGAACTTGCGGCCCCGCGGATCAAGGGCGTCAAGCCTTTCATAACAATGCATCAGGAAGTGGTTCAGGCAGAGAGCTTGGTGATCCAGTGTAGTAATCGCGGCGCTGCCACAAGAACCTACCCGGCAGCTTCGTTTCCCAACCTTCGTATCCATTCCACCCAGGCCCATGGTTTTGACTCTACGACCGGTCTCACTCCGCTTCGGATCTTTCTCCCATATATTAGATGCGCGAAGCGACCCAAACGGTTTCATCATGGGAAAGGAAGTTGTTCATTATTGGACACTCGCCGATCGCTTTTGTTTCCGGCGGAAGCCACACTTCTGGATCTAGGGCGTCATGCTCACGACGACAAGCTCGCTCAGGTGGAGAATTGTTTCCACGGGCCGCGATTGTAGCTGACTTCGCGACCTGCCATCCTTCAACATCCATGGTGGTCTTCTGTAAACCGATGGATCGCATCCAATACTTGGTTCAAAGCCCTGGAGGTTTCCACAGGCGCCACTCCCCGTCAAGCCATCTAAGAATGTAACCCTAGCGATCCCCGTCGAGCCATTTGATATGTAACCGGAGAGCGCTTGTTGTTGTTGCGGCTGTGGGAAAGTGGGAATCCCGAAGGGATTTCCAAGCTCGCGAAGCGAGCG
>WNFD01003672.1_pt1 | contig 17278 bp, 16 predicted proteins | sample 5400491 | NCBI WGS metagenome assembly WNFD01 (sample SAMN13153343, study PRJNA577476) | soil metagenome | isolation source: 120 cm saprolite under Douglas fir tree site 2 hole 2 replicate 2 | place: USA:California | collected 2015-04-18 | reverse complement strand
GCAGATTTCATCGTTCCACGGTTCCTCACCCTTTTGCTGGCATTGGCAACGGCTGTCGCTCCGAATTCGACGCCCGATGTCCATTCGATCGCTCACGCCGTGGACACCCACTACAACCGTCTGCAGACTCTGCAGACTGAATTTATTGAGACCTACCGCGGCGCTGGAATCGAACGAACAGAATCGGGATCGCTTTGGCTGAAAAAACCGGGCAAGATGCGCTGGGAGTACCGTTCTCCCAAGGAGAAGCTGTTTCTGAGCGACGGCAAAGATGCCTGGTTTTACCTGCCGGGAGATCGGCAAGTGCGGCGAACTTCGGTCCGGAAACTGGATGATCTACGATCGCCTCTGGGTTTTCTTCTGGGAAAGACCCGGCTGGAAAAAGAACTGGAAGGGCTGTCTCTGGCCCCGGACGTGGCTCCCCTGGCTCCGGGCAATACGGTTTTGCGGGGCGTGCCCAAGGCCATGGCGGACCGCATCCGCGAAGTTATTCTGGAAATCACGCCGGAGCACCGCATTGCCCGCATCCAATTTGAAGAGGCCGATGAGTCCGTAACCGAGTACCGCTTCAGCCAGCAGGAGGAGAACGGCGATATTGCCGATCAGCGCTTCAGGTTTGCCGCTCCGCCGGGGGTTGAGGTGATTGAGGGGGAATTTGGACCGTAAGCGCTGACCAGTGCGTAAGGTTAGCTGTTTCAATGGTTTCCTCGCGTTTCTCGCAGTCGGAATTGAGGGTTACTACGGATATGTCCTGGTATCACTCATTAGGGCATATTCACGCCGAGTCAACCTTTCTGAATGCTAGACTTAGGAGGGAAGAAGGGTAATCGGAGCGTAATCCGGGTCAGGACATGGCTCAATTTCTGGTAAAGATCGCGGATGATCGTGGGCGCCTGGCGCAGCAGGTAGAGCACGGTTACTCGGAATCGGAGGTTCGTGAGCGCTTCGTGCAACAAGGTTACCTGGTCTATTGGGTAAAACCGAGGGGGCTTTTTTCCGGGGGAAAGCTCCAACTCGGAGGACGGAAGGTCAAGCAGAGCCAGTTCGTGATCTTCAATCAGCAGTTCCTGACCCTGATCAAGGCGGGGCTGCCCATCCTGAACTCTCTCGACCTTCTGCTCAAGCGGCAGAAGAATGAGAACCTGAAGTCGCTTTTGCAGAATGTTCGTGATCGGGTAAAGAGTGGCGAGTCGCTTTCTGATGCCTTCGCCGCCCAAGGAGTGTTTCCCAGAATATATACGACCACACTGATGGCGGGAGAAAAAAGCGGCAACACGGAGGAAGTGTTGGGCCGCTACATTGCCTTCCAGCGGCTAGCTCTGACTTTCAAAAAGAAGTTGGCGGTGTCCCTGGTCTATCCGGCGCTTCTGGTAACGATGGTGCTGGTCATGATTGTATTTCTGGTGACTTATGTAGTGCCCGAGTTTGCCAAACTCTTTGAGAATCTTAATGCCCAACTGCCCGCGATCACGATATTGATGTTGGCAGTGGGAACGCACGCACAGAAGTATGCCCCCTTCGTGGCCATTGGGATGGTTCTGGCGGCGGCGTCTTTCTGGCGCTGGAAAAATACGGATCGCGGCGCGGAGCGCCTGGATGCCTTAATTTTGAAGCTGCCGTTACTGGGCGATATATGGTTGAAGTATCAAGTGGCAAATTTCTCGCGTATGCTTTCGACCTTGCTGGCCGGGGGTTTGCCGCTGGTGCCGTCGCTCGAGACTGCCGGAGCTTCGATGAGCAGCCGACGCATTTTGAACGGCATCGTAGACACGGCGGCCCGAGTGCGCGAGGGCCAGACGCTCTCCGGAAGCTTGGAGCAACAGAAGATGTTTCCTGAGCTTTCGGTGGAGATGATCGAAGTCGGTGAATCCACCGGAGCTTTGCCCGCCATGCTGAATTCGGTGGCGGAATTCTATGAAGAGGATGTACAGACCGCGCTGGGCGCGACCATGGCGCTGATCGAACCTGTGATTCTGATTATCATGGCGGTGTTTGTCGGGGGAGTGTTGATTTCTCTGTATCTGCCGATCTTCTCGATAGGTGCGAATATTCACTAACGCGAGCCGGAACTGGCAGGAAGACTTGGAATTGTGAGCATGGCGGAAAACAAGACAGTAGTAGCGCACGGTGGCAACGGCGGAGCCCGGTTGGCTCCTGCGCCTCATGTGGCCGACCTGGAAAAGGCCCAGGATGTCGCCCGGCGCTACCGCTGCGAGTTTGTGGATCTGCACAACTTTCAGCTCCACCACGATCTGTTCAAGAAGATCCCTGTGGACCTGATGTTCCGCTATAACTTCGTTCCCCTGGACGAGACTGAGGACGGACGTTTAGCCATTGCCATCGCCGACCCCAGCCAGCTGATGATGATCGATGAGATCAGCCTGCTGCTGGGCAAGCGCATCCTGACCAAGGTTTCTACGCTGGCCCAGATCAGCGAAATCCTAAAAAAGACGGAACAGTCGAAGCGTGTTCTCGAAGAGGCCAGCGAAGGCTTCACTCTGGCGGTCGTTTCCGAAGACGAGGCGGGCGGGGAAGACAGCATCTCCATCGACCGGCTGACCGCGCAGGGCGACATCAGCCCGATTATCCGTCTGGTCGATACCACCATCTTTACCGCCCTGCAGCGGCGGGCCAGCGATATTCATATCGAGACCCGCGACGACTCGGTGTGCATCAAGTTTCGTATCGATGGAGTGCTCACCCAGGCCATGCCGCCCATCGGCAGGGAGCACCATTCCACGATAATTTCGCGCATCAAGGTGATGAGCGAACTGGATATTTCCGAGCGCCGCGTCCCCCAGGACGGCCGCTTTCGCGTGAAATACGGCAATCCCGAACGCCCCATCGACTTCCGCGTGTCCATCATGCCCTCGATTCACGGCGAGGACGCGGTGCTGCGCGTACTCGACAAAGAGTCGATGAGCGAGAAGTTTCACAAGCTGGTTCTCGACGTAGTGGGCTTTGACGCAGATGATTTGAGAAAATTCCGGCGCTACATCGCCGAGCCCTACGGAATGGTACTGGTTACGGGGCCGACCGGCAGCGGCAAGACCACCACGTTGTACGCTGCAGTGAGCGAGATCAAGACCGAAGAAGACAAGATCATCACCATCGAAGATCCGGTGGAATATCAGATCCGCGGCATCACCCAGATTCCGGTCAATGAAAAGAAAGGGCTGACCTTCGCCCGCGGATTGCGTTCCATCCTGCGCCACGACCCGGACAAAATCATGGTGGGCGAAATCCGCGACACTGAAACGGCGCAGATTGCCATTCAGTCGGCGCTCACCGGGCACCTAGTGTTCACAACCGTGCACGCCAACAACGTGGTGGACGTGATTGGCCGTTTCCTGAATATGGGAGTGGAGCCCTACAACTTTGTTTCGGCCCTGAATTGTATTCTGGCACAGCGGCTGGTGAGGCTGATCTGCGAATCCTGCAGGACGGTGGTGCACTATCCGTCCGAGGTGCTCGAAGCCAGTGGGTTGGATCCGGGGCAGTGGTCGCAAGTGGCGTTCTACGAAGGTCAGGGTTGCATCGAGTGCGCGGGCACCGGGTTCCATGGCCGAACGGCAATCCATGAACTTCTGGATCTGAGCGACCGCATCCGCGAGATGATTCTGGCCAAGAAACCCACTTCGGAGATCCGCCGCGCCGCCCGCGAGGAGGGCATGCGCTTCCTGCGCGAGTCGGCTCTCGACAAGGTCAGACTGGGAATGACCACGCTGAAGGAAATCAACAAGGTCACGTTCATCGAGAACATGCGGTAGATCAGTTGTCGGTCATCAGTTGTCAGTCGGCGGCCGTCAGAAAAGGTCTTCGAGCAAACCCAGCCCTGGCTTGCTGCACGACTGAAGACCGACGAGCGACGACTGATGACGGATTGCCGTGCCCTTCCGGCTATTGCAATTTGTCCCTCGACCGCGCTTTACTTGTAGGATAGCCCCAACTTATGAGTCGTGTTTCTCATTCCGGATCCAGGCCGAAACTGGCTTGCGAGATTTCCGCTGACCGCGTGCTCGCCGGCCGCGTTTCGGAGAACGGCGGGCATACGCTGGAAGCGTGCGCTTCGAACGAACTCTCCCCGGGCAGCGTGGTCCCCGATCTGATCGAGACCAACCTGCGCCAGCCGGACGGGGTGTACGAGACGCTGCGCGACACACTGGGCAGCTTGGGAGGGCGTTCGCGGGATGTGATTGCGGTGCTGCCTGATGCCGCCGTCCGAGTGGTGCTGCTCGACTTCGAAACTCTGCCCGCCAAGCGGGAGGAAGCCGAGAGCGTGGTCCGCTTCCGGCTGAAGAAATCCTTGCCTTTTGACGTGGAAAAAGCCAAGGTTTCTTATCACGTGCAACCTTCAAACGGCGGCGTTCGCGTGATTGCGGCGGTGGCATTGCTCAACGTGATCGAAGACTACGAAGCCGCGTTTCGCCAGGCAGGGTACGAGCCGGGAGTGGTCATGCCCTCCATGTTGGCGGCGCTGGGAGCGGCCAACGCGCCGCAGCCTTCGTTGGTAATCAAAGTAGACGCACGCACCACCAGCATTGCCATTCTCGATGGCCAGCAACTGCTGTTGTTTCGCACCTTGGAGAATACGCGAGGCGTGACTATCACCGGCGAACAACTCGCGGAAGAAGTCTACCCTTCCGTGGTATTTTTTCAAGACACCTATCACTTGAACATTGGCCAGATTTTTGTGGCTGGGCTGCCGGAATCGGGCGGCGCCGCGCCCGCGCTGCGCGCGCAGACCGGCGCCCACGTCAGTGATCTGGTAGCCGCGTCACAACTGGGCGGGAGCGTAGGGACGATTCCGAAATGGAGAATGGCCGGGGTGGTGGGAGCCCTGCTTTCCTGACTATGCTGGTGGACATCAATCTCGCGACCCGACCGTATGAAGACTCCGGCCCCTTGTGGCTGCGTTGGGGCGGAGCCCTGGCGGTGCTGGGCCTGTTCACCTTGGTTCTTCTCTACAGCGTGCTGGCGGGTTGGGCGGCGGCGCGGAAGGACCGCAGCCTGATCGCGCGGCGGGAGCAGCAGATTGCCGCCCGCGATCAGGAAAAGGCCAAAGCGGAGGCGATTCTCAATCTGCCGGAAAACCGGAGTACGCGCGACCGTTCGCAGTTTCTCAACGATCTGTTCCGACGCAAGGCATTCTCCTGGACCAAGGTGTTCGAGGATCTGGAGCGGGTTATGCCGGCCCGGCTGCACCTGGTATCGATCCAGCCGGGGACAGCTGCCGACAACCAATTGGAGTTTAAGCTAGTGGTCGCCGGAGAGTCGCGGGAACGCGCCCTCGAACTGGTGCGCAAGATGGAAAGTTCGCAGCGCTTCCAGCAGACTCAAATCCAGCAGGAGTCGAGCCAGGCCGGACAGACGCCGGGCGACAATGTGCAATTTGATATTAGCGCCGTATACGTACCCGAACTGGCGAGCGCGGGAACAAGGAGCGCTCAGTAATGGCAGACAATCGGGAAGCCCGCAGGAAGGTGAAGATTGCGATCGCGGTCCTGTTGGCGGTAGACATCGTAGCGGCGGTGGTGTTGTTTTCTCCGCTGGTAGGATCGGAACGGTCGCGCCGCGAACAACTCGACCAGTTGTGGAGAGAGTTGCAGCAGAAGACGCGCGCGGCGGAGCCGCTGAGAGACGTCAACGGGAAGATCATAACGGCACGCCAGCAGATCGACGATTTCTACAAGAACCGGCTGCCGGCGCAGGATTCGGCGATTTACGAGGAACTGGGCAAGTTGGCGGGGCAAAGTGGAGTCCGTATCGGACAGATCCGCTCCAAGGCGAAGGATACCGAATCCGTGGGATTGCGGCCGGTGGAGATCAGCGCGGATTTTTCCGGTGGCTACCTGCAACTGGTGCGTTTTATCAACGCGCTCGAGCGCGACCCGCTTTTTTTCATCGTCGATAGCGTGCAACTGGGGGGCGAGCAGGGTGGCGTAGTCAAGCTGCAATTGAAGCTGGAAACTTATCAAAAGGCGAGTGTCTGAATGCAGTTGGGAGCGGAAAGCCGGAACAAAACGATTGCTGCGATCAGCCTCATGGTAGTGGCGCTGATATTGATCGCAGTGCATTTTCTCCCCGACTCCCCGGCGGCGGCCAAGTCTCCCGCCCCGGCGGTTGCTCCTCAGCCTGAGGTACGCCGGAACCTCACGGGCAAAAGCAGGGCCGGCAAAAAAGCAAGCGTGAGCACCGAGAGTTCGCTGGACCCGACCCTGCGTTACGACTGGCTGAAGGCCAGCGAGGACACCAAATATCAAGGCGCGGGCCGGAATATCTTCCGGGCTGAGGTTGAAATTCCGAAGCCGGTGGTGCCGGTACGCAAGCCAGATCCTGTCCCGCAAGGGCCACCGCCTCCGCCGCCCATTAATCTTAAGTTTTTCGGATTCGCCAACAAGCCGGGCGAGGCCAAAAAGATTTTTCTGTCGCAGGGAGAGGATGTCTTCATCGCCGGAGAAGGTGACATTATCGATCGCCGCTACAAGATTCTGCACATCACTCCGGTCTCGGTGGAAGTGGAAGATGTGCTGAACAACAATCGGCAGAGTATTCCCTTGACGCAGGGATAATGACGCTTGTTCGTCGTTGGTCCTTGGTCGAAGACCAATTTTTCACTGACCCAGGATGTTATGCAACATGTCCGAAATATCATCGTGGTTCGCTCGCCTGCCCGCCGGTCGGAGCGAGGCTATATTCTTCTCATGCTGATGTTGTTTGTGGCGCTGCTGGCGATTGCCGCTGGCGCGCTGGCTCCCACCATTACATTTCAGGTTCGGCGGGATCGCGAAGAAGAGATGATCCATCGGGGAGTGCAATACTCGCGCGCCATTCGGCGCTATGTCAAGAAGACTGGACGCTATCCTTCGCGCCTCGAGGAACTGGAAAATACGAACAATATCCGCTTCCTGCGCAAACGCTACAAAGACCCCCTCACCAATAAGGAATTCAAGCTGCTTCATGTGGGCGAGGTGCAGCTCACAGGCGCGGCGGGCATAGCCGGAGCTGCCGCCCTTGGGGGGGGCGCGATACCTGGTGCGTCGGGGCTGGGCGCGACGGCGTTGGCGGCAGCGGCGCAAGGTGCATCGCCTCTGGGAGGCGCCCGGACCGGCTCGATGTTAGGAGGAAACCCAAATCAGGTGGCGCCCGGCGCGGCCTCAGCTGCGACCGGCACGGGAGACGACCCCGCCCCGGATGCGGGCCAGTCCAAAGCAGGCCCATCCAACAAGGACCAGTCTCCAACGGATCAGGGACAATCCGGCGCAGGGAGTGACAAGTTATCCAGCCAGGTTTTTGGCGGGGGACCGGTCGTGGGCGTGGCCAGCACCAGCAAAGCGCAGAGCATTCGCGAGTTCAATCACAAGAATCATTATGACAAGTGGCAGTTCATTTATGATCCGACGATGGATCGTGGAGGCTTGATCACCACCCCAGCGCAGCCAGCGTTGCAGGTGGCAGCTCCTCTGCAGCAGAATTCATCTTCATCCGGGCAAAATCCATCCGGGATGAGTTCTTTCGGGGGACTCCAGAGTCCGCCACCCGTCCAGCCGACCCAACAGCAGCAGCAATAAAGAATTGTGTCCCCAGTTCGCCCACGATTGTCCCCGCGCGGTCCGTGGCGGCATCAGTTTTTTGCCGCCTGGCTCGAGCGTCCATGATCTCGAGCGTTGATGATTTGCTCCATTTCGATCACGCCGATCCATTGTCCGTTGCGGGCTTCGGTGTAGACCAGGGTTCCGCCCAAGATTTGAGCGGCGGCGGCGGGGGGTACATCGCGATGGTAGCCGAAAAAACGGGCCTTCCACGCTTGCCACAAGAGCCACGTTTCCAGTAGGGGATGGGCGGGCTCGTATTTGGTGGAGAACACGAGTGCGACTTCAAAGTCGGAACGGACGTCGGCTGCCGCCATGAGTTGTTCTGCGGCGAAATGTTCAATGCGGACCACTCGCATGGGGCGGGTCACGTAGCCTAGGTAGGGGCGGGTCAATTCGTCGCTGGCCGGCCAGGCAGTAAGGACGCGAGCCATGGGATAGCGCGCTTCCAGGAAATCTTCCGCATGCTGGTGAAGGCGGATGTAGTCCCGATAAGCGAGATTGTCTTCGGGCGCGAACTCATACGGCGGATTGACGAACCATCCAGCCACGAACATCAGAGCCACGATCGCTATCACGCCGCGCCACCAACGCACTCTCCGCCAGAGCGTGGAAACGGCGATGAGGATGACGAGAGGAACGACGGGCAGCATATAACGCGCCAACTCCGCTCCGCCCACGAGTGCCATCGCAAGCACATAGGTGACGATCACGGAAAGCACAGCAAACTGCGTGTTTAAGGCGATCCGCGGGCGCTCTCCGTTCTGGTCTTGGAGAGGAGGCAGCCACATGGCAAACAGCGCGGCCAGGGTCAGCACCAGCAAGTGGAGATAGCCGAAGGTTTGCCAGAGACGGATGAGTAGCGCGAGCACGATTCGCAAAGGATGAAGCGTGCCTTGGACGTTGTAGCGGAAAAATTCCGGATTGCCGAAAACGAGACCGGTTCGCAAATAGTGGTAGACGTACCACCCGGTGAGAAACAAAAGCGGCAACAGAAGCCAGAGCGAATTCTGAACTCTGCCCTGGAGGACCAGACCTTGAGGGCCACCTTGTAGTTTGCTCCGATCCCGGATGCGAAACAGCGGGGAGAGAAGTTCCCACGCAAACAGCGCCAGCGGCGCGAGGATCGCAGTCTCTTTGGCCAGAGCCGCGAGTGAGAACCACAGCGCAGCCTGCCAAGCCCTGCCCCTCACATAGCCGTAGAGGCCCCAGAACGTGAGTCCGGCGGCGGCCAGGTCGAGATGGGTGAGAGAGCTCTGAGCGAAGAAGACGGGATAGAGCGCGGTGCAGAGCGTGGCCCCGACTGCAACTTCCGTGCTTGCGACCGCCTCGGCCAAGCGAAATAATCCCAGCAGCGAAAACGATGCGGCCAGGAGCATGGCAGTACGGGTCACCACCGGCACGTAGCCGGCAATTTTCCACCACAGCGCGAGATAAGCCATCACCAGCGGCGGATGAGCGTTGGATGGAGTGGAGTGAGGAATCAGGCTTCCGCTCAACAGCAGATCGCGCGCGGCTGGCACGTAGTAACCGGCCTCGTCCCAGAAATAGGGCAAGCGCAGCAAGGGAGCGTGCAGCGCCAGCAGCGCCACAAACGTGAGAGCAAATACCAGCGCTGGATGGGAGCCGCGCGAGGGGTGGCGAACAGTTCTCAATGCGATCGAAGATACTTGACGGCCGGTCAGTGCACCGGGCCGGGGGCCATCATACGCGGATCGAGCTTGATTTCGCCGAATGTGCTTTCATACCCAGCTACATTCTGCTGCAGGATGGCCGACAGCGCTTTGGCCTGTTGCGGGCTCAAATAGATACCCTCGAAATTGCTGACTTCCACCTGGGTTTCGCTTTGCTGCTGCAACGTACCGAATACCAGGAAGAAATCCCAGACGTTGACCCGCACCTGCACGCTGTTGGCGTAGTGCTCGCGATACTCGCTGGTATTGGTCAGTTTGATGTTGGGCTGCGTTGGATTCGACATAGGAAGCTCAGTGTAGCGGGATTGTGGTGGGAAAAGAAAGCCGGATGTTCCGTGTGGACACGACACTCGACTCGGCACATGTAGGGGCGGACGCCCTCGCCCGCCCAGGGGAGCGAAGCTCCGCAGCTTCCAGGCGAGCGGCGCTCGCCCACCCGGACGAGGTCCGGGTCTAGGTGGTCGGTGGTAGCGCCTGCTCTAACGCGGCCGAACACGTAGGAATACGATCGCGCCGACGGGATGTGTGCCGTAGATTGGCTTCAAGTTGTCGCGCACGCCGTACCAGGTGAATTGACCTCCGAACGCCGTCGACAGGTGAGGAATGTGCCCCACTTCACGCTCGTAGCCCGCCGTGTAGGCCTGGACCCGGGCGAAGTAGCGTTCGCTGAAGCCAGGTGGTTCCGGGCTTTCGCCGAGAAGAAGCTGGTTGGTGCGGTCCAGATTTTCGATCCGCATCCAGGCATAGTTGCGTTCGAGAAATCGCAAGGTGGATTCGGCCAGATAACTATTGCCCACGTTCCCGCCCGAGATGTCCTGATTTCGTCCCCAGAGCAGGAGCGAGGCCCAGTTGCCCTTTCGCAGCGGGAGGTTGCAGCGACGCAGTCATGCGACGGACGTCTGCGGTGGGGGCGAGCGCCTCCGGGCTGTGAAGCTGCGCAATCGAATACTGCACGGTCCAGTTCTGGCCGGGATTGAGGTTGACGCGGGTGGACCAGGAGTCGATTTTTCCGGAGTTGATGTTCCAGTGGAATTCGTCGGGCTCGCGTCCGTGAAAGCCGGAAGCTTCCAGCCGCAGGTTGCGATGCGTGATTCCGAGTGTAACCACGTCGCCGCAATTTGGGTCGAGTCCTGGAAGTGATGTCCGAGTGGCGCGATGGGATCCTCCGACGCCGACGCCCGGTGAGGATAGGCGACCGGACCCATCGCTGGATCGCCCATGGGAGCGGCGTAGAAAGACAAGAGAGTGCGATCCGCCAGCTTGTAATCGTACAAAGCGGCAAGCTCCATGAAGAAATCGTGTGGGTGCTGGCCGTCCACGATGGCACGCCCGAAGGCGGTTTCGCCCTGCTGGAAAAGTTCCGGGTAGCGTCGGCTCGAAATCGTGGCCGGCTCGAAACTGAGCATGGCCCGGATGGTCAAAGTGCCATTGCCGAATTTTCGTTGTGCCATCGGCATCCACCAGTTGGTAGAGAACAATTTGTCGAAGCCGCGCGGCCCGGCTTGCTGAACGTCAACCAGGAAGGCTTCACCGTGGAACATCAGGGTCCAATTGGCCTTGGTGGCCATGAGCATGGAGACGGGAGTCGAGTTAGGCTCAGCGTCCGTACCCGAGGTGGCGTGCTGCAGCAGCGACTCAACCAGCGAATGAGATTGCATGTTCGACTGGTCGTGACTCATTCCGGCCATTCCAGGCATGGACTGGGATCCACTGGGCATATTCATCTTCATCTCGTGACCGCCATCCTGGCCTGAGGCTGGTGTGGTTGAAACCACCAATGACGTGCCCACGCAGGCAGCGGCTAACAACTTCACAAATATTCTTCGCACTAGTGATCTCCTCACACGTTCACGCAATTGCCCACAGTCGCGGCACCGCATCGGAAGGCGCTTGGGATTGCTGGCGCGACGCCCTGATGTGAAACCGAGGTTTTCCCAGCAGCCTGCCAAGGCTGTCAGGACAACGGTGGTGTGGGTCTACACGCGCAGAGGAATCAAATCGGGCGGGTCAGCGGACGAGGTCGTTCGATTTCTGAGACTTTGGATCTTGGTGCCCAGCACCAAAATATGGTCCCACTCGCCTGGTGCAGGAAGGTCAAAAGAATCCAGTTGCGAAGCGGGCGAGCTTTGCAGGATCGCGGCGTCGTGCCCGATCTGGCAACACCGGTAGCTCACGGGTTCAGGAAGCGGAGCTGTACCATCATGCTGGTGGCAGGCGGCGGGCCGCACATGTGCCACCATCATCACAGAGGCATCTTGTCCCGCCACCGGGAGCGTGGCTACCACGGTGACCAGCCAGATTGCCAGCCAGTTTGGGCTACGCCTGGGCATCGGCTTTATTTGATACGCCATCCAGTTTGAATGATACAAGCACAAGCGGCGTCTCAGTTAAAATAAGCGCAAGCTGGGATGGGGGAATTGGCAGACGCGTTGGACTTTGGAACCCAATCTGCACATGTTCACACAGCGCACCGCGAAGCACCAAACAGTATCAGCCAATGTTTACGCTGGTTTTTACAAGTCTGACCTTAGCACCGAGCGGGGTAGCCGCTTCAAACCCGTTGCCAATCGGCTTTCCCGTCTCGTCAAAGGCCGCGACGCTGTTGGGTTGGGTCCTGTATTCGCCGCGATGATGCGCATCCTTTTCGCTGTATTTGAGCAAGTCGCGGTGCATCTGCTTGACATGGTTTTCCGTCAGCGTGATCTCTTCTCAAGACTGGAATATCAGCTCCATGGTTTCGGCGTAGCCAGCCACTTCCTGGTCATCTCGTGTATGGAAGGACTTGATTTCAAGGCTGGACAGCAGCTTTTCGACCTCTCTGTCGGAGAGTTTGCTGCCTTCAATGCGGGTGGATGCTCCGATGCTTTCAATGGTGGGCTACCCTGCGTAGGGCAGATAGATGTTCGGAAGCCAAGATGCCTAAAGCCCGCCAAGCTCCTTTGAATTCATCGAGTTCAGCAATTGGACTGAGAATTCCTGGGTGATCTGGAGAGTGGCAGGCCGGATCATGACATCCAATAATGCACCCAATTACACCCAATTTTCTCAACACCCAATAACACGCCCATTTACACCCATTATTTAAAATAATCGCTGCACCAAGCGAACAAAAAACGAATCTGCTAGACTGCGATTTATGGCGCGACGGCCACGCGGTTCCGACGAGATTTTGACCCGGAAAGAACTGGCTGACCTCCAGCACCGGCTCTCGATGATGGGAACGACCGCCGTTCAGGATTTCTACCGAAGCGCCCACAACGTCTGCCGGATCGGGCCGGGACACTTTCCGAGTGCGAGAGCGATTCAGGAACTCGTGCAGGCGTGGAAGCAGATGCGGAAGTGGAGATGATTTGGCGCGCAATTTTGTGCCTTGAGCGACCTCACTGCCAATTTGGCATTCCGGCCTAACGTGAGCGATGCAATTCTGAGGCACGCCCATGAACCTGCTGTCACTTGCGCCATACGGGATCGCCAAATTCACTTACGTATTCGCTGTCAATGTGCTGGAATCGAATCTTTCCGTTGCTCCCTGTTATTTTGGTTGCTGCAAGCCAGCAATCTGCCTTAATCGATTTTTTGAGCTGCAAGCCTTGGGTCTACAAGCCATTTCTCGCGCTGAAAGACATTCTGTAATACACCGTGTCTGAGAATGGCCAAGCTGTCAGCCAACCGAGCGCCCGATCTGTCCCGCGCCACTGATCTCGCCAAAGTCTTCGTTGTCCTCTTTCCGCGTGTTCATGCCAACCAGGCGCATCCGAACATCATATAGCGGGTACTGCCCGTGTCTGGGAAGAGGACGTACCGCTTGGCTTACGACAGCGAGCCTCGACGGGCACGCGACCTTCTGCGATTCGGCGGCCTGAAGGAGAACGCGCCTCGCAAAGGTTTTGTGGACCACACGGCGTATGACAAGCTCATGGGCCACCTCGAGGAATCGTGGCTGCGGAGCCTCTTGGCTACAGCTTATACATTTGGGTTTCGAGGTGGCGAGTTGCTTGAATTGCGAGTTGGCCTAGTAGACCTCATTCACTGCACCATCTGCCTCGACCCCGGCGCACCAGGAACGACGGCGGGCGAATCATCAAGATGACGCAAGAAGTGTTCGACCTTCTGTCCCAGTGTATTGTCGGAAAAAACAAAGACGATTAGGCGGCGAAGCGGTCAAAGATTTTCGTGGCGCATGGTGGGCCTTGTGCGAAAGCTGGCCTTGGAAAATTCGTGAAGGATGAAGACGATAAGTTAAAATGGCAGGGCTTGCTGTTTCACGATCTGCGAAGGTCGGCGGTGCGAAACCTGGAAGGAACTAGGACAGTTCCAAGGGTTTGGCGCGATACCGTGTTCAGGGCCACACGGGGCAATCTTAAAGCCACCCTTCGGATGGGTGGTTGACGCGACGCGACGACCGGGAACATTGGCATGGCTGTATCAACGCGGCCTCACCTTCGATGAGGCGACCAAAACTCATGAGTTCATGTACATCAATTTTTGGCACAAGAAGGAACCAGCGAACGATGGTCAGGCTCTTTTCAAACATCAAGAGTCCCATTTGCACGAGTGGGAAAACCCAGTCAGCGAGATTGATTTTATCGACGGCATGCGCAGACCTGATGTTCCCACTGCTATTAGGATTGCACGGTCTAAGTACCACCCGGAATGGCAGAATATGCGGGCTTTGTGGATTTCGATGGCTTCATCTTCATGTGTGTCCTGTTTGCACCCGGCGCACTAGCCGCAAAACATCTAAGCAGGCTTTGGCTCGTGATCCGCAAGGTCCTTCCTTTGAAGGTCACTCACAAAGATTCGGCTGAACCGGGCAAGTGGTTTCAGAGCGACCTCGCAAGCTCAATCGACGTTTTGAGGAGATTTCGCAGGTTGTGGGTCGCTGCCATGCTGGACAAGCCGCTAACACATTGCACAGATCGCCAGATCGGAGAACTGATGAATTGCATCAAAGATCGATTGGATATTTTCGAGCCGGAGATGGCGGTTTGCCATTCTAAACGCAGGCTGTTGCGTTCGGCCTGCGTGGGTGTCCAGAGCAAATCCACAGACAGAGAGGCAGGAGGCGAGTGATAACGAGAGTTTGGGAACGTCTTTATCTCGGTAGCCTGAAAGATGCGGCACGGCTTGCAGCCGAGAACCCGTTCGGCATCACCGCCGTCGTCTCTCTCTGCTCCCACAAGGTTCCGCACAAGGCAAGCGGGGTTAGCTACACTCGTGTCCCAATTGCCGACTCGCGTCCAATCTCGGCGAAACAGTTCGACGCCGTCATGGCAGCGATTGCGGAAGGCGTTCGAAACGGAAAACTGTTGATCCACTGTGTCGGCGGCATGAGTCGCTCACCAATTATGACGGCAGCGTGGCTGCACCGTTGTGGATGCCTCAATATCGTCGCGGCGCTGCTCGAAATAGCGGAGCGACGTCCGACCATCGACCCGTCACCCGTATTACTGCGAAGCGTGGCCGCGCACCTATGCCGATGAGGCGAGCCGTCCTATATTCGAGAGTTTCGAGACCCCACCAGAATCCGGAGATGCAGTTGCTCGACCTGCGCAGGAATTGTAGTTCCGGGGCCTCTTAGCGACCGCCTACACTTTTGGTTTCGCAGCGGAGAACTCCTTGACCTGCGAGTCGGCCAAATAGAACTCGCTCACCGCACCATCTGCCTGGACCCCGGTGACACCAAAAATGACGATGGGCGAATCATAAAGATGACGCAGGACGTCTTCGACCTCCTGTCTCAGTGTGTCGCCAGAAAGGGCAAAGACGATTATGTTTTTACCCGAGGTGGCGAAGGGGTCAAGGATTTTCGTGGCGCGTGGTGGGCGTTGTGCGAAAAGGCTGGCCTTGGAAAATTCGTGGAGGGCGACGACGATAAGTTAAGATGGGAAACAACTAGCACCAGAAGAGCAGCTTGACTGTAATTGATTGAGCCGGGATGGCGGAATTGGCAGACGCGTTGGACTTAGGATCCAATGCCCAAAAGGCGTGCAGGTTCAAGTCCTGTTCCCGGCACCAGAGTCCCAACCCATTCGAAGAAAACTAGTTAGGTAGGAGAGCGGACGCAGAGGAAGCGTGCCGGAATCGCTCACTTGCCCTCAAGGCCGCACGGCGCTTTCGCTCCCAATGGCCCCTGCCATCCTGGTGCACACCCCCGTCCACGCCAGTTGGCTCAACCAAATCGAAATCAACTTCTCCATCGTCCAGAGAAAGGTGCTTACTCCCAATGACTTCCTATTCTGTGGCCCAGCTCGAGCAACGGCTATTGGACTACCAAAAAGAGCGTTTATGAATTTGCAGGCACCCCTACTATTGCTGCTGCCACTGGCTGCTGCGATTGCTGCGATTGGCTTCACACCCGAACTGCAGTCGGCGCAAAGCCAAACACCACACAACTCCTCGCCCGGATGTGCCGTGACGGTTCCAAACCAAAGCCAACCACCAGTTAAAAACTTTGGCGGTACGGTTAGCTACTCCCAAGACTACAAAGGTCCACGCGACGGTCCCATAAAGGACTCGCACGGAAAACGGAAAGTTATGGACAGCACTCTGGCCCGACGGAACGGTGGTATTTCGGCCTAACGGGCCGGGTTTCATACTTTCGGACGGTTCACTGAGCATGAAATGGGCATGGTACAGGGGAGTGCGAGGCAGATTGAGTATTCAAGGGAAGAGGCTAGACAGGTCATCGCCTCCCTTGCGCGCAGACATTCCTGAAGGCTACCGTGACACGGGGTTTCAAGCCACCGCGCTCATCTTTCCGACAGAAGGCTGTTGGGAAGTCACGGGAAGCGTGGGTGAGAGCGTTTTGACGTTCGTGACCCGTGTAGTTAGGCTTAACGAACCCCAGTAAACCGCGTCTCCGGTTGCTCCATCTCTGCTAGAATCCCGTCCCGAGGGTGACTATGCCAAACTTGTCTTAAATAACTACGCAGTTGAAAAAGGAAGGCGCGTCCGCTGACAGAACTCAATATTGTCACGGTTGTGGTAGCTGCGGCTGCAACGAGAAGAACTGCGGAAGCAAGTGCTCTAGTGGTCCCCACTGTAGCGGCTGTTGGAAGAGTTGCGTTCGATAACTTCCAATTTTCCGCGGAAAGACGTTATGTACAAAAGCTGCTTAAAACGTAATGTGCTCCTCGTAACCTGCGTTCTCGCGGCCACCCCCCTGCTGACGGGCCAGCAGTCGCCAGCGACCGGAACCCCAGTGCACATGGTGGTAACGGCAGAAGCTCGTCATGGCGCCGACTTGCCCGTTATCCAGCGCGAAGACGTGATGGTTTATCAAGGTCGTGATCGTGTCAAAACGACCAATTGGATTCCCTTGCAAGGAGACCATGCCGAACTCGAGCTCTTCCTCTTGCTTGACGATGCCGCCGGCAGTAGCCTCGGTTCTCAGCTCGAGGATCTTCGCCGATCCATCAATTCCCAACCGGCCACGACGAGAATCGGCGTCGGCTACATGCGCGACGGGACTGTCGACATCGTGCAAAATCTTACTGAAGACCACAACAAGGCAGCCAAGAGTCTGCGGCTGCCGCTCGGACTTGCTGGTGTGAACGCCAGTCCCTATTTTTCGGTCACTGACCTGATCAAGCGCTGGCCAGAAACCCCGGTGCGACGCGAGATTTTGATGATTTCGGATGGGATCGATCGTTATGGACCCGGCGGCGCTTCTGACCCTTACGTTGACCAGGCGGTGGAGCAAGCACAGCGGGCGGGCATAATCATATTCTCGATTTACACCCCAGGGGCGGGCCACTTCGGCCACAGTTTCTGGCGTATCAACTGGGGGCAGAACTACCTCTCCCAGCTTTCAGACGAAACTGGAGGTGAATCTTACTATCTGGGTTCGGAAGCTCCGGTGTCGTTCTCCCCGTATTTGGATGATTTGGGCCGCCGGCTACTTCACCAGTACCTCCTGACATTCCTGGCCAAGCCGGTCAAGAAGTCTGCGATGCAAAGCGTCAAGCTTCGCACGGAAGTACCCAATGC
>WNFD01002947.1_pt1 | contig 17278 bp, 16 predicted proteins | sample 5400491 | NCBI WGS metagenome assembly WNFD01 (sample SAMN13153343, study PRJNA577476) | soil metagenome | isolation source: 120 cm saprolite under Douglas fir tree site 2 hole 2 replicate 2 | place: USA:California | collected 2015-04-18 | reverse complement strand
TGTATCCGCTGGGCCAGCGCCCAGAGTTCCAGATCCATCTCCGTCGTCGGATTGTGCGGCAGCGCTCGCAGCACGATCTGCATTTCATCAGGGGTTGCCAGATCTTTCAGCAGCCTGCCAGCCAGAGCGTAGGAGCCTAGGCCTCCTAGTAGGAGAGGAGCAACAGCCCCAATCACAGTGCTACTGAAGCTTGCGGCCTGATGAGCGCCCTGAAGAGATTGAGCGGAGCGCGGGTCTTCTCCGCAAACGAGAGCAGGGCGCGCACAAAAGGCCAGCGCGAGGTATAGATGACGGAGAGTCGCGGATCGTTGGTGAGTTGTTCAAAGAGTCCTGCTGAGCGCGCCTCTCCGATCCGGGCTGCTCCTATCAGCAATTTGCGCCCAAATGAACTGCGCAGGGGGGTGGTCATATCGAGGAAGAGACGGGAGGCCGCCTCGACAACTACGCCGGGGCCGCTCAAGGAATCGCGAGGAGGCAGGCCAAAAGCTGTCGCTATAGCGGAAGCGAAGAGGAGATGAAAGGCGGAGACCGCCATAGGGGTGAATGGTCGATATACCCCCTGAAGGACGTTGAGCGAAAAGTAGACGTGCAGCACATCATCCGTATCCGGTGCATTGGTGGGCAGTGGATACAGCGTTGTGATCGGACGCGCCTGCAAGAGCCAGAGCTGCCCCGATGCATCAATAGCCCACTCGATATCCTGCGGTGCTCGATAATGCGCCTCAACCCGCGCCCCCAGTTCAGCCAGGGCGCGTATTTGCTCGTCGGAGAGACAGGCTTCACCGCTGCCATCACCGCTTTCAGTTCGCACGGTGCCACCGCCCTCGGTCCCACGAATAACGATCCGCTTGTCACCAGGCCGCCGTTCGACGATCTCGCCGCTGGCAGTATTGACAACGAAATGATCTGGATTGGTCGCGCCAGAAACAACCGCTTCTCCTAGCCCTGGATTGGCATCGATGACAGCTTGACGACGCTTGCCCGTTAATGGGTTAGCCGTGAACAGCACGCCCGCCACCTCCGCTTCAATCTGGCGCTGCACGACGACCGCAAGCTGCACACTACGCTGATCGATACCAAGATTTGCACGATAGCTCACGGCGCGATCGGTCCACAGTGAGGCCCAGCAGTTCCGCACCGCCTCCAGCACCGCCTCGATCCCCACAACATTGAGATACGTATCCTGCTGCCCTGCAAAGCTCGCAAAGGGCAGATCCTCGGCCGTGGCCGAAGATCGCACAGCCACTGGGATAGGTTCTCCAGAGCCCAAAACGCGATATGCCCCGGCGATGGCCTCGGCAATGCTAGCAGGCATGGCGGCTGCTAGGAGACAGGTACGAGCAGCTTGCGCCAGCGATGCATCATCAGCAGGCGACTCGGCCTTTTCATCCAGTATCACATTAAGGCCAGCCTCCGATGCAACCAGCTCATAGGCCGCAGTCGTAATGCAGAACCCGGGCGGCACAGGCAATCCCGCACCTGTCAGCTCGCCCAGATTGGCAGCTTTACCACCCACAATGGGGAGCAAGGTGCGATCGATAGCTTCAAAGGGCAGGATGACATTGACATTATCGCTCTGAATTGCCCGGCCCTGTTCTTCCTGGCGCTGGATGCTCATAACGTCTCCTCCTGCTGACCTCGGCAAGCAGTGCCATTGCCCGTGTGACCTCTGCTCGCTCCTCGGCCTAGAGATATTCCATAACGGCTATCTGCGCCTTGGCATGGCGTTACAACGTTTATGTTAACAGAATATTAAGCACATGTGCAACTAATTTGTCAATGCTTTTGACTTTCACAACCACAGTAGAAGAAATACCTCTTCATGACGCTTTCATGACGCTTTCATGACGCTTCCTCGCCATACTAGCAGCAGAGTGGACAATATAGAGAAGAAAAGCAGAGGCATACTATGCCAACAACTAGAAATAGTAATCAATTGTCCCGAATTCTCCCGCGTGGAGTCATTGCCGGTATAATCGGTGGGGTCCTGATGGTGATATTTGTCATGATCGCCAGCGCCACCTACCTGCATATGGGCTTCTTCACACCGCTATACGCCATCGCAGCACCGCTCATCGGACAGCAGCCGCTGCTGGCCTCCATTGCGGATGGCATCTTCTACCTGACCCTCGGCCCTGCACTGCTGGGGCTGGTTGGCCACCTGCTGTGGTCAGCGTCGTGGGGCCTGATCTTTGGTCTGCTTGCACATAGGCTGCATCTGACTGGCGGCACGGCCATCATCAGTGGGTTAGTCTATGGCGTGCTAATTATGCTGGTCATGGTCTTCCTCGTGTTACCCATTGTGGGTGCTTCCTCCCTCTTGCAACTGCTAGGCGGGTGGGCGTTCGTATTAACCATCGCAAATGCGCTGTTCTATGGCATGTCCCTGGGGTTGTGGCCGGTGCTGCAGCCGCAGTTCTTCACCGACCTCAGCGCCCGGCAGGCGGTCTAGAGAGCAGCCTGCTACCCATGCGGGAGAAGGACCGGCACTGAAAGTGCCTGAACCTCAAATGGACTCTGGTGATTCCCCATAAGTCCGCCAGAGATTCTTCGCTGCGCTCAGAATGACAAAACCCCCAACTGTCATTCTGAGCGCAGCGAAGAATCTGTAGCGCGAAGTCGACCAACAGACCCGACTCACGTCGCCTCGACGACTTATGGGAATCACCAAATGGACTGCCTTCAACCGTGGTGGTATACTACATGTACCTGATTCAGCGTCTTCTTCACCGTTCCTTGACACCTGGTACATCCTGCGGGAACGCCTAGCATCTCGCTTGACGCTGTAATCGGTATCTGTTTGCTCTTTGTTCAAATTCAGGAATCACAGGAATATGCAATATAATCACCCGGCACCAATATCGTTTTTACTTGACGAGGAGAATCGCAAGCTCATCTTGACCTGGAGCGACGATCATGAAAGCATTCATAGCTGGGAGGCTCTGCGCTGGGCCTGCCCCTGCGCATGGTGCGCAGGCGAGGGTGGCCTGCCCGGAATGTTAAAGAACAGAGATCGGCTGAGCGTTGAGGAGACAACGTTGGTGAACATCCAACCTGTTGGCCGCTACGGCCTGACGCCGGTCTGGGAAGATGGGCACAAGACAGGCATCTATACCTACGAAAAGCTGCGCGCCAGTTGTGAGTGTGACGAATGTGAAGCGGCCCGGCACAGGAAGAAGTAAATGTTAAGAGTAGGAACATCTCTCGTTATATATATTTGAATACTATTTGAATCTTGGTAGTCCACTATGGCGAATGGAGAAAACTGTTTATGATTACTAGAGAAACGAATACTCCTGTTCGCATAACACCAGTCCCCCCACGCCGCTTCAACATAACCATTTCAGGTCTGGCTATCCGGCTTTTGATTGCCTTTGTCATTAGCTGGCTGATTGTACTCGCCTTTTTCGCCTCGGGAGTGGTCTCTCACTAATCTTCTTTTCCCTCAAAGCGGACTCCGTACTGGCCACTCAGGTAGTCATACATGTGGTCCGTGAAGCTGTGTGGGTCTACAAAGCCGCGATCTTCTGCCTTGATTTCAGATCGTCGTTAACTTATCTGCTATCCATTATGTATTGTAGAGCATTGACAGACCTGTGTTGAACGGTTTATCATTCCTGAGAGAGGATACCTCATCGTATCCTCTATCGTTATAACTTCTGCATGCGTTCTTTTTCAGTACGTTGGAACGATTATTCAGTACATTTGGACCTGTTGACGTCCTTGACGAACTATAATCGTGCATCATAGATATATGCTTTGAAAAAGAGAGGCAGGCATGGGCAGCGTTGGCAGTACACTGAGTAATCGTTACCGCCTCGAGAAGAAGATTGGCCAGGGTGGATTTGCCACCGTCTTCTTAGCCACTGACCTGGATCTGGGACGCCGGGTCGCCGTCAAGCTACTGGAGCAGGAGTGGGCCAGGAACAAAGAGGTGTTGACTCGCTTCCGTAGCGAGGCACGAATGAGCGCGGCCCTGGATCACCCGCATATTCTCCAGATCTACGATTTTGGCGTAGTCAGGGGAATGCCCTATCTCATCATGCCCTATGTGAGTGGGGGTACGCTCGCCGACCGCATGAAACGGGAACTGCTGACGCTTGATGAGATCGGATTCTACCTTGACCAGGTCGGCTCAGCCCTGGACTATGCCCACCAGCAAGGTGTGATCCATCGCGATGTGAAGCCCAGCAATCTGCTGATACGCCCCGATGGCCAACTGGTGCTGATGGATTTCGGACTGTCAAAGCTGCTTGATAATGTTTCACTGGAAACCCAAACAGCCATCCTGGGCACGGTTGCCTACATGGCTCCAGAACAGTGTCAGGGCTTTGTTAGCGCAGCGAGCGATAGGTATATGCTCGGCGTCGTCCTGTATGAGATGCTGGCGGGAAAGTTGCCCTACGAGGGCAATACCGCCAAGGTGCTGCTCAGCCATGTCCACTCGGCGCCCGACTCGCTGGTGAGCCAGCCCACTATGCAGGCGGCTCCCCCAGAAGTAGTGCTGGCACTGGACGAGGTGGTTGCCAGAGTGCTCGCGAAGCAGCCCAATGACCGTTATCCCTCCTGCCAGGCTCTCGGTTATGCCTATCATCAGGCCCTGGCGCGCGTACCCCGTAGAACCCCCGGCCTTCAGGGCAGCAATAAAATTACCGCCCGGCACATCCTCGATGGAACGCTTATTTCAAATGAAAACCCGCTTGCGTTGTTCCCACCTGCCATACAGGCAGCAAGCCCGGACGCCACCATACTGGCGCCTGGCCCGGCACAGCAGAAAAAGGTAATGCTCAGGCCCGCGCGTTTACTAGTAACAACCGAGCCCCAAAAAGTCTTCAGTGCAGCGTTTGACCTGGTAGGTGACACTCTCACGCTGGGGCGCGCGCAAGATAATCACGTCTGTATACCCCTTGCTATCATCTCTCGCTACCACGCAGAGCTGAGCCTGCTCAATAGTGAAGCAAAGGAGGTAACTTACAAGATTGTAGAGCGCAAAACGATCAATCCGCTGTACTTCAATGGCAAGAAAATAGCAGAGAAAGTGCTGGAAGATGGGGACACTCTTGAAATTGGTGAGCGGGGTTACGCCGAATATATCGTGAAACTAACGTATCAGGCCCCAGAATATGGTTTTATGTAAGCTATCGGCTGAGTAACATGCAGTTAACTGGCAGTCACAAGGAGGACTCTACTATGTCTGTGTCAACTCTCGATCAGGTGGCTAAGCTGCTCAGAGGACGCGAACTACAGTTCAGAGCAGTTGTTATTACGGCCCTGTGTTCCTACGGGCTCCAACTCGTTGCCATCCTACTGCACTGGTCGCTGTCGGCCATTGCCTTGGTGACGATTCTCCCCTGGATTCCACTCTTCTCGATGAAGGTCTTCTGGACCAGCAAGCACTACGGCTTCATGGCAGCTTACCTGGCGATTATGATCCTGCAAGCAGGCCATGTGGGCGAACACGTTGCACAAATGCTCCAGTTCATCTTCATCTACGACCCCAAGGCTGGATGCTTCGGTTGGTCCTGGCAAGGCTATTGTAGCCTCGCGCACGGCGTCTTCGGCGAACTGAATCGTGAGGTAGTACATTTCGTATGGGATGGATTGATACTGGTCGCCTGTATCGTCTTGAGAGTGCACTTCCGCAAAGTAAAGAATATCTGGTTGACACTGGCTGTAGTGGCGGCAGCGATACACCAGATTGAGCACTGCTACCTGTTTGGCAATTATGAGTTTAATAGCTACTTCTACTTTCATGGCGGCTACTTCCTCGGCATTCATATCGTGAATGGGCTGGCCGCCCAGAATGGCATTCTGGGTTACAATGGGTTGTTGGGGAGCGCTATTCCGGCTATCAATCCGATCTTGCCGACACGCATCAACCTTCATTTCATTTACAACGTATTCGTTTTTATCCCGATGGTCCTGGCTTTCCGCCAGCAGTTGCGATACATCTATGACGAGTGGCTGGCGAAGGCGATGCCGCAATTGAGCGAAGAGCAGTTGATCGCGGCAACAGCGCAGTCCGAGAATATGAAGTTCGCGCCGGGCCAGGTGATTTTCCGCCAGGGTGACCCGGCAGACAAGTTTTATATCATCACCAAAGGGCAGGTTGATATCCTGCGCTCCGCCTCCAAGGACGGCCCGGAGATGCCGGTGGGCCAGTTGTCTATGGGAGAGTACTTTGGTGAAATCGAGTTGCTGGGCCGCACGTTCCGTGCGGTGACGGCCAGGGCAGTGGGCGCAGTGGAGTGCCTGGCACTGAACCGCGAAGTCTTCAAGTCGCTGATGGTGGCTTCGAGCGAAGCCTACAAGGACGTGGATATCCTGTTGCGTCGCCGCCTGGTTCACCTCGGCGCGCTGCAGGGCCTGGCGGTGCAGGACTCGGTGAACGCCGATCCAGATGCCATTTTGAGGACCCGCATGATCCGCGACCGGCTGAAGCAGCTGGGTGGCGATGATGTAAGCAGGATTCTAGGCAGGGTCCCGGCTACAATAGGAGCAGTTTCTACACATCAACAGCAGCACCAGCCGCAAGCGGCAGTTGCCGTGGCTGAACGCCCCGCGCCAGGCCCCACTCCTGCGACAGCTCCGCCGGAACAGCCGGGCTTCCGTCGCGGTGTCTTGTTGGTGCGCAGCGGCCCAGCCGCCGGCTTACGCTACGAAATCAATGCTCCGCGCATTATTATTGGACGCCTTGGCATAGATACCACACATAATCTCGTTACACCGAAGATGGCCATCGATGATGCCCGCATCTCGCGCCAGCACCTGGAAATCTTCGCCAGGCCCGACGGCCTGTACGTGCGCGATCTGGGCTCGGCGAATGGCAGCTGGCTCAATGGCAGGCAGCTCGGCGGCGAACCTGCGCGCCTGGAAGATGGAGCGGAACTCTCGCTTGGCCCCGACACTGTACTGAATTTCCGCGTGAACTAACTGAATTTGCGGGTGGACGAAATGCTAGCACCTTCTGCAAACAAAATGCGTGTGCTGATCCTGGGAGGTGGGTTTGGGGGCGTCGCAACAGCCCAGCGCCTGCGACAGCACTTCAGAAGAGACCCATCTGTCGAGATCACGCTGGTCAACCGGGACAACTTCTTTGTATTCGTGCCATTACTGGCTTCGGTAGCTTCCGGCTCGATTGAGACCTTGCATATTCTTAATCCGATTCGTCGAATGATACCAGGCATTGCTTTCCGCGCGGAAGAGGTGATAGGGCTGGACCTCCAGCGGCAGATTGTCACGACGACATCGCCGGTTACGGGGCGTGAGGTCCGCCTGCCCTACGACCACCTGGTTCTCGGCCTGGGCAATACGATGAACCTGGCCTCAATGCCGGGCGTGGCGCAGCATGGTAAAACGATGAAGAGCCTGGGCGACGCTCTCCACCTGCGCAACCATGTCATCTCCATGCTGGAAGCTGCGGATGTGGAGACCGATGTGCGCTTACGCCAGGAGCTTCTGACGTTTGTGGTTGCGGGAGCAGGATTCAGCGGGGTGGAAACTGTAGGAGAACTCAACGATCTCGTACATGCCGTCGCCAGAAACTATCCTTCGCTCACCAGGGAGAGCATCAAAGTCATCCTCTTGCATAGCCGCGACCGCATTCTCCCCGAGATGGGGCCGGGGCTGGCAGATTTCGCGCTGGTGAAGCTGCGGCAGCGTGGCGTAGAGGTGCGACTGAAAACGCGTATTGCAGCTGCCACGCCACATGAGGCGATTCTGGATACGGGCGATCGCATCCCCACACGGACGCTGGTGGTAACGGTTGGCGCGGTGGTGAATCCTGTGCTGGCTCCGCTGGCACTGCCGCACGAGAAGGATCGCATTGTGACTGATGCCTACATGCACGTGCAGGGCATGCCGGGCATCTGGGCGCTGGGCGATAACGCCGCAGTACCTAACGCGGCAGCCAATGGAGAGTTTTCGCCGCCGACGGCCCAATATGCGCTGCGGCAGGGCAAGTTCCTGGCCGACAACCTGGCGGCAGTGTTGCGCGGGCGATCACAGCAACTGGCGCCTTTTGCCTTTCCAGGGCTGGGCCAGCTCTGCCTGGTAGGACACCAGGCGGGAGTGGCCGAGCTGGGCGGTGGCATAAAACTATCCGGTTTTATTGCCTGGCTGATGTGGCGGAATGTTTACCTGTCGAAACTGCCGGGCTGGGACCGCAAGCTGCGCGTCTTGCTGGATTGGACGCTTGATCTGATCTTCCCGCGCGATCTCTCGTTTGTCAATCTGGCCCGCACGCAGGCAGTCAACCAGGCTCACTTTGAAGCGGGCGATTTCATCGTTCGCCAGGGCGACGTGGGCGATCAATTCTACGTGATTGTCTCCGGCGAAGTGGAGGTCTTCAAGGAAATGCCTGATGAACAGGCGGTACAACTGGGCCGTCTGGGCCGAGGCGAGCACTTTGGAGAAACGGCCCTGTTGACAGGCAGACGCCGCAATGCCAGCGTGCGCGCGCTAAGCCCGGTTGATTTGATCTGCCTGGGCCGGGACGAATTCAGTCACCTGGCCGGCACGTGGTTAAAGTTTTCAGAGAGTGTGCAGGCTCTATCCGAGGCACGTGGCCAGGCGTCGGTGGGCTACGGTGAAGAGTTTGGCACTATTCTGGCCAGCTCACTGCCTGGGCAGCGCCTGGTAGCGTTGCCCACGCCCACCCCTCCGCCAGTGCCCTCCGCCTCATCAGCCAGTGCCTCTCCCGGAGATGGTGCAGCATTGCCTCCGCCATCGCCGCCCTACCTGGTGCGCAGCGATGGAGCGCAGCTGCACCTGGAAAGCGAAATGTTAAAGCTGGGACGCGGCGCGGATAACCACATTGTGGTGAATGATAAGCGGGTGTCGCGCCTTCACGCCGTGCTCAAGCGAGAGGACGGAGGGTATGTGCTGGAAGACATGGGCACGCTCAACGGCACCTACGTCAACGGCCAGCGTATCCAGCGCCATGTGCTGGTGGAAGGCGATTCCATCGGGCTGGGCCAGACGATGTTCATTTATCGAGTGCCCGAAGCTGGGCAACACTAGCTTTTTAAGGCTCAAGCTCTTCCTGGTCTTTGGCCTTGAGCTGCTCATGCTGGCGGTGCGAAAGAAAGACAAATAGCCCCAGGGAAATTGGGACGCTGAAAAGTAGGATCAGTAAGGCTGCCTCACTGCCTGACCAGCTGGCAAGTCCCAGGGCATTCAACGTATCGCCAAACCACAGTACCACAATCACCCCAATCATCAGGACCAGCGCCACAACGATAGCTTTCATAAGTGGCGTCTCCTTTCTTCGCTGCACCGCCCACGGCAGGAATAGGCAACTATAAAATATCCGGCTCAGGGAGCTTTTGCTAGCCAGGGCAAACGGCCCTTCGCATCGAATTGCCGGTTCAGCACCAGCAGTGCGTCCTCCAACGCCATCTTGCCTTGCTCTGAAGGTTCCTGTGACTCAGCAAAGCCAGTGCGACTGGCCCAGTGTTCCCACGTTTCGAGGAGTTTTGCATGCGCTCCACTGCTGGTATGCACCGACTCACCGTAAACTAGTAGCTTTCTTTCCAGTTCTCGCGCCGCGTCTCTCAAGGTTTTCGCGTTCAAATGAGCAGATTTCTGGAACAGGTCAACGCGCAGTGTGTGCTCTTTTGTGACACTATCGAGCAGTGTAAGTGCCATGTCTGATAAGTCTTGCAGTTGCCAGGGCTCGCGTGCGGTTGCAACGCTAATGACAGCAGGCCACAGCCTGCGCTGTACGAAGGTCACTTTGCCGGATACAAGCTTGATAACGAGGACATCGGGATGATTGGCAAGCTGGTTGCCTACTTCGTAGATGATATTTCCGCTGGCGTGTCCCCACCATGATCCCCGTACAGGCCCGCCCGCGACTATACTGACCAGGCTGGGTAGCTGCGCATCCGACTCGAGCAGCAGCCCATACTTCTCTAACGCTTCCAGTACGCTGCGGAAACTCGTTGTTGCTCCTGAACTCATATCCTTCTTCCTAAGCGCTTTTCTCTGCTATACGTAGCGTCGATTTGGATTCACCGTACTGTATCAGGTGCCTTGTAATCGACAGCTCGCGCACGTGCATGGGTAGATGGGGGAGCACCGTTCGGATACTGAATGCCGATAGATTGAAGACGTGCTGTCGCCAATCGCTCCATTCCAACCCGTAAATCTCACGAATTGGTTGTGGTAAAATTGCGCATGTCATTTGCAGGTTGAGGTGTAGGATCGGATGGATAAATCTGGGCGTGGGCGGGAAGAGCACCTGCCTGGCAAGCTCACGAGCCTGCGGTGTGGCTGCCAGGTGATTGCTATGCACCATGCCGTTGACGTATTGTTGTAGGTCTCGTGCGGTGCCAGGCATATCAGTGTTGGTGAGACCGAGCAGGTGTCCCATGGCTTTCGACTCTTGATAGTACTGCTCCTGCTCTGCGGCGCTGAGCTGTCCGACGAACAGTGGATACATCAATAGGATAGTATCGACCAGGGTGGCGTGAACCCAGAGCAACAGTTCCGGGTCGCCAGCAAAATAGTGTGTGCCGCTGCTATATGCTCCTGCTCCCGCTGGAAGGGTACCATGTACATGTTTATGCAGGCGGTTGATCTTGCGAGCCGCGCTGCGGGCGGTTGTCGAAGAGCCAAAGGTGAGCATCTGCCCCAGCAGGAATGTATGCCATGAGCGCCCAAAGGGGTCTGACATGTAGTTGCTGTGCTCACTGACTCCCATAGCTACCAGCGGGTGCGCCAGTTGCATCAATACCGCGCGTGCGCCACCCAGCAGAATAGCGGCTTCACGGCTGATCTTCCAGGTAACGCTTTCCGGTCCATAGTAACCATAATCTTGCATAGATGTTGCTCTCTACTGCTGTTCCGCCAGTTGCGCCAGTTGCCTGCGGAATGACTCGCCGACGAGCATCTCCGCTTTATCAGGATCCTCTTTCATGATCTGTAAGGCCAGCGCAATTTCTGGATTGGGCGCCAATGTCAGGTCTCGTCGATCCTCGGTTACAGCCTGGAGAATCTCGTTTGCTACCTGGTCTGCTGTAAGCATGATCTGCATATTCATCCAGCGCATAGTTTCTGCTTCTTGACTGGTCATAGGCGTCTCTACCCAGGCGGGGTAGACAGTAGTAATGCCAATGCCTGAGCCATGTAATTCTGCGCGCAAGGCCGATGAGAAGCCGCGCACGGCCCACTTGCTTGCGCAGTAACCGGAGAGCATAGGAGTGCACAGTTTTCCTGCTACAGAGCTAAGAAAGACGAAATGACCCGACTGTTGTTGCCGCATTGTGGGAAGCGCTGCCTGCACGCAATAGAAGGTACCCATGAAATTGATATCCATCAAAGCCCGCATGTCGCTAGATGAAAACGTGTCGATCGGCCCGCCACGTCCGATACCAGCGCTTGTCATCACCAGGTCGATACGGCCGCACGTTTCAACGGCCTTGTGCATTAGAGCCTGTACCTGTGCTTCATTGGTGACGTCGGTAGGGACACCTAGCACACGAGCATTTACCCCTGGGCTCTGCTGGCGTATATCCTGCTCTGCCTGCTGCAGCCCTTGACTGTTGATATCTGCCAGAATGAGATGTGTACCTTTAGCCCGCAGGGCACGCGCTGTTGCCAGCCCAATGCCACTTGCTCCACCGGTAATGACAGCGACTGCGCCAGCAAAGTTCGTCAATGCCATCGAGACTGCTCCTCTCAACAAAAAAATAAGCGGTATGTAACTACTCTACCGCTTTGCGAGGATGGATGTCAAATGCTGACGTTAATGTTGACTCGTGACATTGCCCGCCGTCAGTCCGTGAAGCCTCTACCCGAATCTCCGCATCAGGTATAGGACGTTCCTGACATAGCGCCAGTTAAAGATACCGCGATGTATAACCGCCCAGCCCCCCTCGTTGTAGGCACTGATGACTTTGGCTAGATAACCATGGAAATCGCGCCATAGCCATGATAAATAGGTCGCACCAAGGTTAATGTTATCCCATAGGCGATAGGGATCTCGTCGCATGCCCGTCCCGGCATTGATGCCCATAGCGGTGTATGGCATCAACTGCATTACACCGATACCGCCATCCCAGGCGATTACATGCTGGTACCAGCCACTCTCCTGCCACGCGATAGCTAGCAGCAAGTTTGCAGGTAAACTATAGCGCGCTGCCACTAGACGCAGCATTGAGACGACTTGCCCGCGTGTAGACCAATCTAGCGCGTTGTAGGCGTACCAGCGTACGGTACCGTTGGCTAAAATACCGCTTGCCTGCCTTGCTTGAACACCTCGCGCCCCGTATGGAATGCACAATCGTTGTCCTATGACAATCAAGTTCACATCGCGAATGTGATTCACACTTGCCAGTCGCCACATAGTAGTATTATTGCTCCATGCGATGGCGCTCAGCGTCTCACCCCGGTGGACAATATACCAGGCGCACCTGTAGCCAGAACCAGGATCAGCAGCAAATGCAGTCTGTTGATTGTAGGAAAATACAATAGAGCCAAGTGCCATCAGAGCGGTCATTATCAACAATGCCATTTGCTTATAGCAATGGGAGGGCGAACCAGAGCGGCGATATGTCTTGCTTGTGCCGTGCTGACCGATTGTTTGCCTTCTGGATCTCGTCACATACGGTTTCTGCATCGGTACGAATACCATGATGTATCACTCCTTTCTGGCTTTACTATATCTGTCCGTTAAAGCGGGAAATATGTATATTAATTGCATTTCACTAAATAAATCGGTCTTTTAGAAAGGTGTAAGGGAAATCCGTAGGGGAGCCGATTATGCGGTTTCACAAAACGTTTCGGCTTAAGAATGGGCGCAGGCACCCTGCCTGGGGGGCAGGTATCCCGATTTATTGTGGCACACAGTCCCCCAGACTGCGTCCGCGATGATGAAATTTAACAACCATAACCGGGACTGTCATGCTGAGCGTATGAGCCGAAGCCCTGAGCGAAGCGAAGGGGAAGCATCTCTATGCCCATCTAGCCAGACCCTTCCCCTTCGCAAGCTCAGGGCTTCGGCTCGCTGCGCGGAGTGTCACCCGCCGATCAGATGTGCTAGAATCGAGGAGATGCAGTCCCGGCATAGCACAGCAGAGGGCAACGAATTATGAAAACAGAAGAAACACTCAGCGCGACCGTCGAAGAGTACCTGGAGACAATCTATAATATGGCGATGGAGGATGAGATAGTCATTGGTGCGCGGCTTGCCGAAAGGTTTCGCGTCTCCGCGCCGACCGTAACGGAGATGCTCAAACGCCTGGTGCGAGATGGATATGTAGAGATGGACCACAAACGCCAGGTCACACTGACAGAAGCTGGAAACCAGGCAGCAGAGGCGGTTTTACGCAGGCATCGACTGACCGAGCGCTTCCTGGTAGATATGCTGGGTATGCAATGGCACCAGGTACATGAGGAAGCCTGCCGCCTGGAGCATTTCATATCTGGTGCAGTAGAGGCGCGCGTCATCGCGAGCTTGAACAATCCCACCACGTGTCCCCACGGTAATCCCATCCCCGGCTCCGTCGCCAATGCGCGCAGCTACCTCAAAGATCAGGGCGCCGTTCGCCTCTCGACATTGGCGGCTGGTCAGACAGCAGCCATCCTCTGTATCTCAGAAGTCGTGGAGGATGAAGAGGCACTGATCCTCTATATGCATGAAAGAGGCCTGACGCCAGGAACACAGTTAACAATGCTCGCGCAAAACGACTCTAACGAAGCGGGGCAGGAAGAAAGCGTCAAACTGCAAGTCGCAGGTCATGATGTGTGCATCAGCAAGACAGCGGCAGCCAAAATATGGGTGACGCGCTAGTACTACTTTGTTAGTTTCTCACGGGGTGCAGGGGCAGAGCCCCTGCCGGAGCGCGAGGTGTCCTCGCTCACTCCTTCCTCTCAAAGAGCGCCGCAGGCACGCCAAAGCAGTATGAGTGGATCTGAGCTTTTCCCTAGCATCCACTCCTAAAGCAGGGGTGCAGGGGCAGAGCCCCTGCCGGAGCGCGAGGTGTCCTCGCAACCCTCCCTTCTCTCAGAGCGGGCCGCAGGCCAGCCAGGAGAATGATGAGTGGATCTCAGCTTTTCCCTCTTGACATCAGACATTAGGTGATGCTAATATCTGAGTAGAGAACTAGGAATTAACTGCATTGCCCTGTGATGGTTTTGTGATGGTTATGCTGTACTCTCGTGATCAGGTTGTGATGCCGATACTTTACACTGCACACAAGTAGTTTTTTCCCTGGTTGATGATACTCATTTTAAGAATCGGGCCTTCTCGCGGAGAAGCCTGGACAGCAAGTTAGTAAGGTATGCTCATGCTAGCAACATTCATTCTCTTCCTGCGTGAAGGGCTGGAAGCCAGCCTGATAGTAAGTATTCTCTTTGCCGTGCTGCGCCAACTGCGCCTGACCCATCAGGCGCGAGCTGTCTGGACCGGCGTAGGTCTGGCAATAATAGGCTCTCTCATTGCCGGGGTCGTTGTTTATTTGACCGTCCATGCATATGCCAATACACTACTCCAGCAGGTCTTTGAGACCGTAGCCTATTTAGTGGCAGTTGTACTGCTCACCACAATGACCTTCTGGATGCAGAAGCATAGTCGCTCAATGAAGAAGGAGATCACCGTCAAAGCGAGCGCTGCTGGTTCTGGATTCGCGCTTGGTCTGCTTGCTTTTACAACCGTGGGAAGAGAAGGAGTAGAGACCGCGTTCTTCACGCTGGCCTTTGCTTTTCAAACGAATGGATTGTTGCTCTTGCTTGGCGCATTACTTGGCCTGCTGGCAGCCCTGGGATTGTGCTTCCTGATCTATCGCCTGGGCTACCGGCTTGACTACCGCATCTTCTTCCGCGTGATGGGCCTGCTCTTGCTCGTCTTCGCCGCTGGACTGCTCGGTGACGCTGTCCAGAATATGCAGGGCCTGGGCTGGCTTCATTTCGGCACAACGCCCCTCTGGAACACGTCTCACATCCTGAGTGAAGATACTGCCATCGGTGACATCCTGCACACCTTTATAGGCTATTCCGAGCAGCCCACCGTGCTGCAAGGCCTGCTATACACTGCATACTTGCTGGTCGCAGGCTCGCTTTTTGCCTGGATGACGCGCAAGCCCAATGCAGGTGGCCCTGTTCATAGGTCGGTGGCTAATACTAGAGAAACTGTACACAGCCGTACGTAGCGAGATATGTTCCCATGTTCAACATCTGCCAGCGGTGTGGTTTGTGGTCGGATGAGCAAATGGTTGATCCTGATGGCCCTTACGCGCTCTGTCCCCATTGCGGGTATCGGCATTGGTTTCGTCGACTTCCCCTATTCGTCGTTACCGGACCAAGTGGTGCCGGTAAATCCACGCTCTGTATCGAACTCGCACCAAATTTGCCCGGGTATGTCTGCCTGGAAAGCGATATTTTGTGGGGAAACGTACCTGCCACAGCCGAGGACAACTATCGAGGTTACTGGAATATCTGGCTGAACTTGGTCACGGCCATTCACCAGAGTGGTCGTTCTGTGGTGCTCTTCGGCACGACGCTGCCGGACAAGTTAGAAGCTTGCCCGATACGCCGGTACCTGAGCATAATCCATTATTTAACTATTGTGTGTGCTGACGAGGAATTGGCGCGGCGACTGCGAGACCGGCCTGCCTGGCGCCAGTGTGATGAAGCGTTTATCGCGAACATGGTCACCTTTAACCGCTGGCTTAAGGAGCATGCAAACACAACGGTACCACCCATGACATTACTGGATGATACAGATCTCTCAATTGCCCAAACTGCCAGCGCTATTGCCCAATGGATTCAGGATAAGTCGGGTAATTACACCGATTGACAGATATCCTCGAGGCACAGCACCTTCTTCAGGAATTGGCCCGTGATAGCAGCCTATTCCTGACACCTCTTGTCAGTAATTCTGTGGTATACTCTTCTTGCATCGTCAAAGAGGACCTCACAACTTACATAAAGGAGGATTCCTTGCGCGCAGACCGACTGCTCTCAATCCTGCTGCTCTTACAGGCCAGGGGGCGCATGACCGCCCGCGAACTGGCAGAGCGGCTCGAAGTCTCGGAACGCACCATTTACCGAGACCTGGATGCCCTCAGCACGGTCGGTGTACCCATCTACGCCGAGCGCGGACCCGGCGGAGGCTGCGAGCTGTTGAACGGCTACCAGACGAAACTGAATGGGTTGACCGAGATGGAAGTACGAGCACTGTTTCTGCTCAGCGTATCCGGCCCCCTGGTCGACCTGGGACTGGGCAAGGCACTGGAGGATGCCCTGTTGAAGCTCTCGACGGCTCTTCCTGCGCCGTATCGCAGTAATGCAGAACTCGTGCGACAGTGTATTCACCTGGACACTGCTCCATCGTATAGCTCCGAGATGAGGGTGCCGTATCTACACATCATTCAGGACGCCCTATGGCAAGACCGTAAGCTCCATCTCACCTACTCTTCGGGTAATAGCCACTCCATCGAGCAGCTGGTTGACCCATACGGGCTGGTTGCCAGGGCTCGTACATGGTACCTGGTAGGAGCAGTAGCAGGAAGAGTCCAGGTATTTCGCGTTTCTCACCTGCAGGCCGTCGTGATGGCCCAGGAGTGCTTCGAGCGCCCCGGCGCATTCGACCTCGCAGCCTACTGGGCCGAGCGCGAACAAGAGCTTGAGGCGAACCGTCTCAGAAACACTGAAAGAACAAAAAGAAACCATATCGGAGCTATCAAAAAAACCAAAAATGCAGGCGCACAGCAACAAAAAAAACGCCTTCCTACTCCCACTTACCGCTCCACAAACAAAAAAAAGGATTTGAATTCGTCTCCTATCCGTTCCCACAACAAAAAAAAGAAATTTAGTCGCTTTTGTGTATCCCCTGAAATAAAAAAAACAATTATATATATCCCACCACTTTTCCGCTGCTCCGCCCTCTCAGTCGCTTAGGATTGCATGATGGGCCTTCTGCCTACTGCTACTGAGGATAGTCATATCCGTTATAAGATCGCTCAGGCGCTCGCAAATCTAGCCCCACCATTGTTTGGTCAGGAGAGCGTGCTCACCGGCTCGGCATCAAGAGGTGTGGCCGATAAATATTCTGATATCGAGATGATGTTCTATGTGGATTCTCTCCCTGCTCGAGAAGATCGTGAGACGTGGCTGCAAAGTGCGAAAGCCTTGGACATCGTGTTTGATACCGAAGCCCCTGAAGATTCTGAGGTATGGGTAACATTCTACATCAATGGCATATCAGTAGAGGCTGGTTGGCGCGTCATCACAGAACATGAAAAAGACATCGATGCTATTGTTGCGGGCAAGGTTG
>WNFD01002880.1_pt1 | contig 17278 bp, 20 predicted proteins | sample 5400491 | NCBI WGS metagenome assembly WNFD01 (sample SAMN13153343, study PRJNA577476) | soil metagenome | isolation source: 120 cm saprolite under Douglas fir tree site 2 hole 2 replicate 2 | place: USA:California | collected 2015-04-18 | reverse complement strand
GTGCAGTGGGGAGTCAGCGCACAACGGGTCGGCGGCCGAGAGCGCAGCGGTGTAGTCGACGGGAGAGACGTCAAGCCCGCTGAAGAACAGGTGTGCATCACCCGGGCGACCGGGCAGCCGTAGGGAACCAGAGACGATGGTCACCTCCCACCGCTGCCCAGCCAGCACATGGGCCAACCCGCGTGCCACCTGCGCAGAGCCACCACGCGGGAAGAACATGAGACCCATCACCACGCGAGGTCGGGTCAGTGCTGCTATGGACATGGTCACCTGCTCCTGATGAGACGAGTCTGCTGGTCACTCCCCAGACGGAGAGCAACGAGCGAGGGAAGCGCTCTGGTCTCCCCACCTCTTCAAGACAGGCTTGCCTGGGGGAACTGTGCAGCATGAACTGGGATGCGCAGAGAGTCGGCATGGGTGCGTGGTCGGATCGTTCCCTCTGACCATGTGGCTTCCCCGGAAGTATAGACTAAGCGAGCTCTGCACGCAAGAGCAACCGAGGCAGATGGGAAAGGAAGGCTACACGATCAACACGTAGCGGGGAGGATGCTGGCCACGGTCAGGGCTTCGGGACCTGAGCGGGGATTGTGCGGTAGAGTAGGGGCCAGTCGTCCCTTACGGGATCGCCCGTACCCCCCTCTCACAAACCGGACGTGCACCGTTAAGCGCATCCGGCTTTCACCTTCCCCTGGTGACTTCTGTACTTGGTTTCGGGGCAGCATCAGCACACCCCATTTTCCCTTTCCACGTGCTCTCAGGTTCCGCTAGCCTGCTTCCTCCCAAACAGCGTTGGTTTTACCACAGTTACCTGGGCTTATCCCGCTGTCGGTACCGCCAAAGCGGTCTGCACAAGCCATTACAGCCGTACGTTGAGTAATACCAGGCCTCCGTCATCATGCAGGTATGACCCTGTTTAGATGATCCCGTCGTTTCAGCAGACTGAGATGCGCTGTGCTTAGGCATCCCGTTCGTCCTTTGTTCCCCTCGTATCAGGGGCAGGCCCTCGCCGATGGAGAGGGTCATCTTTCCCCCAAACGGCCCTAGACGCTGGTTCCAACGTTGCTCACTCCCTTTCGTTGGGGTCACATTCCAGACCAGAAGGACGAGGATTCAGGCAATACAGCTTTTGCCGTCCACATCTTGCGACTTTCTACTCAGAGGATTGGGAGTTTCCTCCTACGTAGCCGTCTCCACATGCTCTGGTCGCCCTCCTCTTTCGAGGGTCGGGGTAAGTGGAGTGTGCAGAGAACCTTCCATCAGTTCTCACAACCTTTGTTGCGCTCAATATCTGCCGCTTCAACGGCGCACGGGAAAAAATGTCGGGACCCGTATGTAACGCCTCGCGAGCTGCGCCAGGCCGTTACGATTGTCTGAGTTGTGAGTAAATCTCTTACTAACGCTCACAACTAAGCTAATTTGGCCGACGACGGGGCAACAGGGCATCGAACACCAGGAATACCACGCTGCTAGACATCGTGGAACACAACGCTTTGCTCGTCGGCCAGCTCGCGTCCCTCGCACCACTTGTGTTCTACGCATGTAGCACCATCCTCGAAGAAAGACGCGCAGTGTCCAAACTAACCTCGCACGTACCCACGCTATCAGAGCCTGCTTCCTTACATTTCCTGAGAACTAGCTAAGAAAGAGCTGTCTTTTCTAAGAAAACGCTGAAATTCCTTGAGCATTCTTTAGCTTCTACTGAGAGTTCGCTACAGCAGAGCTTTTAAGCGCATTTCTGTATTGTAACTCATCCAGAAATGGATTACACTCATGCCAGATACCAAGAAAGTGAGGATGCGACGCATGGAAGTCCGAGAGCGAACACGAACCCCTCGCCCGGCAATGCCTGATAGCGTGCTGGCACAGCACTACCTGGCGGGTGATCAGCAGGCATTTGAAGTCCTGGTGCAGCGCTATAGCGGACCGCTTTTTACCTTTATCCGCCGCTTTGTAGGCGAGTATGACGCGGCCAGCGACATCTTGCAGCAGGTCCTGCTCCAACTCTACCTTTCTTTGCCGAAGCTGCGCACCGGAGAGCCGCTGAAACCCTGGTTGTACCAGGTGGCGCGCAACCGCTGCCTGGATGAATTGCGACGCAAGCGTGCCATGCATTTCTCCGAGCTGGAGAGAGAGAGAGATGAGGAGGAACAGTCACTCGTGGAGACCATACAGGATAGGAGTCCTCTCCCCGAGGAAGTGGTCGAACGACGGGAGGTGCAGGACATCCTGCTCAAAGCCATCGGGGCCTTGCCGCCCAAGTTCCGTGCCGTGGTGCTGCTGCGGTATGCTGCTCAACTCAGCTATGCAGAGATCGGCCGGGTGCTCACGATGCCGGCGGCAACTGCAAAAACCTACTTTCAGCGTGCGAAACCCCTCCTGCAGGGAGGACTAGGATCCTTGCGAAACTAGGTCAGAGCACCGTGAAGCCCTTCCCAAGCCGATCGAAATGCTCGTGAAAACAGGAGACACTGGAAAAAGAAATGCATGAAAAATACAGGAAAGCCGCTTTTAGCATGCTTCTTCAGCCATGTTTGAGACAACTATCCAGGCCTACATACAATCGGAGTAGCGTGGGTCAGGCGAACTTCTCTAGCCATTGTACTCGCACAGAAAAAATAAACTCAGCATGACTATTCTCCCCTGTTCTTGTCCTTCACGAACACAGTCTGGTACACTCACCTACGGGAGTATCAAGGAGCATCAGGGCACGATCGCGGTCGAAAATCGCCCTGACGAACGAGCCCTCTTCTTGATTCAACTTCCACTTGAACTTTGATGAACTGTGAGGTACGTTGCATGAAGCACACAGCACAGATCCTCCTTGTTGACGATGACGTGGTGTTGTTACAAGCGCTTCCCCAAGCCCTGTACCTACGGATAGACGAGCTAGGGGTGGATACCTGTGACTCGGCCCTGGAAGCGCTCAACCAGATCGAGCAGTACGAATACGATGCCATCGTGAGCGATATCAAGATGCCAGACATGGATGGATTGACCCTGTTGGCAAAGATACAAGCACTGCGCCCGGAGACGCCTACCCTGCTGATCACAGGTCATGGCGAGCACGATCTTGCGCTACAGGCCCTGCGAGGCGGTGCCTACGACTTCATTCAGAAACCCATCGATCGCGACTACGTTGTGGCTGCATTGCGCCGGGCTATTCAAACGCACCAGTTGCGACGTCAGGTAAGAGACCATCAACGCGCTTTGGAACTGCATGCCCACTCGCTCGAGCGCGTCGTGCAGAATCGCACACAGGAGCTGGTGCAAGCCAACGCGGCGAAAGATACGTTCCTCAGCATGGTCTCGCATGAACTCAAGACGCCGCTGACTACCTTAAAAATGAGGACGCAGCACCTGCGCCGGCAACGCGAACGGACAGATGCGGATGACATTGTGGGCCTGGGTCTGGAGGATATGGAGCGCGCGATCGGTCGTCTGGAAGTGCTCGTCACTGATCTGCTGGACGCCTCACTCATCGAGACCAACATGTTCGTTTTGCACCGCAAACGGTGTGATCTGGTCGAACTGTGCCGGCACGTGCTGGAGGAGTATACAACGGGAGAGGGCCCAACGCTCAGATTTGAAGCGCCTGGCGAACCGATTGAAGCCGAAGTGGATCCCAATCGGATCAGTCAAGTCATGCTCAATTTGCTGTCAAATGCACGCAAGTACTCGCCGAAGGGAGACCCGATTACGGTGACCTTGCACCAAGCAGGATTTGAGGCGAGCATCTCGGTGCGTGATAGGGGAGAAGGGATTCCCTCTGATAGGCTGCCGCACATTTTCGAGCCATACTACCGAGTCCCGAACGTTGAGGTACAGACAGATTCGCATACTGGATTAGGGTTGGGATTATACATCGCTTGGAAACTGGTGGAGCGACACGCCGGACACATCGATGTACAAAGCGCTCTGGGGGAAGGAAGTGTGTTCTCGGTTGTACTCCCGTTGTTCGTCGATCCTGCAATCGAGCACGTGGATGTCAAGAAGCTTGTGCCGCACACACAGGCGGTCTGGACAATCACCCATTGAGACCTGAATAAAGTCATTACCATCGTGTGTGCGTTACTCGAAATAGGCCTGTGGGGAGCAACGGAACGGAAAAGTACGAGAAGGCCATGAATAAGCCGTATTACGATCAATAGTTGCAAAACATGTGCTTTTTTCAGCCATGTTGATGAAGGAGGTGGCCAGCAGCGCTCCACTATCTCTGTGGCGCGTTCGGATGATCCATCATGCTGCTAGCATACGGATGACCTGGTGCTTTCGCTGTTCCAAAGAAGCTCTCAGCAGGAGTGTTCTCAGTCGATGTTTCTGCAACGCGATGAGCGCTGTCTTCATCCGCGCTGACGATGGAACCGTGGACAAGCAGAGTGCCGGGAGGGATATCAGCGTTGTTTGCCCCACCATCGGCCAGGATACCGACGGCATCCTGCTCCCTCCCTCCCTTCCGCCAGGACATGCACGAGGAAACGTGTTGCAGTCTCTAAGCGAGTAGCAGTCTCCACTGCACTCGTGTCAACAGAAGTATCCATCGCGCTTGCCTCGCCTGCATCAACAGGAGTATCCACCACGCCTGCCGCTTGCGGGTCGTATACCGTCAACTCAACAGCGCTCATGCCGGCCTGCTTGAGTGCCTCTACTGCTTGATTCGCTTTGGCTCGGTCTCTGAAAACGCCTACGATATGCGCATACTTCGCTGTATCCATAGTTAACTCCTTTCTCACCTCATGAAGCTATGTCTACCACGCACCAGGTCGCCTCTCGGTTTCAGTGGACCGGTTTCTTTTCTCAGAAGGAGTCTGTTTGACTCACGAATCATCCTCTGCTGGTGAGAACCTGCTACCGACTGTCAGCAGCACGGGGGGCGTAGGTCGTCTTATGAAATCTACAACGCGAAGCTCTCATTCGGCTTCACAAGCCGGCTAAGAGGAAGGGTTTACCTGCCCCAAACAGTCCCTTCATGCCTCTTGTTCATTCCCAACAGAGGCCAAAGCGCTTGTCTCGTTCATCGACGGGCCTCATAGGCCGTATTCACACCGATGGATCACTCCGACAAGCTAGCGAAGTGAACTCCTACCGGTCAGAGGTTGAGCACCACATTGACGTTCAACCGAGAACGCGCTCTCTTTTATCCATGCTTTACCATCTGCTTGATTTTGGCGCCGCCGTTCTGGCCATTTTGCTTCATGGTCATGGTCTTCTGTTGTGCCACATCGCCCAGATCACTTCCGGCATCCCTTCCCTTCTTCACCGCCTGCTGTGCCGTGTCTTTCACCTCACTGGCTGCCTGTGAAACCCGATCAGCCACGTGCTGGGCATACTGCTGGACGTGTTCAGGTTCTGGGAGAGCGCTACGCAGTTGCTGCCAGCGTTCGTTCAAAAAGCGCTGCGTCTTTTCCCTACGCATAAGCAGGACGACCGAGCCGGTAACCACACCGGCTCCGACTCCCATGAGGAGTCCTCTGACAACACGGTTCATGCTTCCATCTCCTTTCTGCTCTGAAGCACTGGAGGGTGACCTGTCCTCTCAGCACTGCTGCTGTTCCGCTGTCGATGAGGACATGTCATTGCTCATACTAGGTACACGCAGCAACCAAGCTCCGCGTTTCAACCACGCCTGCCGGTGAAACGTTTTGCGTGTCTCTCTCGTGTAACAACCAGAGCAAATTGGGTGTCCACCGAACTGTTGGAGCAGGACTATGCCGCTAGATAGAGCACTGGTAGCAGGAGATGCGCAGGCGACAACCAAAACCATCCTCCTCGTCGAGGATGATTCGTCCATTAGCTCATTCCTGGAGGAGGCTATTGAACAGGAGACGCCCTATCGAGCGATTGTGGCGCGTGATAGCAATGCCGCCTTGAAACTTGTGCGGCACTTCACCCCTTGCCTCTTTCTTCTGGACTACGGGTTGCCGGATATGAACGGCATCGAACTCTATGACCGCCTCCATCTCAATCATGCGTTAGCACCTATCCCCGCGATCTTGATCACAGCCAGTCGCCAGCTCCCTCAACAGCAGCTACAACAGCGCCAGCTTATCGCCTTCAGGAAACCATTTGAACTGGATGTGTTCCTGGCGACGATCGAAACCCTCCTCGCTTCGCCGTGAGAGAGGGGGAGAACCCATCGTGTCATCTCGTATGGCAAACAAGCAGTGCGAGCAGGGAGGATGAAAAGGAGGACTATGACGATGCCAGCGCAGCGGAAAGCACCTCATGCGAACACCGCAATGAGGAGAAGAGACGTAGTGCGTTTGCTCCAGAAAGGAGGCAATCCTGAACAGGTGGATGTCAGCCATCACGATTTACGTGGGATCAACCTGCTGAATGGCAACTTGCGCGGGGCCAACTTGAGCCAGGCGAGCGTCTGCGAAGCCAACCTGTGCGGGGCCGATCTCTCCAACACCGATTTGCACGGCGCCGACCTGAGCGGAACCTACCTGTGCTGGGCAGATCTGCACGGGGCCAATCTGCGTGAGGCTGACTTGCGCGAAGCTGACCTGAGCTGTGCTGACCTGCGTGAGACCGACCTGCGTGGGGCCACCCTGGACTGGGCCACCCTGTATGGAGCCTTCTTGGGCAGGGCAGACCTGCGTGGGACTTCCCTGGACAAGACCTACGTGCGCGGAGCTGACCTGAGCTGGGCTTGCTTTGGCGAGGCGCGCGACTCTGAACAGCTCAAGCATCGACTTTGGCGCAGAGGGGCTATCTTCCGAGAGGCGCCCAGTGTGCGCGTTGCAGGACGTTTCTCAGAGGGAGCAGGCAGACACGCGCTTGGCTTTGCGCTCGGGTTCCTCTCGATGAGCGTGGCTGGCTTCCTGTGTCTAGTTGGCCTGCGTCTGCGCTTCTCCCGGTGGCTGAAACGAAACAGGGAGATGGACATGTAGCAAGCAGGAGAGGTTGTGTGTAGCGAAACCGTGTGCCCTCCCGATCAAAGGAGGCACACCAGATCAAGCAAAGGAGGATGGTATGTTTACAGTGCTGGGTGAGCTTCCACTCATCACGATTAACCTGGGGAACGTGCATGTGGCTTTCTATCTGAGTCAGCTCATGTACTTGCTCGTTGCGGCACTCGTTGGCTTTGTGGCAGAGTTCATTGTCGGCTGGCGGCTTCCCTTCGGCATCATTGGGGCGATCATCGCCGCGCTGGTGGGGATCTGGATCGTCAGCGATGTGGTGACGCTCATCATTCCTGGTGATCCCGTGCTCTTCGGGATCCCGCTCTTTAAAGCGCTGATTGGGGCCACGCTGTTCGCGGCGCTCTGGTACCTGTTGACCTACCGCCTTTGGCACCACCGTCACCCGTATTACTCGCGTCGCGTTGCAGCATAAGCGAGGGCCGTCCCAGCATGGCAGAGAGCAAGCACGTTGCTCTCTGCACCTGCCTCAAGCCATCTCACATAGCTCTAGCAGAGTATGCGGAGCCGTTCCTGAGCAGCGACGGTCAGGGACAGAGCGGGGACGGAGTGTTCACTCCCACCAGGAGGGGTGAACACTCCATGCCTGTGCGACTTCATTGGCGAGCACGGCTCTGCGTGCTCTCCCGTTGGTTTCTCCCTGTCTTTCGAGGCAGGCGGGTGTGCATGACTTCCGCAAACCTGTCCACAGCCCCGCTCACGCGCTAGACCAGTTCTTCAACAGGCGCTTCCTCCTCGATGATCTCTTCCAGCACCGTGTCACTGGGCAGAGGTCTGCGAACGCGCACCCGTCGTATCCGTCTGAAACGACCTGTTCCCAGCGCGCCGCGCGTATAGAGACGCACACTGCTGAGAACGCCCGCAATGATGAGCAGGCTCACAACTACCATGAAGAGCAACGCATCCATAAAGCGGTGTCCTTTCTATCTCGTGTATGCTGTAGGTGCCTCATGAGGTCCCCTGTGCTCTCAAGACTCACCCCTACTCCGTGCCAGGGCATGTGCTAGCACCACATCTTGTACATGCTCTGGCGACATGGTCCCTCAACTGTCTTACACACGTTCCTCACCGTGGCACGAGATCACCTACCAGTACCGGCGAGGCCTGCGCACATAGCTGCCACGCCGGTAGTAGTTGCGCGAATAGTAGCCATAGGCATGGCGATACGCAAAAGCGCTCCACAGAGCCACGAGCACCGCCGCTGCGAGGATAGACGTGATCAGCGGTACGCCATTCAGGTAGGGCTCACCATCAATGTGCCAGTGCAGGACTCCCACCACCAGCACAATGGCGAGAAAGCCGACAACCATGGCCCCCACGATGCCAAAAGGTGTACGCCGTCGGGCCAGCAGTTCGCCAACAAATCCTACCAGCGCCGCAATCAGCAACCAGATGAGCAGAGTTCCAAAAGTAATCATCATAGGTGTAGACCTCCTTTAGTACTGACTGTCAGGTACCCGCCTTGCTTCTATCGCAGAAAGCTAAGCCATCTTATCCATGTACACGTGTGAATGAGCTTAGTGGGATACAACAGCACAAGGGCTAGCTTTTGAAGCTAGCCCTTGTTTCCCGAGGGGAGCAGAACAGTATTGTGGGAAGTAATCCCATCACCGCCTGGCGAATGACTTCGCTACCAGGTAAACCAATTCTCCCAGCAGGGCAACTACAGCAGTTGCTCACGGGAGCAGTCGAAGAGGTGAACTCGCAGTCGGTTGAGGTGGTGCAGGCATACGCACAAGTTCCTCTTGGTTAAGGCCTGTGGGGAGCAACGGAACGGAAAAACACGTTAAGCAATGAAACGGCTTCTAAGGCTGTAATTTTTTTCATTCCACGAGCGGAATCTATACCATGCTCTGGGTGCTTATCGCTGATCTGCATCTGCTCTTCCAATGCGTCTCTCAGCGCTCACTAAGCTAATGCAAGCCTTTCCTTTCTCAAAAGAGCACGTTCGTGCCCACCCGAATTATTACACAGATTCCGCTCAGAGAATCTTATAATTTACACATTCCATCGCTTCACGCTACATTCGTGATCACGCGCTCACCCAGATCAATCTCTTCTCTTCCCTCAAAGCCCGGGATCAGGCCGACCGCGGCGGGATTGGCAATCTCCTCAATCTGCTTCGTGGCCCGTGCTTTGAGCACCGAGCCCGCTTCTCAAACGCACGAAATGCTCTGCTGACCGAAGGCGAGACTACAAGGGCATCCGGCGATATACCTCATCAAAGGGGAAACTGATTCCGAGGCTTTTGAGTTCGACCATGTCGCCTTCGCGATACTGGTCCTGTCTCCAGGAGGTGCCATCGCGCCGATGGACCTCAATCGCCTTGTACGCGCTGCCAATCAACACGTACTCTTGCACTGTCGGCGAGTCCCTATAGGTGTTGAGTTTCGCACCGCGATCGCGCTGCTCGGTCGGCGGTGAGAGGACTTCGATGACCACGACCGGATTGGTCAGCATCGTGCCTTTTTGCTCGCTACAGGCCACCGTCATATCTGCATAGACATATCGGCGCTCTGCCAGTTTCAGGCGTACATCGCCGCTGTAGATCATGCAGGGGCTATCGGCCAGGGCACTGCTCAACCCCCCCGCCATGTGCGCACACAGGGCAGCATGGGCGACGCTCCCCTCAGCCATGTCGAGCACAGCCTGGTCATCATACGCACTGGAGGGTGGGCGCAGCATGAACACATAGCCATCGAGGTATTCATACTTTGCATCGGTCGCCTCATCCAGCGTGAGATATTGATCGACCGTCATGTACAACCCGTCGCTCACTTGTGATCTGTCGGCTTCCATGCTGTCTCTGCTGCTTTCTCATCCGCTGATCAGCGGACCGGACAAGTTTTTCACGCTCTCATCTTATTGTAGCATACGCCGCTTTGCCTCGCCTGAGCCTGCCTGTGAACGGACACCAAGCACGAAATGCTCTGCTGACCTCAGTATCTTGAAACCTTTATGGGGAAGTGATACGCTACCATTGCCGTAAACATAAAGAGGAGAAGCCCGGTGAAACACCCTGCTGACATACTTATTGTGTAAATTTTGGAATTCCATGAGCGGAATCTGTACAAGTATGCGGGCGGGTTCGGACGCGCCTTTTGCGTAAAGAAAAGGGTTGCACCAGCTTGGTAAGGGCTTCCAAGAATTAGAAGAGAAGAGAGCAGAAGCGAAAATCGCCCATAGAATTGTACAGATTCCGCTCATGGAATCTTATGATTTACAGCTATGATGAGATCTCATATGAAAAAGAAAACGAGGTAGTTGTCCATGCCATTCAGTCCCTTTAAGAAATCTATCAGAGAGCCTCTGACACCTGAAGACCTGCAAGCGCTCATCGCCGATTCCGTATCTGAGGGCTATTTTGTCGAATACAAAAGCATCCTCCCGGCTTCTAATAAAATTGCGAAGACTATTGCCTCATTCGCCAACACCTATGGCGGCTGGTACATCGTTGGAGTTACCACCGATGAACATAATGTTGCCCAGCACATTGCTGGTTTTTCGCTGGATGATTGCCATGACCCCATTGCCTCTCTTCGCGATAGCATACGATCGGGCATCGACCCAGTTCCTGTCTTCTTTCCACAGGTGGTGACACTTGCTCCTAAACGCGCCGTGCTCGTCGTATATGTTCCGGGCGAACAGGATACACCATTTATTACGAAGGATGGTCGTATCTATCGCCGCGTTTCAGATAGTTCCGAGCCAAAGCCTGAGACCCAACGCCCAGCTGTTGACTACTTGGTGGAGCAAGGGCGTGACCATGCACGTGCCTTTCAGCAGTTTTGCCAGGACCCTCGCACTTTTTCTAACGGAGAGGCATCGACTCCCTGGGTGAATATCTTTCTTTCGCCCTACCCACTTGGGATGATCGAAAGATTTGAGTTGACTTCACAAGGGGGTCTGGAGCGTCTATTGAAGCACAGCCAAGAAACTATACCTCTTGTTAGAGGAGGCGATGAAGCACCCCTGCCATTAGGCTATTTACCCTTTCAGCAGGGAAGAGCCATGCTCAATTCAGTTTTTCTCAAACAAATAACTCACGGTTCGCGTAAATGTGGACGCATTCCAAAGATTCTGATAAGCTGTTGGAATGAACGAGACACTGACAATTAGAACGGAGCGGGTAGATGACATCCCGCTGTTGCTGGCCCAAATGCAGCGTATGGGCATAGCCAGCTTGCTCGATGCACACTTTCCGACGCACGGCAACCGCCAGGGGCTCAGCTTGGGCACGGTGACCACGATTTGGCTGACCCACGTGCTCTCGCAAGCCGACCATCGGATGAATCGGGTGCAGCCCTGGGCAGAGCGTCGTCTGGAAACGTTGCGAGGGTGTAGTGAGACGCAGCTCGAGGTGCGCGATCTGGGTGATGATCGGCTGGCTGATGTCTTGCGGCACTTGAGCGACGATGCGCGCTGGCGGGAGTTTGAGCAGGAGTTGACGGGCCAGTTGGTGCGGGTGTATGACCTGCGCGCTGACTGCGTGCGCCTGGATAGTACGACCGCCAGCAGTTATGGGACGGTGAGCGAGGAGGGCTTGCTGCAGTTGGGCCACAGTAAGGATCATCGACCGGACTTGCCGCAACTCAAAGTGATGCTGGCCACGCTGGATCCATTGGGCATGCCGCTTGCCACCGAGGTGCTCTCGGGGCAACGGGCTGACGACCCGTTGTATCTGCCCGCCATCGCCCGGGTGCGCGCCTGCATCAAGCAGCCAGGCTTGTTGTATGTGGGCGATTGTAAAATGGCCGCACTGGACACGCGTGCGAGCATCCAGGCCGCCGGGGACTATTACCTGTGTCCCTTGTCGGCGCTGCAAGTCCCCCCCGAGCAGCTTTCGCAGCACCTTGCGGCCCTGCGAGCCAGCGGGCGGGCCCAAAGCCTGGTCGAGCGAACAGGAGCCGATGGGCAGACCCATGCTATCGCCTCTGGATATGAAGACAGCGAGACCATCACGGCACAGTTGCAGGGGGTGTCCTACACTTGGACGGAACGGCGCCTGCTGGTCCGCTCGGAGGCGGCAGCGCATGCAGCCGAAACGACCCAGCGGCCGTGGAGCAAGCGGTGGCCGACACCCTGGCCCACTTCCGCGTGGAGGGGCTGCTCGTGGTAACGGTGAGCGACCAGCTGACTGAGCAGGCGACGCGTGCGTACCGCAACCGTCCTGCGACGGTACGAACCACGCGCCAGTTCACCATCAGCAGCGAGGTGGAACCGGACGCCCTGGCCAGCGCGGTCGAGCAGTTGGGCTGGCGCGTGTACGCGACGAACCAGGTGGCAGACAGGCTCTCCCTGGCGCAGGCCGTCGAGGCCTACCGCGACGAGTATCTGGTGGAGCGCAACTTCGGGCGGTTGAAGGGGCACCCGTTGTCGCTCTCGCCTATGTATGTCGAGCGGGATGATCATGCCACCGGCTTGGTGCGCTTGTTGTCGATTGCTCTGCGGGTCTTGACGCTGCTGGAGTTTGTGGTGCGTCGTCGACTGGCCCAGGATGGGGCCGCCCTGGCAGGGCTGTATGCTGGCAATCCCAAGCGAGCGACGACCCATCCCACGACGGAGCGCTTGCTGGAGGCCTTCCAGGAGATTACCTTGACGATTGTGGTCGAACCGCATCAGACACGACGCCATGTGACTGCTCTTTCTCCCCTTCAGCAGCGGGTGTTGGCCTTGTTAGCGTTCACACCCATCATCTATACGAAACTTTGTGGGGATTCTTCTGAACCCCCCTGAAAATGAGCGAACGGTAAGTAATCAGTGAGGTATCAGACACAACGAGCCGTTCCGACCGGTGTAGCACGCGGCTAGAGGACAGAGACCACCTCATAGCATAGTTGACGCCTGTGGGTACTCCCAACTGGCTCCCCTCTGAGCACGATAATAGGGCAGAACCCACCTGGAGTGCTCATGGGACACCTCGAAAAGGGGTGGCTGTTTGCCAGAGTAGACGACCCAACGATGTCAACCATGATGGCTCTTCCGCCATCTTGGTGAAGCTCGTTGGCCTGACACGTATTTTACAACACTGGGCCATATACGATTGTAACTCATCACCAGTTGTCACGAATTGTAAACGATGATAAAATGATGGCAATGCACTGAAATCTAGCAGTTTAGTTGCAAATAACAAGGGATGCTGATTCAGCGGCTCAAATAATGCTCGAATTCCTTGAATGGACTCAGGAAGGGGAGAGATTATGAACTTCTTTCTTACTCAGATTCTCCTCCCATTTGTGATCAGCTTACTTGCAAGCGCAATTGTGGTGATTTTTGGAATAAGGAGCTTACGAGATTACATTGACGACAGGGTCCTTCAAGAACAGTATAGTCAACTGAAAGAATTCTGGTGGTCCGAGGGAGCAGGAAAACGGTACGTCCTAATAGCTGGTTCTGAAGCAGGGGACGAACATTCCTTCGAAGTCGAACCTAGAATAGGATATTCTCAGTCACACAGCCTGACTGAAGTTACGCACGTGATAGAAGCGGTTCATAGTAGCCAGGCAAGCATAGAGAGCCTCCTATTGGCTAGAGATGGCGTAATACCATCCGAAATATTTATTAACGCTAATGTAATTATTTTTGGTGGAGAGTTAGTATTGGAAAAGTTTCGTCAACTATCTCTCGATCTCGAAGTACCTTTCTATCAGCATAACCTCGATTTACAACAAAGAAACCTTACACGACTTGGTCATGGCAGAGTGATAGAAGAGCTTCAATCCCATGTTGACTTTGCAAGCAGGAGAATACTTTCCGATTTTGGCACGGCCACCCGCATTCTCAATCCGTCAAATGGAAAACTTATCTTTCTCTTCAATGCCAACTATTCAGTCGGTCTACTAGCTTCAGTACTTGCTACAACTCAGCCAGGCAACTTTCCTAGCGGGTCTTTTAATAAATCTACGCTGGCGCAACAACTTGTGGTAGAGGTGAGTAATCCGGACAGAAACAACCTGATATCCAAACAGCATCCAATTATCCCACGAAATTGGATTACCTTCACTATTACCGGTGATCAGATACGTGAAGCTATAGAACGCGCGTCTCATTAGCATTCGGAGGAATCATGGTTCATAACGATAAAGAGATTCTTCCTTATGGTACACACCTTCCCGTTTTAGACTTTCTATTTAATAAGTTTGGAATAGCTTCTACACTTGAGTTCGGAGTTGGATACTACAGTACTGAGTTCTTTCTTAAACAAAGGATACAATTGACCAGTATCGAAACAGATGAGCAATGGATCCGTCGATTGAATCTCTTACCCAATCCAAGACATCGAATAATCATTCATCCGAATAACAATGTCGAAGAAGTACTGGATGGAGAATGTAGAAAAGAAGAATTTGATCTTGCTTTAGTTGACGGTCCCCGCGAAAGCCGCTGGTCATGCGTCAATAAACTGATTGGTCGGGCCAACATAATAGTCGCTCACGATACAGAAAATCAATCCTATAATTGGGATCGGATCTCGCTTCATTCAAATTATATAACACTTGACTACTCAGTTCTTACCCCTTGGACTTCAATATACACAGCAGAAAAAAGTGTGATTTCGTTCATTGTAAATGAGTTATTACAGGCACACTAAGTTATTACGGTGGCACTTACCAGTATTCGGAAACCTTGAGCCATGGAACAGCTAGGCTGGGAGCGCCTCCTATGTCCCAAGTTGGAAAGTGTTTCGTTCTTTCGCCTAGAGGGGGCAATAACTCAATCTTCTGGTCATCGCTGTAAGTAACATATTTTTGTGGAAGAGAACATAAAGTAGTTCACTTTTTGGAGATAATTTGTCAATTTGGTTTTTTATTAGACCCATCGGTGTTTTTTTAGCGAAAAGATACAATATCCTCTGAGGATGCGCTTTCCAAGCGGCTTGAGCGGGGGAGGAAAAGGAGCGATTCCATTGCACTCTTTGCTGTAGCTATCGGTTCTGGACGCGCTTCATAAGCCAATTAAGGAGATCTTGTTGTATCTTTTCGTCAGAAAAACACTTGCAGGCTATAAGGAGCAGAATACATGGCAGCCGAACCAAATGCACATTTCCTCGGCAGCTTAGAAACCGAAAAGGTGAACCCTGCTACTGTAGAGATTGACCGCATGAGTCCATTGGAGATTGTGCAGGTGATGAACGCTGAAGATGCAAAGGTGGCAGAAGCTGTTAAACGCGAGTTGCCGCACATCTCCAGGGCTATTGAAGAGATAGCCGCGAGATTGCGACGGGGAGGACGCCTCATCTACATGGGAGCAGGGACATCCGGTCGTCTAGGAGCGTTGGATGCATCTGAATGTCCTCCCACCTTTAATCTCCCACCAAACGTGGTAGTTGGTCGGGTCGCAGGAGGACCCATCGCGTTGACACGTGCGAACAAGGATGCCGAGGACAGCGTCGAGGCTGGAAAGGCCAACGCCGCCCAGTTCACCATAAGCGAAGCAGACGCAGTGGTTGGCATAGCTGCCAGTAGACGGACTCCCTACGCACTCGGCGCTATCGCCTACGCTAAAGACCAGGGGGCATTGACTATCGGCATCGCTTGTAACGCAGGTACACCGCTTGAAAAAGCGGTTGATATCATGATAGCCCCCGTGACTGGACCAGAGGTGATCACCGGATCAACACGTCTGAAAGCAGGGACAGCGCAAAAGATGGTCCTGAATATGCTGAGTACGGGCAGCATGGTCCTGCTGGGAAAAATCTTTGGGAACCTAATGGTGGATGTACAGGCAACCAATCACAAATTACACCAGCGAGCACTGAAAATTGTACAGATAGCCACCGGATTAGACAGGGATAGTGCTGAGAGGTTGTTGCAAGCCTCGGGAGGTGAAGCCAAGACAGCCATTGTGGTTGGGCGTACCAACATTGAACCGGAACTTGCCAGGGAGTGGCTCCTGGCGCATGGTAATGTGCTACGCAAAACACTAGAAGCTCTGCAATGATGGATATTTCAGTAACCGATACTCCAGATTATTACTACCTGGGCGTTGATGGCGGTGGCAGTAAAACGCTGGCCATTGTAGTAGATGCGCAGGGCCAGGAACGAGGGCGTGGGCAGGCTGGCAGCGCCAATCACAACGCCGTTGGATTCGAGCAGGCCCTCCATCACATCTACGCTGCTGTTGAGCAAGCGGCGCATGCAGTAGGTCGTCACGTACTGCTGCACAAAGCCTGGCTGGGCATTGCGGGCATCGATGGCCCCCATGATTATGACATACTCTTTCCACGCCTCCGCTCGCTAGCGGAGATTGTCTATCTGACGAACGACGCGGAACTGGCTCTGAGCGCTTTAGAAAATGCCGTGGGCGTGGCCCTGATCGTCGGTACAGGTTCGATTGCGCTGGGGCGTGATGCATACGGCAAAACCACGCGAGCAGGGGGTTGGGGATATCTCATAGGAGACGAGGGTAGTGGATACGAGATGGGACGCCTGGGGTTGCAAGCTGCGGTACGAGCAGTTGATGGTAGAGGGCAGAAGACCATCCTGCTCGATCTCTTTTTAAAGCATTGGAAATTGGAGAGCGCAAACGATATACTCGGCCAGGTCTATTCCGATAACAATAGGGCTAAGATTGCTAGTTTATCGATATACGTGCTTCAGGCAGCGCAAGAGGGGGACGAGGTAGCGCGTACTATCGTACAACAAGCGGCGGACGAGCTTGCACTAGCAGTGAGAGCGGTGAGTGATGCACTCAACTTCTCGCACGAGCCAGTACCGCTGGCGCTCGGCGGAGGTATTTTACTGCACGAGCCTGACTTTCGTCGCCGGGTACTCGATCGTATTCAAAACCACCTACCAATTGGTCCAGTCGTGACCGTCGAGCAGCCGGCACTGAGCGCTGCGCGTGCCGCGATAAGCCTGGCAGTAGAGAATGTGTCACGTTAAACGAAAGAGAGAATGAGCCAATGGCCGCATATAGGCCCAGTGTCACCTAAGCTGCTATGAAGTGTATGTTTTCGATAGTCACGACCCTTGCTGTTTACCTAATTCGTGGACCTCCAAGAAGGGGTCCCGACATTTTTCCCCGCACACTCCCCGCTACGTAGAGAACCAGAGAGAAAAGGGTCGAAATGGGAAGCCCACTTCCCCGTGTTCTGCTGGGGAGCTCTCGGTCAGGTGACGGGAGACCGACCGAGTAGCGCTTCGTAGATGCAGGCCAGCTGCGCTCCCACGATTGGCCAACCGTAGCGCGCGCGCACGGCGGCATACGCGGCAGTGCCACGTCGGCGGCGCTCGTGGGCGTCGTTGACCGCCATCACCAGTGCCGCCGCCAGCGCCTCCTCGTCGTCAGGTGGCACGAGCCACCCCGTCTGTCCGTCTTCGACGATCTCGCTGGGTCCATGAGCGGCGACGGCG
>WNFD01011926.1_pt1 | contig 17284 bp, 16 predicted proteins | sample 5400491 | NCBI WGS metagenome assembly WNFD01 (sample SAMN13153343, study PRJNA577476) | soil metagenome | isolation source: 120 cm saprolite under Douglas fir tree site 2 hole 2 replicate 2 | place: USA:California | collected 2015-04-18 | reverse complement strand
CACAGAAAGGACCAATGCCGACAACGCAGATTGTGAAATGGGGGAACAGCCTGGCGGTGCGGATTCCGAAGCTGGTGGCGGAGGAGGCGGGGGTGCGGGAAGGCGATCCCATCGTGATTGAAGCAGGGGCAGGAGAGATCAATGTGCGGAGGAAGCAGAGAATGCCGACGCTGAAAGAGTTGGTGGCGCAGATCAGGCCGGAAAACCGCTATGACGAGATCCCATCCGGGCCGGAGCGGGGGAAGGAACGCTTGGAGTGGTGACGCGCCTCGGGGCATCCTACACACCCAAAGCAGGCGACATTCTCTGGCTCGACTTCGATCCCCAGGCGGGACGGGAGCAGGCCAAGCGGCGTCCGGCACTCGTAGTGACCGACCAGAGCTACAACCGGGCTAGCGGACTTGTCGTTGTGTGTCCGCTGACCAGCCGGCGCAAGCCCTATCCGTTTGCCCTGCCAACGACCATCGATAAGATTGAGGGCGCGGTGCTGGTGGATCACCTTAAGAGTATGGACTGGGTGGCGCGTAAAGCGACGTTTCACTCCAAAGCCGATCCCGCACTTTTGAGCAGGGTCCGCGCGTATCTTGGCGTTCTGTTGGGAATTCGGTGAGGGCTGTGGGTCGGGATGGAGGTCCCCGTCCTTGTCTCTTACAATCAGCAGGCTTCGAGTCTCACCTGACTCCAGCTGACGAATTCGCAGTCGCGGTTCGACTTCCTCAAGACCGGACCCTTTCTCAACGATGTTCGGCTATAGCCAGCCGTGACCGGTTCCAGGCGAATTTCGGACAATCCGGCTGCTGCCAGTTCCACGTCATGAGCGATAGCACCTATCTCTATCGCTCTCATCACGCATATTAACGAGCGATAGCTAGCCTTTCTATCGCTCACCCTAGGTTTATGCGTCTCGGAAAAGAATTATTAAGGACGGCCGCCACGTCGGCCCTGACTTTTACGACCTTCTGATAAGCGCTTGTTGGGCGGGCCCTCCGCCTGCCGCTCTTGGTTTTCTGATTACCAATTCCGTTCAGCGTCCCGCTAAGCCTTCGCTCGGCGCTCACTGTTTGGTTTCGATCCGCTGACGGCGAAAAACAGAATGTAGAGATAGCAGAACATGGCCACGATGAGGGCATAGTGAATCCCCTGTCCCCAACTGGTCTCTCCTTGAGTCATCGCTGAATAGTAGCGATGGTTAATGAAATCAGCGAGCCGCCCGACGAGGTAAGGAATGATGGCTCCTCCCACGATCGCCATGTTCAGAATGCCTGAACCGTCGCCAGTAAGGGGGCCGAGTTCAGCAATCCCCAAGGTGAAAATGCAGGGGAACATGATGGAGTTAAAGAATCCGACGGAGAGGATTGACCACATGGCGACATGTCCATTGCTGAGGACAGAAATCGTCACCAGCAGGGCGGCCATGATGGCGCAGAAAGCGAGAAGCGTCCCGGTCTTGATTTTCTGCAACAGCGCAGACCCGATAAAGCGCCCGACCATTGCGCCTCCCCAATAGAAGGAGATATATCGGGCGGCTTGCCCCAGGGCTGCGCGGTAACGCATGGCGGAGTCGGGGATAGTGGACGAGGTTATAAAACCACCGATGTTATCGAGCGCAAGGTAGTTAGAAATCGAACTACCAATCGCGACCTCTCCGCCGACATAGACGAAGATCGCTGCTGCTCCGAAAATGAGGTTGGGATGGTTCCACAGCGAGTCGTTGACCTTTTCGCCAATGTGGTGCTCAGCAGACTCCATCTTAGGCAGCTTGAAAGAAGCGATTCCGGCGGCCAGCAGCAACAAGGCCAGACTGAAAAAATACACGTACAATTTGATAACCGCGTCTGCCTCCTGAGACGGAGAGAGAACTGGACCTGTGGTCTTCAGAATCAGGTGAGCGCCGACCCAGGGAAAGATCGTAGTTCCAAGAGAGTTGAAGGCCTGCGTGAGATTTAGTCGGCTGGAAGCCGTCCTAGGACTTCCCAGGACCGCGACGTAGGGATTGGCCGCGACCTGGAGAATCGTGATGCCGGTGGCAAGAATAATGAGTCCGGCCAGGAAGAACGGGTACGAAGGTATTTTTGCCGCCGGATAGAAAATCAGACAGGCAGCGACCATGGTCAGCAGTCCAGCGATGATGGCTCGCTTATATCCGATCCAATCAATCAGCTTGGCCGCTGGAATGGAGAAAACAAAGTACGCCAGGAAGAAGGCGGTTTGGATCAACATGCTGTCAGCAAGTGTCAGCGTAAAAACGTGCTGCGCATAGGGAATCAGCACATCATTGAGGGATGTGAGCGATCCCCACATGAAGAACAGCGTGGTAACGACCGCCAGAGCACCCGTGTAGGACTGGGTTGGCGAAGAGGCAGGGGTTGCGGTGGAATTGTTTACCTTTGTGATGGCCATGAGTTTATGAACCCAACCTGAGACTTGATGCTGCCAGAATTCGAGCCGGATATGCCGTACAGAGTACTACGTAGCCTGGCGTGGGCAAAGAGGATAAACGATTTGCTAGCGGAGTGTTCTTGAAAAGTCACCGCCCTGCTCTACCGTTGCTTCGCAAGAATCCGCTCGATCTGCTGAAGATGATTAAGGTCGTGCCCGGCGAACATATGGACGATGCGGTCGATGGTCTCCACGCCGCGTTCCGAGTGAACCCCGTGGTGTTGCCACTGGTCGGGGGTCAGGGACTTGAGCAGAGCCAGATTAGCTTCGCGGAGCGTGCGGAACTGCTCGACGGATCGACGGGGGTTGCGCTTGTCATAGTGTCCGCTGCTCACCCAACGATCTTGGTCGAAGGCGGCGATGGGCGTGCCTGGGGCTCCAAGGATCAGCCGCATGCGAAAGCCGCCAACAATCTCGGCGTCGGCCAGGTGTGCGAGAGTTTCGCTCACTGACCATTTGTCAGGCGCGGGCCGCTTGCGCAGCCTGGAAACAGGCACGCCCTTGATGAGGCGTGCGAGTTTGTTGGCAGTGGCCGCCTGCACGGCCAGCGGTTTCTTACCTTCCGCGTAACCTAGAACACGTTGCGTGTATTGCTGTGGAGTTTCCTTCATTTGCTCGTCTCCGTGAAAAAATGGTTGAACAGACTCTCGCACAAGTGAAGATGGAGGACAAAGTTATGTCCAGCGGAACCAGCGTACTGCCAGCACGAATGAAATAGCGCCCCACAGGGTCAGCACGAGTAATCGCGGCCACTGATGAGGCAGTGGCTGACCTTCGAGGATGCTGGCGCGAAGCGCGTCGTTGAGCGCGGTGAGCGGCAGGGCTTTAATCAAGGGCTGAATCATCGCCGGAAATCTTTCATAGGAAAAGAAGACTCCGGAAAAAATCCACATGGGCATCATCACGAGATTCATCAGCCCGCTCACGCTTTCAATCTTCTGTGCGCGGCTGGCGGTGAGCAATCCGATGCCGCCGAATGCCACGGCCCCTGCCGAGCCGAGCAGCACAATCGAGAACAGCGAACCCATCACCTTCATGTGAAACACGATGACGCCCAGCGTCAGCAGCAATCCAATCTCAATCAGCATAAGCACCAGCCGGCTGCTGAGCAGGGCCAGTAGGAAATCTCCGCGACGCATGGGGGTGCCCACGAATCGCTTGAGCAGCTTGCGCTGGCGCATGTCCACGAGCGCAAAGCCGATGCCCCACATGCCGGAGTTCATCAGGTTCATACCCAGAAGTCCGGGAATCAAAAAGTCGATGTAGCGTGAACCGGGCTCCGACGAGGTGGCCGCTTTCGTTTGCAGCACATCATGGCGGCCGGCCGCGGTCTGCATCGCGTCGTCAACCTGCGCTCGGGCGAGCACGCTTTCGGGACGGGCAGGATCGTAGCGGTATTGCAAGCCGCCTTGGGCATCCGGCTCGATCACGAGATCGTACTTTCCCAGGCGGAAGCCTCTTAGGGCTGTGTCGGCATCCTGCACCTGGATCTTGAACCCACCAGGTTGCGGCGAACGTTCGAGCAAGGCCACGGCATCCTGCGCCCGAGGACCTGCCACGATTACGACCGAAGTCGCGTCGCCTGGCTTGTTGCGGAAGGCAATGCCGAGACCAAAGGCGAGCAGCAGTGGAAACACAAATACCCAGAAGATCACTTCAGGCTCGCGCTTCAGCTCTTTCATGCGAGCCATCAGCAGGTGCGTGTAACCGGCCCAGCGTCCGTTGCGCTTAGGTGGCGATGCGGGCGGTTTGGCCTTCAGTTCAGCCGGCGGGATGGGTTCTGCAATGCTCATTATCGAGTCTCAAATTTTTTAGGGTTGAATCACATTTCTAGCCCGCCACTGAAAACATCGCCCTTGCGTCTCGGTCAAACCCCGGCGGCTAAAGCCGCGGTCACTTGTTGCCGGCATATCCGGCATGCCTAAAGGCACGGCCTGATACGAATCGATGCCCGGACTCCATGCCCGGAATCCATGCCAGGCATCGACTCCCCTGCGGATCGTGCCTCTTTACGATCCCATAACGTGGTCAATGCCTTTAACGTGCCTGCGGTTTCCACTTGTTCAAAAATTCGAGTAGGGCTTCCGGCGTCATCGCGCGCGCATTTTCAAACTCACCGTTCTCCTGACTGACTACGAGATTGCCAGTACTTTCCAATACCGCCAGCGCCGGGATTCCTTTTTGCATCGGCACCTGAAAGTCTTTCATCAGATCTTGATTCTTGTTTCCTTCGCCGATGTCCACGTGCACCACTTCGTAACTCGCTGCCAAAACCGGAGCCAGATCAGGCCGCTGGAACGCCATATCGAGCACATGACAGTCGTAACACCAGTTCGCACCAAAGACGATAAGCACCCGCTTGTGGTCCTTGGCAGCTTTTTCCTCAGCTTCTCTAATCTCGGCACGCGCGTCCACGTCAGCGGGATAGATGTTCTTATCCTTATTGATTGGTTGTTTCAAGTGTGCTGCGCCAGTACGCTTAACGTTCAGCAGATGCCATTGTTCACCTTGCTTCTGCCAGACTTGCGCCTCGGTCACATAGAGGATTTGCTGTTTAGGAGCATCCCCAGAGCGCACCTCAGCCTGAAACGCGATTACCTGCACGCCAGGCTGCGGGGAACTCGTCTGGACAACATCGATATTCATTGGTCGTGCTTTCAGGCCGATCCAGAAATTGACTTCGGCGTCGGCAGTATTCTGATCGCCCGGCGCTGCGACCTGCGCCGGCGGGCTGGTGCTGTAGAGCATCTTGAGACCCACTGGGTCTCCTCGAAGCACCGAATTCTTCCACTGCTCGAGTGGAGCAAAAGCAGCATTCGTGTTTTGTGCGGGAGCGGCGGTTTGGGCGAGAGCGCACGCCCATGCGGCGAACAATACAATGCCGAAGGCGCGTCGGAACCGGGCATTACGATTCAATTATGCCATGTCCTTTCCAGCCAGAAGCCGTCTCCAGGGGCGAAAGTCCGCCATTTTTGTTGACCGCTGGCGGCACCTTCGGCTCCGCTCAGGGCAGACTCTTGAAGCCGTGCCCTCCCAAAACCTTTACCCCAAAAGCCATTTACGGGACGTATCACTCCTCCCGTAAATGGCGCCCCGTCAGGCTTACGAAAACATCTTCCAGACTGGCCTGCCGCGTGGTCAACCTCAAAAGCTCACTTCCCTGCCTTTTCACTTCGTCGAGCAGGGCGGGAATCGCCAGGTGCAGTTCTTGCACGTTGAGTGCTACCAAGCCATCGTCCTCCCGTACCGATTCAACGCTAGGCAGCTTGCGCCACGCCTCCAGCGCCGCGCCATCCGAAGTTCCAGTCACGGAAAACTCGACAACGTGATGTCCGCCCAAGCGCTCGATCAAATCTGGCGGCGAACCCTCAGCAATGATCTGACCATGATCCACGATCGCGAGCCGGTCACATAGTCGCTCCGCCTCGTCCATATAGTGAGTCGTCAGCAGGACGGTGCCGCGGTTGCGTTGGAATGCCCGAATGATATCCCATAGTTGGCGGCGGCTCTGGGGATCAAGGCCAGTCGTCGGCTCATCAAGAAACAGTATCTTCGGATTGCAGACCAGCGCGGTCGCCACTGCCAGTCTTTGCTTCTGTCCGCCCGAGAGCTTGCCCACCCAGGAATCCGCCTTCTCCCTCAGCTGTAACTCATCGAGCACTTCATCGGAGGGGCGGGGTTCGCGGTAGAAACTGGCGAATAACTCGAGGGTCTCGCGGACTGTGAGCTTTTCCGAAAGCCGAGTCTCTTGCAGGGAAATCCCCAGCCATTCGCGCATTTCGCGCTCGTTTTCGCGCCAGGTGTGCCCCAGGATGAAAACCTCTCCGCTAGTCGGCTCGAGCAGGCCTTCAAGAATTTCAATCGTCGTTGTCTTCCCTGCCCCATTTGGACCAAGTAAGCCGAAACATTCACCGGCCTGGATCTCGAGGTTGAGGCCGCGCACGGCTTCGACTTTGCCGTCGTACGTCTTGCGCAGATCGCGACACTGGACAACGGCGGCCATGCTCGACATTTTAGCGTAGCTGCCATGGAGCAAATTTACAATCCGGGAAGGCTGTTTATCAGGGGCTTTTACAAACATCGATTTGTACTCCGCACTGGCGCACATCCGTGACCGGGGGTAGTAACAATGCTGGCCAGGGCCCACAGAAACATCTCTGAAGTCGCGGGCATCGCTAAAATACCGCGCCGCTGGATTCATTTCCGGCATCTGCATTCCCATGTCGCACACACCCAAGCGCGGCTTTACTTGACGGCGTTCCCCATACAGACGCCCGGGTGTCGCTTCCAACTGGTTATCAGTTCCAATCTCAGTTCTCGGTTGAGAACCTGAAGCAAGCCGCCTATGCTGCGCAAGCTTTGTGTATTGTCGTCCCTGTTTCTCGCTTTCATTCTGTCCGCCTTCGCACAGGATTCGCGCCATTTCACCTTCCACTACGCTTTCACGGTGAAAAATCTGCCCGCGGCAAAGCGCATCCGCATATGGATCCCTGCTGCGCAGTCCGACGCCTATCAGGAAGTACGAGTCGTCTCCGCCAAGGAAGACCTGCCGGCGAAAACGAAACGCGAGGCGAAGTATGGCAATCTAGTTTATTTCGCTGAAGTCTCAACCAGTCAGCAGCCCGAGCTGCATTTCGACATCGAATATGACGTGCTCCGACGCGAGCGCATCGGGTTGCGCAACGCGGCGCATTTGGCCCCAGCTTCGCTGTCCACCGAAGAAGGCCAGAAAGATCTCCAACCCGACGTGCTAGTGCCTACCTCAGGCCCCCCCGCCGACCTGGCAGCCAAGGTCAGGCAAGGAAAGTTGCAGCTCCTGGAGAAAGCACGCGCCATTTTCGATTACGTTTTCGCTGCCATGCACTACGACAAAACCGGCACCGGTTGGGGCCGCGGTTGGAAGCACCAGGAAAGACGGGACTACTTTTACGGCTCGCATGATGTGAATCGCATTCAGTTCAGCATGGGACGCGACTTGCGCCTGAATCTTCTCCAGGACGGCAAGCCGCTGAGTTATTTTGTATATCCCTATGTGGAAGTCGATGGGCAGGAGTATCCCAACGTCTCACTGGCCTTTTCGTTTGCGGATGCAGTTATGGCGGTAGCGGCGAAAAAAATAGGCGGGCATTAGGAAGTTACCGCTCAGCGACCTGAGGGCGTGATTTCTCCTGGACCAGGATTCCCCGTGGGCGAGGGATCAGACATGGGCGGTGCCGGTCTGGTGTTCGCCGGACCGTTGGCTGGCCGCGGCACATCCTCGGAGTCTTCCCCCGGACGGCGCAAGCTCGGAGCATTCGGGGGACGCTCCTGCTGCTGTTCCCTTGCCTGTTTGTCGGGCTGATCGAGAACCACTTCCTTTTCGGTTCTCACAACTTTTTCGCCGCCCACCTTCATGGTCTCAACCCGAACTACTTCGTCGCCGGTAAAGCGCACGAAGTCCACGTCCTGCGGAGGCTCACCATAAATCCACTCTTCGTATTCGGTCTCGCCGTCGCGCTCCCTGACTTTTTTCGGAGCCTTTCCCTTCGCGTAGACCACCATTTCCTGATTCATCCCCACGAGCACGTGATGATTCTGAATGGCCTCCTTTACTTTCGGAGGTACCGTATCGAGGTAGGCCTCTTGCTTTGACTTCGCATGAAAGTCGAGCACAGGCTCCAGCAGGTCGCGCACTTGTTGCGCCGTCAGCTCCGGAACATGATGGTCGAAACACAAATCAACGAAAGAACCGTGAGGATTATTCTGCGGATCGCTGCTAGGGCCTACTGGCCCTCCGCCATTGGCTCCTTGAATCTGGATGTGCTGATACCATTTCTTACGATGGACAGGGCCGCCGTTAATCTCAAAACGAATATGGTCGTCCTTGATCTGTACATAAGAAATATGCGCAGGATCGCCGACTTTCACTGCCGGCCCAAATAGTGCCATGTGCTGCTGCAACTCCTCCCGTCCGGGAGTAATCACGCCATCCTTCAAACGCAGTCCTTTCACGCCCATGGGAAACGCCGTTCGCGCATACACGATCTGCGTCTCAAAGTCCCGGATGATCTCCAGTCGCGTCTGCTTCGACATACGCTCCTGCGGAGCTGATTCAGACTTCGGTCCACCCGCCGATGCTGATCTGTCCTGCCCTGACGAGGGATTCGGCTCAGCGGAAGAAGATGTTGGGCTCTGCGCTGTTGCCGGGCTCGGGTTTGCTACCGACCCTGGGTCTGGCGGCGAACTGTTCTGCGCATAGGCGACTACCGCAATCGCAGGGCAGGTTGGAAAAACAAGAAGAGAAACCAGAAGGGCTTTAATCCTATGATGCGGCATGGAAACACCCGAGCCTACTTACGGCTATTATACCGCCGGGACGCGGCCTAATTTGCGGCGAGCCTGCAAAAAAAGTCCAGCCAGACCCGAGGCCACCAGCAGGAAGGTTCCAGGCTCGGGGACAGTTCCGCCGCCTTCGGGCCCTCCACAAGGCCCTTCCTTCCCCTTTCCCTTCTTGCCGCTGGCAGCGATGACTCCATCGTCGCTATCACCGTCGCCATCACTCTTCTTCTTCTTTTTTCCCGGCCCGCAAACGCCAGCAGCGCCCAAGGGCGGCGAAGCCAGTGGAACGTAATTTCCGCCATAGAAAGGGCTATACAGACTGGACGGAGGACCGGGCCCAATCTCCGGAACTCCGGGTCGATTCAGCAATGCGGACTGAAACTCAACCGGAGGACCCTGCATTGCGGTTCCCTCCCCGACGCGCATCGGTTCGTCGAATCTCGCCGCTGGCGGCTCGGCAGCCGAAGCCGCCTGTTGCGGCACTTCTTCCACCCTGTTGCCGCAACGAGTGCGCCCGGTCATCTTGCCGTCGGTGATTAGCTTCTCACCCTTGCGGAGCGTCACTCGCCGTCGTGTCCAATACACGTGATTTCCGATGCGGTAGGAAAGATAGACGGTCTTGGCCAACTCCAGGCGAACGACGCGCGCGCGATCATAGTCGAAGCCGGCGTAATGGTCGGCCACTACCGGGTCATGTTCTGCAACCCACTTCAACTCACGAGCGTTCTCCACGCCGCCAGCCACTATCGAGTAGGGATATACCGGACGCCCCTTCGCTCTGGCTTGGTGCTCCAGAGCCTCTTCGGCAAGGAGAACGCGAGTTCGGCTGGCCTCGACCTGCTGGCGATCCGGAACTCTTGCTGATGCAGACCGGAATAGAGGAGGACCAAAGTGCCGCAGAGCGGCCACAGAAAAGGCGGCCGCAAAGAAGCCGAGAGTGAACACCACTAAACAGTGCCGAAGCAGACGGTTGCGGCGATGACGACGAGTCCGGCGACGCCGAGGCGCCACAGCGTTGCTGCTTACGTCAGGATTGGTCACAACTACTCCTACCGAACCGTCGCCGGACGATGCACAAAAGGTACGACACCGTACAATGGCTGCAGCTCAGATGCCAAAACCGGGCACTGCAGCCATTTGAATATTCAGCATAAAGGGCACTTGCGATGAGCATGCTACCAGACAGTGAATTCATTTGCACAACATGTCTTGTGGATTTCTCGTATTTTTTGTGGTTCCCGAATTAGGATTGATTGAAGACGGGTAAGCTGAGTCTTGAGATCAGCTCGCCGCATTTTGACGGGGTGGCCACAGCAGCCCTTCAACGAATCTCAAGTTCTGGCTCAATATCAAGCACTGCAAGTGCGACGCTTCACCGAAATCACTAGTTCCAAACCCCGTCTTTCGATGATTCGTACAAGTTACTCTGGTAATGGCACCTTGGGGTGATATCGTGGAGCTAGGAGCCGAGCGTTCGGGTGCTAAGGGGGCGGGGAGAGTAAGGCGGTAGTTTCCAGCAGCGCGAAGAGATCTTTGGCCATTGCTTCACTTCCGTTTCCCGCGCTTCTCCACTCCCTTCAGGAGCTCGATCATCGCGGTGGGGTAATAATTTCGGTGGATTTGTGCTGTTTCAGGGAGCGAAGCTCCTTGTCGCCGGTCACCAGGAGCTCCCCCTGGCTCGCTTCAGCCAGCGCGAGCAGGTAGTTGTCCTTTAGGGTCCAGAGCGATCAGGCCGGAAGACAAGTCCTGGCAAAACAACGAGAAGTCACGAAGGCCAGCGGCGAGCAGCTCAGCCGCACTGACGCGAAGCCTCGCACGGAGGAAACGGACGGCCGACGTCGTCGCGGAGTTCCGCGATGAGCGCCTCACAGCCTCACAGGCGACGAGCGTGAACATCTTGCGCTCCCAGGCGTCGAGGAGTTTGGCCGCCGCACCTAGTCTGCGTGGCTGACCATTAGCACCAGAAAGAACACTCGCAGCAGAACAATGGCTGAAATGCCCCGGAGTTGTCCAACCTTCGGCGCTACTGGCGGTACTGAGTCACTCGCTGGAAATGGAATTGGGATTTGTTGCAGTAAGCACAAAGAGGCATATGAGGCAATATAATGATATTCCCCATGGCGGTTTATTGACATCAGCGCAGACATAAAGCATGATGCGAGAAAACTCCCTGAGGTCCCAAAGCACTGTGCTGCCACCACCCAAGAATGAGACATGTACGCCTCATCCCATAGTAAGGATTCCCTGGTGGTTTGCGAAATCGGCGCCGCTTGTCTGCTTGCTGTTGGTGACCTTCACGCTTCAGCCACCCTCGAGGGTCTGGGCCGCCACCGGCTCACAGGCCGCCGTGGCTAACGAAAACAGAGCGGTCACGCTTCCCCCGACGCCTGCTGGCCGTCAATTTGCGGAATGGCTGCGGGTATTCAACGGGGGGGACACGAATGCCACCCGCAGCTTCATTTCGAAGCACTTTGCGGAGCCTGCCCTTCAAAGGATCTCTGCTGAGGCACGAGTCGATATGGACACCGTCCTGTACAACACGACCCGTGGCCTAGTACCCTATCACCTCGATTGGTCCACCGATCCTGAGATCACTGTGTCGGCCCGGGCAAACCTTACTGAAGAGTCAGTCCGAATTCATCTTGAGGTAGGGTCTGACCCGCTTCACCAAATCACGAAATTCGGCTTCACGCTGACGGGGCACCCGGCTGACACCACTTCCCTGGAGAATTTGAGTGAATCCCAGATGCTGCAGCGGCTCGAAATGTACCTGAAAAAGCTTGTGGCAGCGGACATGTTCTCGGGCTCTGTGCTCGTCGCTAAGAATGGCAACCCGATTTTCCAGAATGCGTATGGTTACGCGAACATAGATGCCAAGATTCCGAACCAGCTCAACACCAAGTTTAATCTTGCCTCGATGAACAAGATGTTCACCGGAGTTGCTATTGCGCAACTGGCTGCCCAAGGCAAGCTGTCGTTCGATGACACGATGGGCAAGTATCTGCCGGACTATCCCAATAAAGAGGCAGCCAGAGAGGTGACTATCCATCAGCTGCTAACTCATACTTCGGGAATGGGGGATTACTTCAACTCGCGCTTCGAGCGCAACCTTAAATCGGTTAGAGACTATTTTCCATTGTTCGCGAACGAGCGCCTGTCATTTAAACCGGGGGATAGATATCGTTACAGCAACGCCGGATACATTGTTCTGGGCGCGATCATTGAAGAAGTGTCGGGGCAAAGCTATTTCGATTACGTGAGAGAACACATTTACAAATCAGCGGGCATGAGCGATACGGACTCCTACGAGATAGACCGAGATACTCCCAGCCGAGCGGCCGGCTATACGAACGTGGGGCCGAAGGGCCTGGAGCTTCTCTCGCGCAAAGAAGATTTACCGCTGCTGCCAGTAAAGGGCGGCCCTGCAGGTGGAGGCTTCTCAACCGTCCAAGACTTGCTCAAGTTTGCCGAGGCGCTCCGCACGCACAAGCTGCTCAACCCGAAATTCACTGAGTTGGTTCTTGCCGGCAAGGTGGAACGAGACGACGAGATGGACGGCAAGTACGCCTATGGTTTCGCCGAAGATAGGGTAAACGGGAAACGCATTGTTGGATATGCTGGCGCCTATCCTGGCGTTAACGGTGAGTTCGACGTATACCCCGATCTAGGCTACACGGTTGTGGTACTGTCCAATTATGATCCACCTTCTGCGCAGCGAGTAGCATACCAGCTAAGAGAAATGAGCACCCACCTGGCCGCACACTGAATGTGGATCACTGGCTTCCTGGAGGGCGGGAATGGGCGACGCCCTCTCGCCAAGTTAAAGCTGATCGCCCGCCGGGCGGATAGAGTATACAAACTTAAAGGAGAAAGGGGCCCACGGCCGTCGCCGCCGGCCCCGAGAAACGCGTTCCTAACTGAAACGCGAAAGTGGTTGTTACATCCCTTTTGTGCAAGCACCGAAGGGCGGAGTTGCCGACACGTCAATATAAAAAAACGCCTTCTCGAAGAAGACGTTGTTGTTGGCGCCCGCGCATCCCGCGCACACCGTCGGTCCCGTGTGGTTCCCCAGCCTGAGATTGACAGTGTGAGCGCCTGCGCCCACTCGTTTGCACCAGGTGTAGTAGTAAGCGTTATCGTGCTCGTCACTTGTGCCACCGCCGCCATCGCCGGAGCTTAAACCAGTTAATCCGTTGCTGGTGTAAGTGACTTCGTAACTGAAGTGATGGGTCAGGCCGATCCATCCGGGTGGCGCGATGTCGACACCAAAACTAGTAGGTGTCGGGTTGCAGACTGTCGCCAAGCTTCCAACTCCACCGGGTCCGTCTATGTTGCAGCTAATGAAGTTGGACTCGCCGTTGTGGTTGTCCCCCACTGCCGAGATTGTTATGTACAGCACTTGACCACCGGAAAGAAACGGCACGAAGACGGCCTTGCTGTAAGCAAGTGCGCCTCCGGTGCCGGGGACAGAAGCGGTACCTGTAGCAGCCACGGCAGTGGTGGTTTCGGTACCGTCGAAGTTCTTGAATTGGGCTGAGAGGCGCGAGATTTCTTGCGCTAAAGCCCCTGTAGCGATGAGTAACAGGGACACCGCCAGCAAAACGATGCGGTGTTTCTTCATATTCATCCTCCTTTTGTTAACATTTTCTCTTACAATGCCGAAGGGGCCGAAAACAGTCAAAATTCATTCTGACTCGCGAAACGGCACTTCTTGCTTTCCGAAAGATCCCGTTTGCCGACTTACTCGTAGCTTGTTACCAATTATTGGTTTTGTTGCGGCTGATTGTTCTGGAGTTGATTTAACTGTTGCGATTGGTCGGTTGTGTCATCCGACGGCTCCGCGATTTCATGGGCCAGGGCTCGAACCGCCTCACTTGAATCATTCAAGGCGCGTTCCGCTATTGGCCGAGCATTCGGACTTTTTGCAAGAGCTTGTAAGGCCACCAATCTCACATCCGGCGACGTATCGTTGAGCAAGTTGCTTAAAACGGCTTCCGGAATTTCCATGTCTGCTTTCAATGCTCCGTAAAGGGCTCGCACGCGAACCTGGCCATCATCGTCTTGCAGCGACTTAAGCACCGCCTCCAACGCAGCTTGCCGTTTTCGCTCGGCCAGAGTTTCAATCGCTCGCCCTCGTACGTCAGGGTCTTTGTCGGACAACATGCCCTGCAGCTCGTTGGTGCTGGCCCATTTTTCGGCCGGCACAGGCGCGATTCCCTGTCCCCCACCTTTTGGATAGATCCAAACTGCCCTCAATCGAGAAATGCCCTGCTCATCCACACTGTAGAAGAAGAAGGAATCGTAGTTCGCGAAAATCTGCCTAAGTCCTTGGTCTAAAGGAAGGTTTTGAAACTTCACCGAAAGGAGTTGGTGGGGGATTTTCCCAGCCAGCATTACAGGAATGCCAGCCCGGTCCGAAATCTCTTCCACCAGGCGCGCCAATGAGCGACGTTCAACATTCACGCTTAGTCGCTCATTAGTGAAGCTGATGTCCGATTTCAAGTCGGATGGCTTAATACTTTGGGTTGATGTGTTAACACTAGTAGACTGGCCGGCGCTGGGGCGAGGGTCCTGCTGCTGGCCTGCACTGACAGGAGCAACCCCTGTAATTGCGACAAGGGCTGCCACGACTGCCCAAGCTCGGGCTAGAATTAGCCTTGTCATTCGCCCCTCTCACAGTTAAAGCATGGACTCTAGCGCCGATGAAGGAGTTTCTTTGCTGGTAACGTGATCTGTCTTTAAGATCGCCCCAATCCTAAAATGACGCAAGTCTGCTCTCGGTCGCGAACGTTGTCAAGATGAAAGATTTTGCTATGATGAAAGATTTTGCTACAACAGATGAAACATTTTGCATGTCAAAGCTTTTTAGAAATGTCCCCATCGTTAACTTATTAGAAATGTCCCCTTTTTGTATGGTGGTGTTCTCGTTGGGACATATCAGCAAACAACGCAACGCTCTGCTGCGTTTCCTGTTGGTGGAAGCGGCGCAAGTCACGGTGCGCAGTGACTCGGAATGGCGCGGCAAGTTTTTCCATCTGGCGATGCGACGAGGACGCAAGATCGCCAAGGTAGCGATGGCCCGTAGATTAGCCGTTCGTCTGTACTGGATGTGGCGCAAGGGATGGAACTACGAGCAACTTACGAAGTTCGGTTCGCACGCGGGACGGCCCGGACATCGCCTTGGTGTGCAGTAAATCACCGTCGTAATGATTGGGCGTCCCGCTCCCCTTTCGCGGGGAGTTTGAAGTAGTAATCATGATCGAAGTGGCGACCGAAGAGATGGATGGGTCGGACCGAGTTTCCTGACCTGAAACGATTACGAGCGAGCCTTGGGTTGGGTATGGCAACTCAAAGAAGCCTTTGGACAGGCGGAGGCAGATTCAATCCTTGATCGAATCGACCATTCAGTGGAGAAAGAGACAAGCGAGATCGTTCAATTTCGTCCCGAGTTGAGCTACCTGCCAGCCAAGTAGCAGTTTTCAGAACTCAAGAGGTTCGCAAGTGATGACATGTAGGTCGGGTACTCTTCCCAACCGCCTCGCGACGGTGCCTCGGATTTGTGTTTCAGGCAAAACGGGGCACTCGATCCGCAGCTACCGACGGAATTCCAACTAAAACGGGGATTTTGGTTCCTCATCCCGTTCTTCTGAAGGACCGGAACCCCGAGTCTTACGAGCCGTTCGAGATCTGCCCGCGCGTTAGGTCTTCTCGGAGGCACCGCCGCCTGACTCTGAATTCCCAAGCGTTGCCGTCAACAGGCCTCTCGCTCATTGACTCTCAATGAGCGCAAAGGCGATCTCTCAACAACAACCAGAAACCACGATGTAAGCTTGGGCCTCGGAGAGTCGTAAATCGCAAAGCGATTCGGGCGAAAGGAGATTGGTGTTCTTGGGTACACATGGGCAGGCGTGCGAACTGCCGACCTAAAATCGACCACACTCTTTTTTGCTGATGTCTTGGGCTTCTCCGTCATCCACAAGGGTGAGGGGTTGGTCCAGTTTGAGATGCCCTCGGGGCAGCTTCAAGGAGTCGTTACTATCAGCTTCATGCTTGCCCAGTTCTGGGCGTTTCAGGTGGAGCATCTGCGGGCGGCCCGGAAGGAATTGGAGTCACGCGGCGTCGAGTTCGTCACAGATGTCTATGGCAACGGATGAGGCCTGGACGTATTTTCGCGGACCCGACGGCTACCTATACGACCTTTGGCAGACGGCTCGCTCTTTTAATGAAAATCCTCCATACTTCAATTAGCAGAGAACGGGTCACCAAAGAAATCACGCCATCCCGCCAAAGCCTGCTCACAAAGGTTCAACATCGGTGATCTCCGATAACCACACTGAAGCCTCTAACGGCTTGCTCTTTTCGTGGCCTAGGTCTATTGTTTTCTGCCAGACAATACAGCATTCCGCAAAGGAGAAGAGATCCCATGGTGAAGAATCTACTCATGCTGTTGTTCGTATCTGTGATTGCTTTCCCGACGTCAGCGCTGTTCGGGCAGGCGGCTCCCGCCGAAGAGAAGATGGACAAGATGACAAAGCAGGATCGCTGGGAGGGCAATATCGTCCGGAGCAGTCAGGATAAATCTACATTGACCGTTCGCAAGGTGGGTTCGAGCGAGGAGAGGCTTTAACGACATTGATGCCAGCCAGGTTAAAGACGGTAATCGAGTGATCTGCGAGGGCACTTGGGGCAAGGATGGCGTACTCCACGCCACGCTCATCTCCAAGCGACTCTCCCATTGAACGATGCGTTTAATCGACTTGATTGGCTCGCTGTTTAAGGGGGGACTTCTGCAGCGACCAGCAGCTCCTTTTTGCTTTTTCCCCAACCAAAGTGCGTGGTTTACCACGGATGCATCCGCACCTGCTACGCCATGTCTGCGCGACTCACATGCTCGACAATGGATGCCCTCTCGATGTGATCAGCCAAATCGTGGGGCCATGACAGCTTGGATGTGACCGCTTATTCCGCCCAGGTATGCACGCGGTTGATGATGAAGGAATATAACGGGGCGCATCCACACGCACGGAGTTGAACCCATTTAACTATTCCGACAACAACTGCCACGCTAAAGCCGGCACTTGTGAGGGCAATCTCGAAGGACAAGTTTTTACCAGGCTCTGACACATCAGGTCGACGAAGGTGCTCGACATAAAGAATCGCGGTAGTGGGCTGTTTTGAAAATTTGCCAGATTAGTGTTGCGCACCGCAACACTGGTCTGGGAAACTGAGGCATGGTTAAGCGTTCAAGCAAGCGCGACGTAGCACAAAACGCCCTTCGCGTAGTTGAGATTGCCACAGGTGCGCCGTTGAAGTCCAAGAAGAATCCGGCGGCAGTGTCCCTCGGAAGATTGGGCGGAATGGTTGGCGGCAAGGCTCGGGCAGAAAAGTTAACGCCCGAACGGCGTCGCAAGATAGCCAGCGATGCCGCTCGGGCGCGATGGGATAAAGAGCGGACTAAGCAGTAGCGGTTTTCTCTTCTTTCGTGTCAGTTGTTTCCTTGCTTTCGTCCTCACCCTCTCCGCTGGCA
>WNFD01002875.1_pt1 | contig 17284 bp, 17 predicted proteins | sample 5400491 | NCBI WGS metagenome assembly WNFD01 (sample SAMN13153343, study PRJNA577476) | soil metagenome | isolation source: 120 cm saprolite under Douglas fir tree site 2 hole 2 replicate 2 | place: USA:California | collected 2015-04-18 | reverse complement strand
TCGGCCAAGGCGCAGTTGGACGTGGCTATTGGGCCAAACGGAGAGAGCTTTTTCAGTGGCCGACGACGAGACTGAAGTGGCCGCCGGTAGCTTCGATAATCACCAAGTCAGCGGGGGCCGGGACATCACGTTCGTAGCAGAACAATCCCCAAGACGCTTGAATGTCAGCCACTGCTATTTGTCGTTCCTTAGCAGGTATTGAGCATGAGCACTCTTCGGATCGCAGTTATAAGCTCACCGCGTAGCGGTAACACGTGGGTGCGTTCTGTACTGGGAGACATTCTTGGGCTTCAGCAGTTCGCCGTGCACAATTACATTGAACTCGAGAACATTCCGGATCGATGCATTGTGCAGCTGCATTGGTATCGCGAACCAAATCTTCAGCGATTTCTCGGTGGCCGCTGTTTTAAGGTGCTGGTGCTCGCGCGTCATCCACTCGATGTGCTCGTCTCTATGTTAAATTTCATTCGCCACGAGCCCCTGACGGCTCGTTGGCTCGAAGGCAATGCCGAGATCCCCAAGAGTCTTGCAGGGCAAGCACCTACTTCCCAGGATTTTCTTAAATATGCGATGAGTTGGGGGGCCGAAAATTTGCTTGGGGTCTCGTACCAGTGGTGGCACGATCTTGGCGCGATCAAGGTTCGCTATGAGGAGCTTGTTCGACAGCCGACCGGGGCACTTCTCAACCTGGCTCGCGCGTTCGATCCTGGTGCGCGCGACGAAAATGGAGCTATCGACCGATTCAGTCTGCCGTTCTTTCAAAAGCTACCCAACAAACATGGGTGGCAGGGAAGACCGGGTTTATGGCGTCAGCTAATTGTCTATTCTGATGCGCGGGCGATATACAGAAGGCATAAACGTATCTTTGACGTAATGGGTTATTCGGTCCGGCCTTACCTGCTCACACGCGCTGCCGCACTCCAGCAGTGGAAGGAACTGACAATAGAAAAAGCGGTGGTCTAGTTTGTCGAGAACCGCGGCGGGCTGACTAATCAGGTGCACGAGCTGGCGGCTTAACGCAGGCATTGCGATCGAGGGACAATCTCGTGGCAGACGACCACTACGCGAGATTCACGAAGTCCATCCCGCCTGGCAAAGAGCCCAGGAGTAGGCTCTCTCTGGCGCCGGTGGGGCGTGCGCATCGCGCCCTACACACGCGCTTTTTGCTCTCACCCCCGGAGAATGCCTCAAACCTGAGACTGGGTGCTGCACGAGAAGATCTACAAGATGCGAGCCGATGAAGCCATCGGCGCCGGTAACCAGTACGCGTTTGCCCTTGAAGCTCATCGTGCCGAACTCTCCAGTTTAAGGATTCCTCTGTACCCTATCGGACGCCTGACTGTCACGCGGCCACGTCCTTCTTCGAGGTTGCCTTAGTGTCCTGAGTTAGAAATTCGAAACATATGTTTTCGCTCAAAGCTGAGCATTCGCAACGATTTGTTCTTCCGAACTTTCAGACTCAGGTCACTTAGGGTGGTGACGCGATCCGCATCTGCATGAGCCCTTATGAACGACACTAAACTCGCGAGCGATAAAACGCTCCGGTATCCAACCGGGGGAGCGCGAAAATTCCGATCAACGCTGAGGCTTTACTCCAGCCTGATCGAATCGCCGCGCTTGATTCTGCCGCCTTGCACCACCGACGCGTACACGCCTACGTTGACCTGATTATGTTGCGCTGCCGTGCGCAGGATCCCGGGGTCTTTGGGTAGATCGCCCTGCGCAAGCGTCGTCATCACGCAACGGGCGCAATTGAGGTCGATCTTTAGGCGGACACTTTCACCGATCGCGACGATTCGGCCTAGCCAGGCGTTCTCCACGAAGCCGCTAGAACCGTCCGTCGAGCTCACTACAACGTTTGGCCGGAACCTCGGGACCGCGAAACGGCCCTCGGGATATAGTTCATGCAAGCGTTGGAGCGTGGCCGTGGTCAGGATATGGACGGTTGCGGTGTCGAAAAAAGTACTCGCCGGCAGGGTGAAGTCGGTGACGGTGTCCCGATGCTCGAGACCTTCCATATCCAGCCAGTACTCTTCGGAGACCTCCTTGTTGGACGCGCCCCGCTCACCGCTTCCGATCTTTTCGAGCTTCACTTCGCGCTTGAGCACCGACGCGAGGATTCGGGAGGCGTCGGGCTGTTCGGAGCTGATCGTGGTACCGTCCGGGAGCGTGATTCGTGCGGGCGGCAGCTTCATGCCGGCTGTTGGAGCGCCAACAAGTGCGGCCCGGTAGTCGAACAGGTTCGGCCATTTCCGCGGATTCTTCGCGGTAGCGATCTTGCCGTCGGCTGTGTCTCGGAGCGCATACGCGCGATCCCCGAGCAGTCCATTTTCCGTGACTTCGGTTGCGGTCAATTGCTCGCCCATCATGGACTTAACCGGATAGCGCCAGAGCTCTTCAACTTCGCCAACCAAGATCGACGCTGTATTTGGCATGATTGGGTTCCTCAACTTCCCCGGAAAATACGTTACCAGCGTTGCACCACCGCCGGCAAAGACCTTGAGGCCGGAGGACGAGCCTCAGATCGGCGGCGGGATCGGCGGGCAGCTGCGGCTTGCGCTCGAAGTCACGTCACCGGCCTTAGCTCGGGTCGCCCCGGCACGCCGCGCTCCGCCGTCTGACTCCCAGCTTCCGACAGCCCATACGATTAGCGCGGCGCCGAAAAACGAAGCACCCAACGCGCATACGCCGTTCCATTGCCACAGGCTCCACGCGAAGCCGGCCAGGAAAGTGCCGAGCGCGCCGCCGACAAAGTACGTGACCATGAAGACGGTATTGACGCGGTTGCGTGCCTCCGGGATCAACCTGTACACGCGCGTCTGATTGGTGACCAGATTGGCCTGCGTGCCGAGGTCCAGAACGATGCCGCCGATGGCGAGCCCGGTTATCGTTCCTCCGAAAGTCCACAGCAAGCCAAACGCGATCATCCCGATCAACAACGCGCATCCCGAGGCGAGCCGCGGGTAGCCGCGGTCGGAGAGCCCTCCGACCGCAGGAGCTGCCAGCGCGCCCGCAACTCCGGCCAGACCGAGCAATCCGGCCATCTGCGCACCATAGTGATAGGGCGGCTTCTCCAAAAAGAAGACCAGCGTGGTCCAATAGGCGCTAAAGGCGCCGAAGGCGAAGCCCGACATGATCGCTGCCTGGCGCAACGCCGGCAGCTTGCGCGCGAGCGGAATTAGCGACGAAAGGAGCTCCCGATATCGGATTCGCGCATCGGGACGGCTCACCGGCAACATCGCTCGCAGAAGCGCCGCCATAGCAACCATCATCACCGCCGCAACTGCATACATCGCGCGCCAGCCGAACCAGGTCCCGACGAAGCCAGCCACTGTGCGCGCAAGCAGAATTCCAATGAGCATGCCGCCCATCACGATTCCTACCGCCCGCCCCTGCGCTTCCGGTTTCGACAGCGTCGACGCCATCGGCGCCATCACCTGCGGCACCACGCTGAACATCCCGGTTATCAGCGAGGTTGCCAGTAGCACCCACGCGTCTGGAGCCAAAGCGGTCCCCAGGAGCGACACTGTCACGATCAACAGGAGAGCCGTCGCGAGTCCGCGCCGCTCGACCATATCGCCTAGCGGCGCAAAAAACAGAAGTCCCAGTGCGTAGCCGACCTGAGTGAGCATGGGGATATCAGCGGTCTCGCGCACAGTCATATGAAGGCCGCGAGCGATCTGACTCAGGAGCGGCTGACAATAGTAGAGGTTAGCGGCAGTGACGGCAGCAGCTATCGCCATCGTGACGAGTTGGAGGTTGCTCAGTCCACCAGAGCCGGCCGAGGGGGGCTCGGAGACACGCGCGCGGACCGATTCGGATTTAACTCCCAGTGCTTCTGCTCCGACCTGGACCTAAACGCCTTGACCCGTCGAGTAACTTGCGGGCCGCGAATTTGGCGCGGAAACGCTGATATTCCGATTTCCGAAACCCCGTTGGACCTACAGCCTACGCGGCAGAACGTGCGCGGCTTATGTCGCCGAACCTGAACCGCCGCACTCAAGCACTCGCGCGCTGACCTCGAACTGCATGATAAACGACTAGGACAATTATCGCGCCGATCACGGCCACCACGATGCTCGACAGGTTCACGCCCGTAACGCCGGCAAAACCAAGCGCCGTAAAAATCGCTCCCCCGATGATTGCTCCCAAGATGCCCAGGAGAATGTCCCGCACCAGCCCTTCGCCGGTGCGATTCACAATTTTGCTGCCGATGAAGCCGGCGATGAGTCCGACGATCAACCATGACAGGATTCCCATGATGGATCCTCCCTCGGAAGTCCTCTCAACGTTCTGCGCATCGTACAATCTGTCGTCATTTGAGCATAGCCGCCCCCCGAGGCCGGTACGGATGCCGCCGATCCACGGTGGCGCCGACGCGGGCGACTAATTCGCCATTGCTCCGACCTGCGTGTTCATGCCCGCGCTGGTGTTGGACTTAGTTGCACCGTCAGCGTAGCTCTCGAGGGAGAAGCCGCAAAGCTTGACTAAAGGGGAGACAGAGAACGGATCAGCCTTTGTGGTGCCTTCTGGCGCGACCGGTTTGATCGTTCTTCAAATTGGGGTAATGCTTTGCCCGGATCGCGTCCGCTGCGCTCAGGCAGATAGCCTATAGGTCAAAGAGGTGATGAGCAGCGACGCAATCACCATTGGTTGAGGCTGCACGTTCTGCTGAAGCGGAAGATAGGTTGCCTCCCGGTTGTCGAGAGCGGACAACTCGTGGGTATTCTGACCGAGGGAGATTTCGTCGCTATTTTTGCGCGAAAGGGTTCCTGAGACTCCAGACGAGAGGCTACGATTATGACCTTAATCCTGGGAGCAGTAGCGTACGATCCGAAGGTTGTTACTATTTGAGAAGGCTTCAAGCGTTACCTCCAGCAGCAAGGCTTGAGCTTCGACTACGTGCTGTATTCCAACTACGAGCGTCAGGTGGAGGCGCTGCTTGACGGGACGATACATGTTGCCTGGAACTCGCCTCTGGCATGGGTTCGGTCCCGAAGGATGGCTCATGCCAGGCATCTCAGCGTTCACCCGATTGCGATGCGCGATTCTGACTGCGACTTAGCATCTCTGATCGTGGTTCGTGCTGATTCTCCGATTCATGGTCCCGCCGATCTTCGCGGAAAAACTGTCGCTGTTGGAGCGGCGGATTCTCCCCAAGCTACACTTATTCCGCTTTCCTATCTTCGCGAGCAAGGCCTCGTGCCAACGATCGACTTTAGCGTCCAGCGCCATGACCTACTCCGCGGCACGCACGGCGATCACATAGGGGGTGAGCGTCAAGCGGCAGCCGCGCTGATGGCAGGCGCGGCCGATGCGGCTTGTATGATCGAGAGCAACTATCATTTTTTCAACGCCGAAGGAGTACTCCGGCCTGGAAGCACTCGAGTTCTTTCTCGTACTCCTTGTTACGATCATTGCAATATGACCGCCGGCCCTGTCCCCCCTTCGGCCCTGATTGAGCGATTCCGCGAACTGCTTCTGGGGATGTCATACGCGGACCCTGACGTGCGGTTGCTATTTGACCTGGAAGGGCTCAAGGCCTGGAAAGAGGGCCGCGAGGAAGGTTACGAACAGCTGGAGAGTGCGGTCGATGCCTTGGGCTTTTATGATCGCCAAGGAAACATCACCTGCATGGATTAGGATCGCAGATCGTAAGAACACTAGATTCGCCAAATTGTGAGCAGGGTCGCGCGCGCTTGGTTACAGAATCCGATCCCGTATGAATAGGGACCCATGGATCCACATTCGCCGTCCTTTATCGGCAACGCGCGATCTTCGCCCAGAGCCTGTGATTGTCAATCGCAAAATTCTCAAGTAAGTTCTCGCTGGAATGTCCAGGAGCGCGCGTGTCCTACAGCCGGGTTGGGTTGCACCGATCGAGCCGCATTCGCATGCGCTCGCCGTGATGGCCAAGGCGCCAGTACCCGGCAGCGTCAAGAGTCGGCTCGTCCCCCCCCTCGACCCACATGAGGCGGCTTCGCTCAATCGCTGTTTTCTCCGCGACATCTGCGCTTCGATTGAGTCGCTGGGATCGCATTGGGGTGCGCACGGATTGATCGCTTATACGCCGGTTGGATCGGAATCGGCCTTCGACGGGCTATTGCCGGACTCATTCCATATACTCCCGCAGCGCGGCAAGGATTTGGGAGAGCGGCTCTTCCACGCCGCCTGCGACCTTTTGAATGCGAACTACGAATCGGTTTGTCTTATCAACTCGGATAGTCCAACGTTGCCGCGGTCGATTCTGGCGGACGCGATCGCTCATTTGAAAATGGCGGACGACAGAATCGTGCTCGGTGGGTCAGACGACGGCGGCTATTACCTCATCGGGCTCAAACACGCGCATCGCCGTGTCTTCGAAGACATCAACTGGAGCACCTCCGCCGTATTCTCTCAGACGGTTGACCGGGCCGCCGAAGTTGGACTCGAAGTCGTCAGTCTCCCCCAATGGTACGACGTCGACGATGCGTCCTCGCTGCGCCGGCTGGCTATCGAGCTTTTCGGCGATAATAGCGCGCGTGACGGCCGGGGCGGCAGCGACGCTCCTTTTACTCGTGATTTTCTTCGCGGCTTGATTGCTGATGGATTGGCTGCACGCCTTGATCTCGCTGACCTCCTCGACATAAAAACCAGCGGATGACTGGGCCGCGCACGACCGTGGCCTGGTTAAGTGTCGCAGGAGTCGCGATAATCGCACTCACCTCCGCCGGTCTATACTACGAAAGCCGCGATCGAATGCCGTGGTACTTCGGCGTCGCGCCCCAGCATCTGCCACGCTTCATCGCTGCTGTCCTGGCTCAGGGGATAATCTACCTGGGGGCCGTTCGGTTGGTCTTACGGCGAGGACGCGCAAGATATGCACTGGCGGTGATCCTCGGAGTCGCGGCGATTGCGCGGCTTCCGGTGATGCTTTCGACGCCGTGGCTGTCAAACGACGCCTACCGATACATCTGGGACGGCCGCGTTCAGGCCCACGGCATAAACCCCTACCGCTTTGCTCCATCAGATCCCCATCTAACCACTCTGCGAGACGCCGCTATCTATAACAACATCAACCGCCGCGAGTACGCACACACTATCTACCCTCCAGTCGCCGAGATGCTCTTTTTCGTGATCACGCGAGTGAGCGAGTCGATTGTCTGGATGAAGGCGGCGATGGTTGCTTTCGAGGCGCTCGCCGTTTGGCTCCTTATTCGTTTGCTGATCGGACTCCGCCTCTCTGCAGAACGCGTGATCATTTACGCTTGGAACCCGCTGGCGCTGTGGGAATTCGCCGGCAGCGGCCACCTTGACGCAGCCGCAGTAGCATTCATCGCGCTCACACTGCATGCACGACATCGCGAACGTCCTTTCTTAACCGGGTTCGGCCTTGGCTGCGCGACCATGATCAAGCTCTATCCTGCAGTCTTGTTTCCGGCCCTGTACCGCAGATGGGACTGGAAGATGCCCGCGGCGTTTGTAGCGACAGTGCTCGGCAGCTACGTACCCTATTTGGGTGTCGGTACCAGGGTAGTCGGCTTCCTCCCCGTCTACTTGAGGGAGGAGGGCCTGAGCAATGGAACACGCTTCTACTTGGCTGACCTTCTTCGTATTGGCCTCAAAGTTCAATGGTTGAGCCCCATGCGTTGCTTGGTCGCTGTTGGGCTGCTGCTCGTGGTGGCAACAGCCTTCGTTTTCGCTCGAAGCCTTAACGGACACCGCGGTTGGCTTGTCGGCGCAGTCACCATGGCCACAACCTTCTCGATTCTGTTTTCGCCTCACAATCCTTGGTATTTCGCTTGGGTCCTGCCGATTCTTTGCGCATTGCCCTATGCACCTATGATCTATCTTGTGACTGCGAGTCCATTGCTGTATCTGACGCTGATGGATAGCAGCGCCGGAATGTTGTTGCGAATCAACACAGCGCTTTACCTCTCGTTCGCTATGTTCGTACTTCTCGACCTCGTGGCACGCAGGTGGCGCGGCCAGCGATTTGGCGTGATACCGTGGGACACGACGCCCCGAGAAACGCGATGAGTACGCCGTCCGCGGATAAGCCACTGCCCGCTAAAGCGCATTACTTCGAGCTCGCCGAGAGCGAGCTCAAGCCGATCGCCGATCACGAGCCGGTGTGCCTGTATCTCGAGACCACGAACCGCTGCAACCTGCTGTGCCAGACTTGCCCGCGCACGTTTGAGGACCTCGAGCCCCCGGCCGACATGAGCTGGGGCTTGTTTACCTCGATCGTTGATCAGTTTCCCAGGATTGCGCGCGTCGTCCTGCACGGAGTGGGCGAGCCCATGATGGTGCGCGAATTGCCGCGCATGGTGCGTTACCTCAAAGAGCGCGGCACTTACGTGCTGTTCAACACCAACGGTACGCTGCTGAACCGGCGCAAGGGTCGCCAGCTTATCGACGCCGGGCTCGACGAACTGCGAGTTTCGCTCGACGCGGCGGAGGCGCCGGCGTTCAAGATGGTGCGCGGGCTCGACCTCTTCGACCGCATCGTGGCCAACCTACGGAGTTTCGTTGTTATGCAGCGCGAACTCAAGGTAACAGCGCCGCGGGTGTCGCTGTGGCTCACCGGGCTAAAGGAAACGATGGAACAGTTGCCGGCCTTCGTCCGGCTCGCGTACGAACTGGGGGTGTCTGAGGTCTATCTCCAGCGCCTGGTTTTTTTTCCCGGCGGTATAGGGCTTGCCCGCACGCAATCGGCGCTGTTCGACCAGCTCGACGCGCGCGGTGAGGCGCTTTTGCGCGAGGCCCAATCGTTATCTGCATCGTTGGGCGTCACCTTCAACGCGTCTGGAGCGGCCGATCCAAGTACCAGCGTTACGAAGAAGGGTTCGCGTAACCCCTGGTCGCTATGCCGCCGGCCGTGGACGCTGATGTACTTCACCGCGAACGGCCGCGCGCTGCCGTGCTGTATCGCGCCGTTCTCAATGCGCGGTTACGATAGTTTCACGCTTGGCGACGCGACCCAGCAAACGCTGCGCGAGATCTGGAACGGCTCGCGCTATGAGGAATTCCGCCGCGCATTGCTCAGCGACCGTCCGCACCCCGCATGTTCCAACTGTGGCGTCCGTTGGAGCCTGTGACGGTCGAAGTGGCGGCGGCGGGCGGCCGTGGTCGATCAGGCGAAATCTCCGCACTACTCCGCGACGCGGGTGTATCCGTCGTAATCCCGGCTCTCAACGAGGAGGATTGCATCGGCGATGTCGTTCGCGCGGTGCCGCGTCCACCAGCCACTGAGATAATCGTGATCGACAACGGCAGCGACGATCGCACGGCCGAGCGGGCCCACACGGCCGGCGCGCGCGTGGTCGCCGAACCCGCTCGAGGTTACGGGCGCGCGTGCCGGGCCGGTATCCGAGCGCTGTCGCCAGATTGCGGTGTCGTGGTCTTCCTTGACGGTGACGGTAGTGATTGCCCGGAGCTGCTGCCGCCTCTGGTTGGGCCGATCCTGAACGGTGAGTACGATTTCGTGATCGGATCACGTCTGCGCGGCGTTCGCGAGCCAGGCAGCATGAACCTGCCGCAAATCGTCGCCGGACGGCTCGCCGGTTTCGCTTTGCTCGCTCTGTACGGCGTCCGCTATACCGATATGTGTCCGTTTCGCGCGATCCGGCGCGATGCGCTCGAAGGGCTCGCGATGCGCGAGGAGACATACGGTTGGAACCTCGAGATGCAGATGCGGGCCGCGCGGGCCGGACTCAGAATACTTGAAGTACCGGTCAATCACCGCCGCCGCACGGGCGGCGCTTCCAAAGTGTCCGGAAATCCAGCCGGCACGCTCAAGGCCAGCGTGCGGCTTATCGCGACCTTTGCTCGCGTCGCGCTCGAACGGCCTGGCCCGGTTCAGTAAGTCAATGGCGTGCCATCACGATCGTCGTGCAAGCCGAGTCGCTTTTGGGCAGATCGCGCGCCGACGCCATCCGGACGTCCAGTCTGCGTAGCTCTCCTCGCACCACGGGGCAGTAACTGTCGGGCTCCGAGAGAGCTCCCTGCAGGCGCCGGCGCCCCGCACATCCTCCGCGGCACGGGTCACGGAACGCGCACGCCTCGCATGCCTTCGGAAGCGCTCGCGCCTGTGCAAAGGGTGGTGTGTCGACGATTCCTTCTCCGCAAGCGAGCAGCTCCGCCAGCGTTTGGCCGCCACCCGGCCAGTAGACACACGGCTGAATGGTCGCTCGCGGCGTCACGCGAACCGTGGCGAAGCCGCATCCACCGTTGCGCGGCGGCATCCCTGCCATCGCTCGTAACAGCGGCTCGCCAATAGCCACGGCGTCAGCTTCGGCGAACAGCTTGATGAAACCGGCCCAGTACTCCTCGTAGGTCAGCGCATATGAATCTGAGCGTACTGCCTGGTAAACGTTAATGCGCAACGGCGCGCCGAACCTCTGCGCGACCCTTGCGATTTCCGCAAGCCGCAGATGGTTCGAGCGCATCATCACCGCGACAATTGTGACCGGCACCCCAAGCCGCACGCATCGCGCAGCCTGCTCGTGTACCAATTCCCAATTGCCGGGCCCCCTTTGGACGTCCTGTTCCTGTTCGTTGGGATAATCTAGCGAGAATTCGATATCGTGAAAGGCCCGCAACTCGCCGTCGGAAAGAATCGCCACGCTGTGGCCGTTTGAGGTTATGGTGATCTTGATGTCTAGTTTTCGCAGGTAACTCAGGATGGTTTTGAACTCCGGATGCATTCCGTTTTCGCCTGTGCCGAGATTGATGGACCTGACCTGAAGCCGCTCCAGGACGGAACGAACCTGAGCCAGCGTCAGTCGATCAGCGCGCGTGGGGTCGCGGTAGCAAAAGGAGCAGGCAAGGTTGCACTCATTGGTCAGGCCAATACCAAGTGCAAACCCATCAGACATGGAGAACTACACCGCAGTGTTGGAACGCGAAGTTCCGTTTAGGCCGCTAGCTCGATAAACCTGGCGCGCCATCCGCTCAGTTTCGCTTGCGTATGTTCCCAGCGCAGGATCATCGCGTCCAATCCGAGGCTGCGACCCGGCGCGGTCATGATAAACATCACCTGGATAGCGAAGATGAAGAAATATGTCCACGGCCACTCGCTTGGCGAAAGATATAGACCCAGCCATAGATTGAGTGCCATCAAAGCGCCGAGCATTCCTCCGAGGCGCGTGAACAAGCCCAGGATGAGAGATACCGCTATCAGAACCTCACTCAGATAGACCTGAGGCGCGAAAAAATAGAAGTGTGGCAAGACGACGTTCTTAACAAAATCACGTTGCAGTTCCGACGACGCGTAGACAGTCATCGCCTTCATCCACTGCATCAGACCACCGCTGCCGTCCGGGTGGTCGGTGTACGTAGGTGGAAGCTTCCAGAGCGATTGTTGCCACCACATCGCGCCGATGCAGACCCTCAAGACCCAGGTCACGAGGTGGCGTATCGATCGCTGTTCCTGGTCTTGAATAAGGTTGATTGCGGCGATCAAAATGCTCCCGGCCAGCAGCAGCCAAAAGAACAATGTGGTCCAGCTACCCTGGATGAGGAACGTCCCGACATCGACAAAAGGATTCACGCGCATCGGCTGTCTCCTCTTCTTAGATCGAGTCGGTCACCAGTTCGCCGCCCCATTTTCCGTTTGTTCACCAAACGAAGAGCCTATTTGATAGCGTCGGCTCTGCACCAAGATGGCCGTGGATTTTCAGCCGATCTCAAACTTCTTAGTTTCAGGGTCTTAACCTAGACCGTTCCGCAGCGAACTTGAAATAAGCCGCGCATCGTCTGCTCTTCTCGCATGATGCTCGAATCGCTGACGGAAAGCTTTAACTGATGGGCGTCTCGGTCGGGGGTTCAAATCCCTCACGGCGCGCCAAAACAGACGTTCAGGATTCCGGTGGCGACGCGGAGCGCGGCCGGCCAGAAGTGAGAGCTGCCGGGGGAAGAAGGTTCGGTAAGATGCGACGGCCTAAGCATCCGCCTTGGGGTCTTTGGTTGACACGCGCGACGAGCACCATTTATCGATCTCTTCGACGTTGAAACGCCAGTGCCGGCCGATGCGAAACCCGGGAATCTGATTGCGCTTCAACAGCCGATGAATCGTCGAGCGAGTTACGCGCAGATAGTCCGCGACCTCCTGAAGGGTCATCATCGGTCTTGACGCCGAGCTTTCGGCACTAGCCCGGCGATTTTTCTCATCCTCACTCTGCTGTTCCACCAATTCCATGGCTCCATACTTTGCGCTACTGGGTGGCAATCCTTAGTTGCGCTCGCGCGTCCGCTCACTACGGGAAACCCGGATCAGGACGATGGACTACCCAGCGACGGCTTTACATTTGAGTCCTGGTTCAATTGCGGCGAGAAACGTGGGCGGGCGCGTGCTCTCGAAGCAATATGGGCGGAACGCCAGATGGCTGACGTACTAAAAAATTTGACGCTAGGGCTGGACGCTTTATTCACTCGATGGGTTTCCAACTCAGCGCACGGCCCATTGACCATGTTTCTAAATGATCTGTCACGAGCCGGCATCCATCCCGTCCTGCCGCGTCACCGTGTAGGACTAAAGTCCAACTTCTCAAAACGCTGATCTCCTGCCAGAGTTCTTACGCAGGCCGGCGGTACTGACCCCCCGCAAGGCCTGTCACGCGAGCAGGGCCGAGCCGAGTTGACTATCGGGTTCCCCCGCCCGGATGAGGCTCGGCTCTCTCGCACCTTCCTCAACGAAGACTGAAGGGAATCGGCGAAAGAATCATCGCAGCTATCGTCAAGCGGGCGATCTTCGAGACGCGAGATCGAGGATGACTAGGAGACGATGAGCGGACCGTAATTTCGGCCGTTCGACGTCTATTGAGCCGCTTGGGGACCCGGACACGCGTGGCCGAGCTCAGCCAGCCGCTTCGCGTAACCGGCTGCCTTCCCCGGGTTTCCTGCGCTCCGGTAAAAGCTCACCAGGGCGGCGAGCGTGTCGCAGTCATAAGGATGCCTTACGACGTCGTCCTCGAGCACCTCGATCGCCTCGCCATTACGCCCGGCGTCGTTGAGCGCCACCGCATACACGTACACAAAGCGCGCGTTCGCAGGATCAAGCCGCGCCGCCCCCGCCAGATGCTCGAGCGCCTCCGGCCCGTGTCCCTGGCGCACCAGCAACAGGCCGAGCGCATGCTGGAGCGAGGCGTTGTTGGGTGAACGGACGATAGCCTCGCGCAGAACGCGTTCGCCATCGGCCTCCCGCCCGAGTTCGCGATCGAGATCGGCCAGGTTCACCGCCGCTGGCGCAAAGGATGGATCGAGCGCGAGCGCCGTCGTAAGCTCGCGCTTCGCGTCGGCAAACCGTTTCTCACTGGCGAACAACGACGCGAGATTGCCATGGGCCTCCGGCCGGTCCGCATTCAATTCCTGCGCGGCGACATATTCCGCCGTGGCCCTTTCGAGCGCCGCCGCTGCGTCCCCTGGCAAAGCGTGCGCAGGCACACACGCAAGGGCCTCTGCCGCCTCGATTCGCACCGCGCGCACAGGGTCATTGAGCAGAAGCACCAGCGCGCCGGGGTCCGCTCGCGGGTCCGCGTCAGGCAAGGCGCGGGCGGCAGCGCGCCTGACCAGCGGCGAAACGTCGCGCGCGCCATCGCGCAGCGATGCCGCGTTGACAGAACCCGGATCATTGACGATGAGCGCGCGCGCGCTCGCGCGCGCTATCGCCGGCTGCTCGCGGTCCGCGATCAGTTGCGCGAGCGATCTTTCGGCCTCCGGAGCGCCAATCGATCCTGCATGCAGAGCGTCGGCGAACCGTTGAAATCCCGCGGGTCCGTGTCCGTACCACTTCGCCAGCTGATCGGCCGCCCACCTGGCGGGCTTCTCTCGATGGCATCCGTTACACGCGTTGGGCACGCCGATCTTCAACGAAAGATCGGGGCGTGGGATCCGGATGCTGTGATCGCGCCGCGCATCCACGACCATGTAGGTTCGCGTTGGCATATGACATTCGACGCATTGCGAACCGGGAGATGCTGGCCTGTGAAAATGATGCTGCGCGGAATCATATTTCCGAGCCGCATGGCATTGAAGGCAGACGCCGTTGCCAGGCGCGCGAAGCTTCAGGCTATGAGGCTCGTGACAGTCGCTGCACGTCACTCCTGCATGGAACATCCTGCTCTGAATGAACGAGCCGTATTCGTACACTTCATCCTTGATCTGCCCGTCCGGAAAATAGAGGTTGTCATCGAGCAGCGCGACCCGGTAGTCATCGCCGACCGGCTGACCGTGCACGTAGTCTTCATGAATCTGGCTTCGCCGCGAATGGCATCGCGCGCACGTCTGAACTTCGCGCTCGGAGGTGCGCGGCGAACTGCGGACCACGTTTCCGCTCGCACGATCGACCTTCCAGCTCACTGCGCGGCGCTCGTTGAGCGCAATCAGCAGCCCATGATTCGCCTCGTAGCGGCGCCAGTCTCCGCTCTTCGCCGCCCACGCCACGTGATTCGAGCCCGGACCGTGGCATGCCTCGCAGGCGACGTCGATCTCGGCATACGACGTGGCAAACGTGCGGGTATTGAGATCGTAATTCTTGCGTAGGTTGGTCGAATGGCAGTCGGCGCACATGAAGTTCCAGGTTTGATCGATTCCGGTCCAATGCAGCGGATTGCCGGCGCTTAACTTCAGATCGGAATGCAGATCGAACCAATGTTGGCCGCCGCTTTCGCGAGGGCGGCTGTCCCACGCGATCCCGAGCGCCTGGAGCCGGCCGCCCGGCAGCGCGATCAGGTATTGCTGCAGCGGCGAGACGCCGAACGTAAATTTGATTTCATAGTCGTGCAGCGCACCATCCGGCCCGTCGGTCCGTACCATGAACTTGCGGCCGCGCCGGAACAATCGTGTCGCCGCCGCCCCATCGACAATGCTCGCATCGTTGAAGTCGCCAAGTACGGTCGAGTCGTTTGCCGGTTGCATGGCGAGCTCGTGATGCGACCCCTTCCACAGTTTCAACTCACGTTCGTGGCATCCGCCACAGGCTACCGCGCCGACGAAACTGGCCGCAGGCACGGACGATACGATGCGAGGAGTTGCGTGAAGTTGGGGCGGCCGACGGCTCACAGTACGCGCCCCGAGAACGATCGCCGCGAAAACTGCCGCGGCGATCAGCAGGAACCATGTTCGTGGGCCAAAGCCGCGTGACGCGGCTTTTAGTGGCGATGCCTGCGAAGGTTGCTGTGGGACACGAGCCGCCCGACCAGATTTGGACGGCGTCTTTGCGCGTTTTCGCTTCCTGGCCAAGGCGATTGGTGACGCTCAAGTCGAGCGTGCGAAACCACGCGTGACAAGTGCCGCGGCGATCTTATGATTTCAGCTCTGACGCGGCTACCGCATCCGCCATCCGGCCCACGCGGCGCGGATTTGTCTTTTGCGCCGGCGCAGTCCTCAGCTTATCCAGCCCCGGTCCTGGAATCTGATTCTGAGCTGCTCCGCAATTTCGTCGGCGGTCGCCTTGGCTCTCCCCTCGAGTCCGCTCCTGCCGCTCGTCTCGCTATAGATTTTCGCCCCGCCGACAACGATAAGGCCGATCGGGTTGGCAGTGGCAATCGCCACCGCGGCCGGCACGACCATCCCCGGGGTTTTGTTTCCGGAAGAGGTTAGTGTTCCTGACCCGAGTTTGCGCCAGCCTTGAGGCGTGACCGCATAGCCTTCGACCACCGTATCCATCTCCGAAGTTCCTGCACCGAATCCGATGACGAAGCGTTGGACGGCGCTCCCACTCTGTACCGATACGAGGTAACCGCGGATTACGCCGTCGCCAACTTGCGGCGACGATCCCGGCCCGGCCTGCACGGCAGAAAGTCCCATCGCGTTGATGTCCGCGACCAGATTGGTGGCGATGAGCGCGCCGAGCTGCCGGCCCTGTTCGATTTGCGCGGCCGTCGGTGGCGTGCTCGGCGCACCGACCTCGCCACCGATCGAGGAGTTTGTGGGCATGTCGGCGGAATTGGCGACGAAGCTATAGACCCAGATCTGATTGGGTCGCGCGAGCCCCGGGTTGCTCATCGGGGTTTGCTGAGTGACGTTCGTCGACGCGCACCCGGCGATCACGGCCAGGGCGAAAAGGAACGGTACTGCACAGCTACCAAGCTTCATGACAAATCTCCTGATGTTGCTCGCATCGAAGCATCCTGAGCCGACGCCGCATGGATGAGGCATGCGGCAGCGAATAGAAATACCATCCAGTTCCTGGCAATCGATCTGGTTCTAAACTTCGGCCTCATCGCATGATTTCCCCGCCGCTGCTCGAAAATGGACGGGCAGCGGTTACAACTCGCGCTCTGTAACGTGCATACTCGCCGTCGCACGCGCGGCGGTAAAGCGGACCTTGGTCCGATGCAATCCACGTAGCTGCGCCGGATCGCGCACTCACCAGTCCTCGAGAACACTTCCTTTGATCAGCTTTGGAATCACCGGCGTAACTGAGAACTGCAGATCCCACTTCTGCCCGAAGACATCCGGATGGACTGGCATGTACTGGCCTTGCACACCGAATTTCACCGGCAATGGGCCGATCTTCACGACTTTGCTGATGTTTAGACCGATTGGAAAGGTCACCTTATTGCTATTCTTGCGCGCGTACCAGTTCACCAGCATGTTGGGCGAGGTGCCGACTGACCAGCCCGCGGCCGGAAAATAGGAGTAGAAGTATTGAAGGTTCATCTGACTTGTTGTGTTCGAGCCCGGGCCGCCGATCGACCACCACTGCTGGGGAAACACGCCCGCGATCCACTTTTCACCGAGGTATCCAAGCAGTCCTGTAGGTCCTATTTGCCACTTGTTTTGACCAAGCCGCGAATTGCTGGCGGTCGGAAAAATGAAGGTTGAACCCGCTCCGACCAGCCATGGGCCCGCCAATTTCGGACTGGGTGAAAGCAGTTCCACCAAGACTGTATCGCCGAATCCTGTTACGCGATGGAGATTTCCGCTCTTGTTTACGTAGGGAGTTGAGTTGAAGACGGGGATCACCGGCCGGGTAATAAGGTTCCAGTTGCTAGTGAGAGATACGGGGAGGACCGGCTGAAACAGGAGGTTCACTACATTTCGTTCAGGCTTGTTCAACCAGAAGGTATTCTGCTGAAACGACAAGGCCCAGATAGTCGAAATCGGGTTGGACAGCTCTTTGTTAACCTCCGTCAGCGAAGCCTTGCCATTACCCGCTTCTGCAACATCCGAGTCTATTTCCTGCTCAAGACTCTGTGCAGGTGCGTTACTCGGTGTGGCTCCCTGCACGGTCAGGGCTGGCGGCTGATTCGTGGTCTGCGCGATAGCGTGAGAGGTGCAACAAATGACGAACGCGGCG
>WNFD01004164.1_pt1 | contig 17286 bp, 12 predicted proteins | sample 5400491 | NCBI WGS metagenome assembly WNFD01 (sample SAMN13153343, study PRJNA577476) | soil metagenome | isolation source: 120 cm saprolite under Douglas fir tree site 2 hole 2 replicate 2 | place: USA:California | collected 2015-04-18 | reverse complement strand
TGTTAGAGCTGGTGAGCGCGCAGCCCGCGACTCAACAGGCAGGGACGCCTTCCTACTAATTTGGGCGGTTCTGTTAATTTGGGCGGTTCTGCAAGGAAGCTATCACCTAGGCATGGCCAGGAGCATGGCATTCCAGCACGCGCTATGAGCAGCGGCGGGACCACATCATAGATGAGCGTGAGTCCTTCTTAGTGGCACCGGCATCCCTGCCGGTGTCTTCCTCTTCCTCACCTGCTCGATGCACAATCATCGTCAGACTTGAGAATTCACAGGTTGGAAGCCTGTGCCACTCGAAGAATGACAGGGAAAGGCCACGGCCGGTTCGGTGCAAATATGGTCAATTCGCTGTCACTGCCGGCGACTATTTGTTAGAGCTGGTGAGCGCATTATTGTGGCAGAAAAAAAGCGGCTAACGCCCGGAGGCAGCTAAATGGATCTCGCGAAACCCCAGGTCGACGTCGGTATCTTCACGCGTCAACTCGAAGCGATGCAGGCGTTTTACGGTGAAAAACTCGGGCTCCAGTTCGAATCAGTGCTTCCGGTAGGCGGCGGATTTCGCCAGTACCGTTACCTCTGCAATGGTTCGGTGATCAAACTGATGCATTCGCGCGACCCGCTGCGGGCGCGCCGCCCGGGTGGTTATGAGACCTTGATGATCGCCGCGCCGAAGACAACGCAGGCGGCAGCGCTGCCCGATCCCGACGACAATACCGTCGAGTTGCTGCCGCCCGGCCGCGACGACGTAACCCAGATGGAGATTCGGGTCGGGGTGTCGGATGTGGATGCGTTCGGCCAATTTTATATGGGGGCGTTTGGGGCAGTGGATATCGGAAAGGATCGCTACAAAATCGGCGAAACGATTTTTGGAGTATATCACGAACCGGCAATTCATCGCCCGTCACTCGCGCCATTTGCCAATCCGCTAGAAGTGGTGAAGGCGATGGCCGAGTTGGGAATTCAGTATGTGACGGTGCAAGTCCGCAACTGCGATGCGGCTTTCAGCGCGGTGAAGGCGGCGGGTGCGGCAGTTGCGGTCGAGCCCTCCACCTTCGGCACCGTCGCCCGGATTAGTTTCGTCCGCGACCCCGACGGCAATTTCATCGAACTCTCGCAACGCCCGCCGGCTTAAGGCGAAGTACTCGCGGACGCGGGTTTCTGAGCGGGGCCGGGAGGCGTCTCGGACAGTTCAGCGGCTCGCGAAAGCTTCGAGAGCGCGTTCATCCGGCAGTCCGGTCGAGTCGCATCTGATCGCCAACAGGCAGACATGACTCGCGCCTGCCGCTAAGTGCGCTTCGATCCGCTCGGCCATCTTTTCTCCCGTCCCTCTGATGTCGCGGGGCTTTACGCAGGTGGACCTTGAGAATGGCGGGCGCCTGATCGACATGATGATAGCTCTCGCAACGCCCGGTGTATCCGGGGCTATGCCCATCTGAAGCGGGGACGGTCGCGCGGCGCGCGGATTGCGCTGGAGCTGAACAGGGTGACTGGCTTGGACGCGTTGACCTCGGGTTGCTCGAATCCGTCAATCGTCTCTCGCTCCAGTGTAATCCCCAACGCCCGCTCGATGCGTCCCAGCGCGTCGCGCTCCTGCGGTGTGACCAGACTGATCGCGTGACCTTCGCGGCCCATCCGCGCCGTCCGTCCGATACGGTGGATGTAGCCTTCGGGCTCATCGGGCATATCGAAGTTGATAACGTGGGAGACTCCGGGAATATCCAGCCCGCGCGCTGCGACATCGGTGGCCACCAGCACCCGCCAGGCGCGGTGGCGAAAGGCTGCCAGCGCGGCGGTGCGCTGCCCTTGCGAGAGATCGCCATGGATTGCCGCGGCCCGAACGCCGCTGCGTTTCAGAACTCGGCTCACACGATCGGCACCGGACTTGGTGCGCGTGAAGACGATCGCGCTATCGACCCCGCGGCGTTTAAGCAGTGCGATCAAAATCGCTTCCTTATCGACATGAGTCGCCGGACACAGAGTCTGGCGAATCGACGCCGGCGGCGCCGGCTTGCCTCCAATCGATATGCGGGCCGGCTGCCGTAAGAATTCCCGCGCCATCATTTCAGCCGCAGAGTCCATCGTTGCCGAGAACATCAGCGTCTGCCGCTCGCGCGGCACGAACTGCATAATGCGGCGCACTTGTGGCATGAAACCCATGTCGAGCAGGCGGTCAGCCTCGTCAATAACCACTGCCGAAACCCCGTCGAGCGCCACATGGCGATGTTCGAGATGGTCCAGCAAGCGGCCGGGACAGGCGATGATGACGTGGGCCGTGCGCAACTCTTTGGCTTGGCGGTGCATCGATTCGCCACCGACCACCACCGCCGCGCGTAACATGCAATGGCGTGCAAAAAGCCCAAATTCGCGGCCTACTTGTGCCGCCAACTCTCGGGTCGGCTCGATCACCAGCATCGCCGGTCCGTTAACGCGTTCACGATGGAAGCGGTCGATGAGCGGGATTAAAAAGGCCGCGGTCTTGCCACTGCCGGTCTCGGCGGTCGCAACCACATCGCGCCCGCTCAGGATGAGCGGGATCGCCTCAGTTTGGACAGGTGTCGCTTGATGATGCCCATGGTCGCGGATCGAACGATGGATTTCAGGCGAAAAGGTAAAGGCAGAAAAGGACATAGATCCGTGCACGAGGCCTGCAGAATAACGGTGCCGACTCTAATGGATTAGCGATGATTTCGGTCAGAACGGGGACGCTGGAGATCTCGGCGGAGGCTTTTCTCATGCGAAGTTAGCGTTACAATACAGTATAGAGCATCGCCACGCAATAGGCGCTTTGCCGGTGGTAGCCGCAGCGGGGACAAAACTAATGAAGCATCGCGCAGATGACCAGAAGAACAGTGACTCGGCCGCAGCAACCGTTCAAAGCAACCTTGCCGAGCCGGCGAAAGTTGAACTCCCGCTTGAGCTTGATGACATTGTGGCCGTTGCCATCCTCGATTCCGTCGTCAAAGTCAAACGCCGAAGGTCCAGAAGCCACGGCGTTTCACGGCGGACTAAATAGCCACTGCTGACGGTGCATAGAAAAAACGCCCCGGCTGAGCAGCCAGGGCGTTTTTCTTTATCAATTCACCGACTAATACTCTCAATTTGTCGGCAAGCCGAGCAGTGGCCCTACCATGCTGGTAAGCGCGTTCAGTCCCGGCGAGGACGGCGAGTTGGGATTGTACCCATAACCTGGGTTGTACCCGTAACCTGGGTTGTACCCGTAGTTCGCGTAGTTTTGGTTAGACGGCGCGGGATAATAGGGAACCGAAGGCGACACGTATCTGCCGCCGCCCATTAACTGATTGTCACGTGCAATGCGCGCGTCAAGCACGCGGATGACGGTTGAAATCCGCTGCGCGGCACGGCTGTCATGGCGCGCGCGCATCAGCCCTAAAACGTAATAAGCGCGGCGGCGGCGCTCGAGCAGCCAGTTGCGCTGCTGAACCGGGTTGTAGCCGGCCGGCGGCCCCGCCTGGTAGTACGAAAGCGGCGGCCCATAATCATCATTCCCCCACTCGCCTCGGTTCGGCTCGCAATCGTCGCCGTCCCCGTCGCACAAGAAGGCGGGCGGCCGTTCACGCGGTCTGAAGTGATAATTCTTGCCTTCGTCATCCTCGTCTTCAATTGGCCTGACCGCGTATTGTTCGTGATGCTTCAACCATCCGCGATGCCATCCCTGGTCATGCCAGGCATATGGCCGCGGCTGGTGATTCCAGCCATGATGATGACCGGCTAGGGCACTGGCGGGCAGCGCGAACATCGCCAGACCGGCTATGGCCGATAGCACATTCTTCTTTGACGTCACGGGCGGATACCTCCCGGGAGCCACACTGCGCATGAAGTATGCCGTCACCCAACGGCGCGCCAAAGCGAAAAAGCTTAGCTGTTTACCTGAAACGAATAATTTTCGCCTGGACTGGGCGATATGGAATACACGAGTCGGGACGAACACCAAACCAAATCGGTTGTAAAAGGCTAAACGATTGTTAAGGTTCCTTCTGGCTCGTCGATGAAATCGAGCCAAAATCGTGCGGGAAAGGAAAGAGTGCCATGAAAGTCGGAATCTCGATGATCTACAAACGGGTCGATGAATCAGCGCCCACTCCGGGAACGTTCGCGCTGGAGTGTGAAAAGCTCGGCCTGGAATCGGTTTGGGTCGGCGATCACATGCTGTTTCATGCCGAGCCGAAAACTCCTTTTCCCGCCGGCGGGCCAATCCCTGACCATTATGCGCATTTCCCCGAACCGTTTGTGGTGCTCGCGATGGCGGCGGCGATGACCAGAAATCTGCGCATCGGCACGTCGGTATTGCTGGTTCCGGAGCACGAGCCGTTGGCGACAGCCAAGCGCGTCGCCACGTTAGATCGGTTGTCAGGCGGGCGCCTGATTCTAGGGGTCGGCGCCGGCTGGTTGCGCGAGGCGGCGGAACCGCTAGGTTCTGATTTCCCTCATCGATGGACCCAGGCGGCGGAACACGTGGCTGCGATGCGTGAGTTGTGGTCGAAGCCGGCCGCCTCCTTCCATGGCCAATACGTCAATTTCGACCGCATCGTGTGCAATCCCAAACCGGCGCAGCAGCCGGGACCGCCGATACTGATTGGCAGCACGGACAAGAATGCGCTCAAGTGGGTGGCACGATGGGGTGACGGCTACAATCCGGTCTGCTTCGTCACCGATAAGGCAGTTTCCTTCATGCGGCGGAAGCTGGCGGAATTGAAAGAGGAATGCGGCAAGACAGGCCGGGATTTCGGCAAGCTCGACGTCACCCTGATGATTTCGCTTTCGGGAGAGCGCACCCAGACTCAGGAGTTGCTCGGCCAACTGGGCGAACTGGGAGTGAATCGCGTAGTCCAGGTCAGCGCATCCGAGCCGCTGTTCGAAGGCGATTATCGCGCAAAAATCGAGCACCTCGCCCGCATCGCCCTGCCGTGAGGCGAAGTCAAGGCATGATGAACTCCCAAGCGCTCTCTTCCCCCTCCCCCATTGTTTGACACGGGGGAGGGCAGGGAGGGGGGTGCCTGCCCCGCCAATACTCACGTTCCGCGGCCTGCTTGGCCGAGGCTGCTTTAACGCTCCGGCGGAGACGCAGGGACGAAGATTCGCGCCTGTCCGCGTGCCGAACGCTGATGGCGGAATTTCGGAGTAGGCGGATCAGAAAGCCACGTCGTACGAGGCGCTCGCGGGCGGCCCACGATTGACAATTTCAACCGTTACGTAGTAGCTGCATGAAAGCCGACATAGGCCGAGTCGGCTGCTCAATCCCCTGTCGGCCCCGATCCTCCTCTTCACTGAGCAACGATTGCGTCGGTAGCTGTCGGTCATTGTCGGAGGTCGACTGTGAAAGGACTCCGGACATTGAACCCAGGGTGGCAGGCGATCTGCCTCGTCTGGTCCGGCGTAGGGTCCATCGGGCATGACGAGGAAGGACTCTGGTTCAAGCGGCGAGAACCTGCGCTTATAGCCCTAGAAAATTCCGAAATCATCTTCACCCCGAGGGTGCAGGTGGCCGGTCAAGCGGAGACGCGGCCCCCATCTCTCCCGCTGCAACGCCGAGGGCAAGAGGCCAACGCGGCGGGGCAGCCAAACTTTGAAACCAAGCCGAAGGAGGAATCTATGGCTGACCAGGATATTGCCTTGATGGCTCATCTGCTGCGCCGGGCCGGTTTCAGTGCAAGCCTCACGGAGATCGAAGCCTGCGCGGCCAAGGGCTACGACGCGGTCGTCGAGGAGTTGCTCAATCCCGAAAAGCAACCTTCCCTCGAGGACGATCTCCTGATGCGCTATCACCCGGCCTACGTTCAGGCGGCCGGGATTGAGACCAACGTCCAGGAGTGGGTCTACCGTTTGATCAACAACCCACGCCAACTGCAGGAGAAGATGGCGCTCTTTTGGCACATGATCTTCTGCGCCGGGCATAGCAAGCTCGACCACGGCAAGGAGATGGGCGTCATGATCGCGCTGTTTCGCGAGCACGGCATGGGGAACTTCCACGACTTGCTGATGGTGCTCTCGACCAGTCCGCAAATGATGTACTACCTGGATAACACTGAAAGCCACGCAGTCGCTATCAACGAGAACTATGGCCGCGAGTTGTTGGAATTGTTCTCGTTGGGGGTGGGCAAAGACAATGCGATGAATTACACGGAGGACGATGTAAAAGCCTGCGCCCGGGCCTTTACCGGCTGGAACGTCGCTCCCGCTTATCCGGTCTTCCCTTACGGGCGCAGTGTCTGGCAGTTCCGTTACGATCCGGCCGATCACGACGACAGTGAGAAGACCTTCCTGGGTCAGACCGGCCGCTGGAACGGCGAGGATATCCTCGACATCATCTGCAAACAGCCGGCGACGGCGAGATTTATCTCGCGCCACTTGTACAACTTCTTCGTTGCCGACGAGGTACCGGTGCCGTCATGGCGGCTGACCCCGCCCAAGGATCCCAAAGCGATCGAGACGCTCGAAAAGGCCTACTTTGACTCTGGTTACGAGATAAAGGCGATGCTGCGGGCGCTGCTAACCTCAGACTTCTTTAAAGACCCGTCGGCGCGCTTCGCCCGGGTCAAGAGCCCTGCCGAAATGGTCATCGGCCTGATGCGCCAAGTGGGCGAGCATCGAAACGAAATCAGGCCGGGGCTGTTCGAGATCTCGCAGGAACCCAAGTTCATGGGGATGGACCTGATGAATCCTCCCACGGTGGAAGGCTGGCATACCGGTCAGGAATGGATTGACAGCGGCACGTTGGTGGAACGCGTCAATTTTGCCGCCGGGTGCCTGGGCCGCACCGACCTGCCTGGGGTGCGTAAGATGGTCGAACGCGTGACGCCTAAGGGTGAGCGGCTGGCGCCTGAGGAGTTCGTCAATCGCTGCATCGATGTGGTCGGGAATACTAATATTGCGGATTCAACCCGCGAGGCGCTGGTCGCCAATGTTAAGAAGGGTGGCGATATCCGCCTGAGCACCGGGGCCGAGCGCAGCGACTTTACCCGCCGCTGTGGCGAGATGTTTCAGATGATCGCGGCGACCGCCGAATTTCAGTTCTGCTGATAATACCAAGGAGAAGAACCGCCATGGCCTCAAGCAAGAAAGATAATGTACTCGCCGTACTATCGCTCTCCGGCGGTAACGACGGCTTGAGCACGATTGTGCCGTATGCCGACGGACTCTATCGGGATTACCGCCCGACCCTGGGCGTCCCGGCGGAGCAGGTTATTCAATTAAATAAAGACCTGGGCTTGAATCCGACGATGGCGCCGTTGAAGAGCTTTTGGGATGAAGGCAAGCTCGCCATCTTCGTCGGCGTTGGCTATCAGAAACCCAGCTACTCGCACTTCCGCTCGATGGATATCTGGCACACCTGTGAACCTGAAAAGGTCGGCACCGAAGGATGGCTAGGCCGGGCGATCGAGGAAATCGATCCCAAACATGACAACGTGTTGACCGGTGTGAACTTCGGCCGCGGCTTACCCCGCGCCTTGGCTAAACCAGGTGTGCCGGTAGCCTCGGTGGGCGCCTTGGAGACCTACGGCCTGCTGACCGGAATCGAGGGCAAGGACCAGCGCGCCCAAGCCTTGGAAGTGTTCGCGAAGATGTACGGGCCGACCATCGGCACCGGCTACACGATGGACTATATCCATTCGACCGGCATCTACGCGCTCAAGGGGGCCGACGTTCTCGCGACCGCGCCTGGAAAATACCAGTCAAGCATCAACTACACCAAGAGTGCAGTTGGCCAGTATATGCGGAACATCGTACAGACCCACCTTGCCGGCTTCGGTACCCGCGTCCTGTATACCACATCCCCTTATAACGGCTTCGACACCCATGCTAACCAGGCCGCGTTGCATCCGATGCTGTGGACGGATGTGTCGGCTAACGTCAAGAGCTTCTTTGATGATCTGCGCGAGCACAAGGCCAGCGACAACGTGTTGCTCTTTATGTTCTCCGAATTCGGGCGCCGCATCATCGACAATGGCTCGGGCACCGACCATGGCGCGGCTGGAGTGGCCTTCGCACTGGGCGAACACGTCAAAGGAGGGATCTACGGTACCTATCCGTCGCTCAAGCCGAGTGACCAGGAAGAGGGCGGTAACCTGAGGTTCAGCACCGACTTCCGCTCCATCTACACCACTATGCTGGACGATTGGCTTGGCCTGAATCCAGCGCCGATTCTCGGTGGGACTTTTGAGAAGCTGCACTATCTGTAACTCGCGTCAGCGGCTGGTTGCGGGACCAGGTCTGCGAGGGCCCAGACGATAGCGAGGGCGATTTGATGGCCGCATCCGGCCTCTCAGGCAAGAGGCGGCCGCAACAACCGTAAGGGGATTAGGCATGGCCACGCATTTATTTGGGATTAGAGACAGGGTGTTTTCCTACCGCAATTGTGTTGGTCGGCTGGCGGTGAACGGCGAGGGCTTCCTTTGTCCAGTGGACCTCGCTTTAGGGTCGAACGATGTTGCCTACGTCGTCAACCGCTCATTTGAGTACCGTCCAGACGGATTACGCGTGACGAAATGCACACTTGGCGACGGAGAATATCTCGGTGAGTTTGGCTCCGGTGGCGAAGGGGAAGGCCAATTCGTCTGGCCCACCGCAATCGCATTGGACAGCGACGAAAATGTATACGTCGCCGACGAATGGCTGAACCGGATTCTGATTTACGACAAGAACGGCAAGTTCCTGCGGTCGTGGGGCAAGGCGGGCTCCGGCGATGGAGAGCTGAAGGGGCCGGCGGGACTCGCGTTCACCTCGGGGAATGACTTGTTCGTGGTCGATAGCCGCAACCATCGGGTGCAAAAGTTCACCGCTGACGGGCGCTACCTCGAACAATTCGGCAGCTTCGGAAAAGGCCTGGGGCAATTCAACCTCCCGTGGGGAATCGGCCTCGATAGGGACGGTCAGGTCTATGTAGCTGACTGGCGCAATGATCGTATCCAAAAGTTCAGTTCAGATGGTAGCGTGACCGCGTTCGGCTCATCGGGTAGCGGCGCCGGTCAGTTTAATCGGCCGAGCGGTGTCTGCGTCGATAACGACGGCGACATATACGTCGCCGACCAGCACAACGACCGCGTGCAGGTTCTAACCCCCCAAGGCCGCTTCGTCACCTCGCTCACCGGCAATGCTGATATGTCAAAAATGGGAGTAAAACAGCTCCAAGCCAATTCGGATATGATCCGTCAGCGGGCGCTGGCATTGGTCAACGATGGTGGGGCTTGGGAGCGGGCGCTGTCGTTTCCGGCCACGGTCAAGGCCGACGCCCAGAACCGGATTGCGATACTTGATATGGGCCGCTATCGGATTCAGGTTTACGAGAAGTCCAGGAATGCGACATTGAACTGACCTCGGCCGGCCAAGGGCTTGCCGGCGCTGAACCGCGCAGACAACCGCAGTGGTGAGATCGCGAGAGCCGTCGCCTGAGGCGGCTCTCGGTTTTTGACGGTTTTGACATTCTGTCATGAGTGGCCAATCCGCTACCGCTGCTGCATCTGCAAGGTCCGGCCGGAGAATGCAAATGAATGGCCTTAAACGGCGCGGCCGAAGAGACTGATTCGAGACGTAGAGCACATGCCTGTCTGGCAAGTGGCAGACCTGGTTAGCGTCAAGCCCGCCGAGTTGGAGCGGCTCTGGCAGCACGAAGCCCAAGTCTGGCGTGAGCGGCTGGGCTGGGACATTTCCGATATTCTCCATCGGCTTCGGCGCGCGGTGGAGCACGGCGCCCTATCTGGCAAAGTCCTGCAGGCGGGTACTCGAACACTGGCCTGCGCGGTTTACTCGATTGCCGGCCGTCTCGGGCTGATTTCGAGCTTGGTCATCTCACCCGAATGCAGTGCCGGCGCAGCAGAGGCTCTTCTGCAGGAAACTGTGGGCGCGCTGCGGCGCGCAGAAGCGTCGCGCATTGAAAGCCCGTTTATTGCCATAGACCTTCCCTGGATTTGTCCGCTATTCGAGCGCGAGGGTTTTCGCATCTATTGGCGGGAGTTCCGGCGATATGAACTGTGCCCAACCCACGAGCCGCCAAGTCCGCCGGCCAACATGCACCTTGAGGGGTGGCGGCGGAGCCATATGCGCGAAGCTGCCTCGATCATGCTGGCGGCGTACGAGGGTAGTGTCGACGCCGAGATGAGCGAACAGTGCCGCACTCAGGGCGGCTGCGAACTGGAGCTGGACGATATCCTAAACCAGGGGATTTGTGGAAGTCCGATGGTAGAAACGTCGGCGACGGCGCAGCACAGAGGGCGCGGGATTGGCTTTATTATTGTGACAGAGATTGCACCGCGGCAGGCCCACGTGGCTGAGGTGGCGGTGCTCCCGGCTTATCAACACCAAGGTATCGGGCGGCTGTTGTTGACACACAGTCTGTCACAACTGGCTGAGCAGGGGTTTACGACAGTCTCGTTGTTCGTCACCCGGCTCAATCGCCGCGCGCTGGGGATGTACGAGACAATGGGTTTTAAGCCGGTCTGGTCGTTTCCGGTCTTCGTCTGGCAAGCGGAAACACCAGGCGGGGCGTAGCGGAGCCGGTGAGCCGAAGCCCTGAGCAGAGCCGAAGGGAAACGAGTCCGCCATCAGGTACAGCGAAGCGCGCCGAGCGCACCAGGCGGAGCCAAGTGGAGCCGGGCTAACGAGTCCGCGAGGTGTGTTTATAAAAAAGGAGTCTGCGGCGAGCGTTGACAATCGGTGCGTTTTTTAAACCCAAAAACCTCAGTTCGAGCCTATGGATAAAATCCAATTGTGGGCGAATCAACCAAGGCGGAATAACCAGTTGATCTGGTCGGTGGTTGTGGCGCCACTTTGTTCGGAACTGGGGTATCTCCTGAGTTTGGCAATTCCCTTACAAAAATTGGCGACCGCCGCGTCTGTTCCCCCCTTTCCTTTAATAAGGAAAGGGGGTTAGGGGTTAGGTCAGGGCGGAGCTCCTTTTTCCCCTTCCCTTGTTAGGCAAGGGGTCTGGGCGTTAGGTCGCTCCAGCCGCCCGGTCTGGTATCCTCGCTCGATGCCTCACAACATCGCGCGCGGCCAGACGGTGAACCCTGAACAAATCAGGCGCGCGCGATCTGCGTTGAGATTGAAGATCGGCATATCCGCCTATCTGCGTTGATCTGCGTCAAACTGCGTCGGCATGCGTTTCGGCAGCGCTGCTGCGATGACACCCTCACCCGGCGCACAGATGTAGAGCGACGCGCGGAGCAGAGCCGACCAGCGCTGGGTTCTGGATGTCGTGCATATCGGCTCGTGCGCTCCTGCGGACGAGTCTCCTCAAAAAACTCGCAACCGTGCACCCTGGTCAGGGTCGCGACCGCACTCAGGTCGGCAGGTTTGACCTCTGCCATTTCGAGCAGGGTTTCCAGCGCCTTCTATTGAGCTAACGTTATCAGGGCCTTCGTGGTCAAGCCTTCCTAATCCTCTCCGAGTTTGGGCGCGGACGTGACGCACGGTCAATTCGGCAGGAGCTAGGTGCTCCCTGAGGGCCCGCCCATAGCGCCACAAGCTATCATCGGAGATTTCATAGCCCTGACCCCTTACCCGTCGTGCAAGACCCTCGTAGTCGCTGAAGCCATTCTCGAATAGGCGGCGGTCGACCTCCTGGCGGATATACGCGGGCAGCGTGGTTATTACCTTTGAGCGTGGCGGCATCAATGCCTGACTCCTGGTTTTCGCAGGCACGGTATAGCGCAGGTGCCGGGGATTTTAGAAAACCAACGCACCCGCGCTCCTGGCTGCGCAAATGCTGAGCATATTGCGCCAGCCGATCAGAACAAACGGGTGACAGTGTCACCCGTGCGATGGTGGTGCGGCGCGAATGATGCGCCGGGGTGCTCGCAAGCTTCAAAGCATTTGTGGAGTTATTGATGGGGCATGCTACTACAAGGCGTGAGGGCCGTTCTGGGGCGAACTAAATTGAATCCGTGAACTGAGGTCGTTCAGGGATTCAATTAGCCCGCCCCCAACCCCTTCCCTCCTGGTTTAAGCTTGGATCTTTGACGGCCGGAGGCATTCGGTCATTCTCGCGCGTGGCTGCCGCGGCGAAGAATCCCGAGTCTTTTTGGCTGAAACGTAACCGATGCGCCCGCGGAACTACCACGTGTACATCATGGGCAGTCTTCTCAAGAACGCTCTATACCGGTTACCAACGATCTCGAACGCCGGGTCTTCGAGCACAAGGAAGGCATGCCCGGCTCGTTCACCGGCCGCTACAGGGTGAACCGGCTGGTGTACTACGAGAGTTCAGTGACATTAATCAAGCGATCGCTCGCGAGAAGGAAATCAAGAACACAACGCAGAAACAGAAGATCATCGAGCTGATCGACTCGATCAACCCGCAGTGGCGGGATTTGAGCCAGGGGTGAAAAGCGGCAAACCCAGAATCCGGGATTCCTCGCGCGGCAGCCACGCGGTCGAATCGCATTCCAGCGCCCAGCCATTGACCACAAAGCGCAGGGTTCGCAGAGTGCGGAAAGACTCTTCATAAGCAAATACGTTTTTTCCGCGCCCTGCTAAGGATCGGAATCGGGACCGCGATTGGGTTTGTTCTCAAGTAGTGCCAACCAGTCGTGCAATGCATCTTGAGTCGTGCGGAAGGCGATTTCGTGCCAGGGAATGTCCGGCGGGGCAAAGTAACGGACTTCGGTTGCTTCGTCGGTGACACTTGCCTCTTCGATTCCAGGCTTAGCCAGGTATACGACTACGGCGGCGATCGGGTGGGCGGGGTCGGCATAGACACCCAGTATCCGGCTGAGTTCCACCTGCATCCCAACCTCCTCGCGAGTCTCGCGTAGCGCTGCCTGTTGCGGAGTCTCACCCAGGTCAACGTATCCGCCGGGGAAGGTCCATTTGCCGATTTCGGGCTCGATGCCGCGCCGCAGCAAAAGCACACGGCCGGCGTCGATCACGAGACATCCGGCGACCAGCTTAGGGCCGGGGAAATCGATGAAACCACAGCGGCTGCAAACTTTAAAGCTTTTATGATCCGGCAGCACGGTTCGCATCCGCATCGCACCCCCGCACAACCCACAAAAGCGAACGTTATGCGGGAACTGATGCTGAATGTGATGGTCCGCCTGCACCGGGGAATCGTCGTCAGATTCCATTGCCGTTTTCACCATCGCTGCACTCCATCGAGCACCAGCAAATCACGCCCGAGAAAAGTCGGGCGCGAGATCCTTCGACTCGCCCACGCCTACGGCATGCGCGGCTCAGGATGACAGAAGAGGGGCCGCGGTCAATAGAGCACATGACCGAAAAAGCGCTGCTCTCCACCTTGTACGATCGGGCATTTCGCATGTGACGGTCTGTAGTTCTAGTCCACGCTCCAGTGCTCGCCCCCCCCAATATTCGCGCGGTGGGAGTCATTTTTCTGGAGGTCCCTCACCCGGCGCGCGCAGCGCGCGCCGGCCTCTCCCGACAGGGAGAGGTATTGGGATTAAAACGTCAGGCGGCGGACCAGGGCTTCCGCGATTACCAGGATCATTCCGCACAGTATCAGCCATGGACTCAGCGAGGTGGTTTGCTCGAATCTCGGGCGCGACAGGGCGAGTTGGCCAATTGTGGGATTGAGCTTACCGTCCGTTGCGGCCGCCAGATACTCCAGCAGCGCATAGTTTGGCGCAGGCCGCGGCACTTCAGCATAAACCGCCGGACTTACGGTGTAGGCCAAAGGCGGGAAGTTATGATCCGCCGCGTGTGGCGAGGTAAGCTCGATGTTATAAGTGCCAGCGCGGGGAGCCTCGATACTGCCGCTAAGTTCGCCGGGTGCTTCCCGGGACAGCGCGATCGAGTATTTCGCTCCATCGGGCGCTGTCACCATCGCATTCACCGGCCTGTTCGAGATTGCGGAATCAGGACTGTAATCGGTGAGGTTGACCTGGATGCGGCCCGACCGATAGCCGAGTGCCACGCCGAAATTTTGCTGGACTGCATTATGCGGCGCCAACCAGCCCAACAACCGGTCCCACAGCGGTCCAAAAACGCCGTCCTGCACCCACAATGACGACCAGCGCCCGCTGGCATCGGTGGTGACTGCGAGGGTCTTGCCTGCGCCTGCTTTCCAGCTCGCAATAATCGGGTTGCGCTGACCGTTGCTATTGACAAACAGGCTCAAGTCGGCGCCCGGTTTGAGATCGGTCGCGACAAAGCCCTTCAGCGCCGGCAGTTGCCGCCCGGCGAGTTCGCGCAGCACCGGATCAGGCGTGACGCTATACGGCACGAACTCCTTCTCGACCATCGTGATATCGGCGGTACGCTGCTGCACATCCTCGACGAACAACTCCGGCAGATTTTCGGGGCTGTTAGTTTGATAAAAGACGCCGCCGCCGTATTTCGAAATCGCTTGCAGCAGCGGCAGATTGGCCTCGCGGCCGATCGCGATAGTCGATATCGTGCTACCCTCCTGATGACGCATGGTCGAGACCAGGTCGTAGTACATTTCCGGGGTTCCGCCTGTTTCACCGTCGGTCAGAATCACGACTTCTTCCAGCGCTCGCAGCAGAAAGGTCCGGCCGCCCGCTTTCAGCCGATCGACCGCTTCATTGAAGTAGGGCCGTGTTTCCTCGATCGGCTTCAGCGGCACGACCACGAACGCCTGCGTATCGAAACCGATCACGCTCACCAGGTCGCTGTCCCTGAGCGTCTTCAAAACGGTCTTCGCTGCCATTTTGGCGTAGGTGAGCTTGTCATGACGGCCCATCGAGCCCGATTTGTCGATAATCAGGATCAGCGCGCGGGTGCGCATATGATGCTGCGGCGGTTTCATCACGACCGGCATAATCCGGGCGATTGCGCTGTTCTGGTAACCGCCAAGGCCGAAGCTCTGGTCGCCGCCTACCATCGCGAGCGCTCCTCCTCGGTTAACGTATTGAACCAGCGCGTTCTGGGCCTCGGATGAGAGCTGATTGCGAGGCACATTGTTGAGAATTACGGCGTCATAGCCTTGTGGATTGCCGCCATATTCGCGCCCGTTGAGTATCACCACTGATGGCTGAAAGCCCATCCGGCGCACCACGCTCGTGAGATAGTTCGCATCACGGGCTGAAGCACTCAGGATCAGGATCTTGCGTTGTGCGCCGATCCCGACCCATCCCTGGAGCGAATCGTCCTCTTTGTAGAGATCCTGCCCGGGATTCGCGGGCTTGAACTCAGCGCGGTAGGAAATGAGACCCGACTCTTCGGCACGCACCGGGAAATCGTAGCGTGACTGACCGGGGGGAAGCGTCAGCAGACGCCGGTCGACCAATCCGCCATTGCGATAGAGCGAAAGCGTGCCGGCGGCCGGCGATGGGTTGAGATTCGTCATCGTTACGCTCAGCGAGAAGGGTTCGGCCTTCTCCAGCGCGGGCGGCAGATTCAGCTCGCTCATCGATATATTAGGAACGGCTTCAGCCCCCGGCGGACTGAAGATATCAAGCTGGATGCCCGCGGCACGCAACAGGCTGACCGTATTGGCCGCGTTGCCGCGGTTCTGCCATCCATCGGTCACCAGCACCACGGTTCCGCCACGGGCGGCCGGGTCAGCGGCGATTTTTTCGAGCGCCGCTTCGAGGTTAGTCACTGCAGGAGCGCACTGAACGCATCCTGCGCTTTGCAACAGAATCGATGCGGCATCGCCAAAACTGTGCTCCACTGCGGTGCCGGCAAAAATCAGTGCAGGATCTTGCGCGCGATACTTCAGGCGATCGCGCAGGAGCGCGATCGTATAGTCGCGCATCGCCGGGGTAATGCTGCCCGAGGCGTCGATCAGCACCGGGCGTGTTGACCCTTCGGAGCGCGTAATCGTCCGGGGTTCGGCCAGCGCCAGGATAAAGAGTGAGAGCACAATCGCCCTCAAAATGGGCGCACCGGCTCGGCGGATGTTGCCCGCGCGCCATAGCCAATAGATCAATATCAGCGCCGCCAGCGCGAACAGGTACAACGCTGGTGGCCGTGCGAACTGGATCGAGCGCAGTTCGAGCCAGGTGAATGGATGGAAAACCGATTGAAGGTTCACGTCCGCCAAATCTTCACTGGCCCGCAAGCGGCATTCCACGGCCCCGCGAATAAACCAGCAGCGACTCGAGCACGAGGAGGAACATGATCGCGGCGAGCAGGTAGGGCGTCAATGACGTCCTGACCACCGCCTGTTCGCTCGCTGCGGCCGGTCCCGCTTCGAGTTTGAGCGGGGGCGCATTTTCGAGATTGGAGGTCGCCAGATCCGCCAGATTCACCGCGCGCAGCGTCTTCGACCCGTCAGCCGCTATCAATGTGTAAATTCCCTGAATGGTTGCTGACGAAAACGGCTCACCGGCATGCACCATTTCCTTGCGTCCGGAAGGCAATACGATTTCCCTCACACCCGCCGGGATCATCCACGGCTCACCCGTACGCAGGTCTGAGCCCTGAGCGCCGAAGCCGGCGAGATAACTCAGCATATTGAGCGTCAGGATCGACATCGGCAGATTGGCGCGGCCGAGATACGGTAGCGGATTAAAGCCGGTTGCGATAAAGCGATGGCCCTGGCGATTACCGGCCAGCATCAGCGCGCCGCCGGCACCGCCGATCACGGGTTGCATCCAAGGATGCTCGGCAAAGTATTGCCCCGACCGCAGATTAAGCAAGTGAAAGTTGACCTCATCGGTCAGCGGATCAACCGGCGGCCATCCAGTCAGCTCCAGGCGGGTTGCCGTCCGCACGGCGAAGTTGAAGGTCGGATCGCCCGGCGGCGGTATTACCAGCAGCGAATTAACCGCGGGTAGTTCTTTGGGGACGGCGTACTCGAAGATTGCCAGATCCGCGGCCGCCAGTTCGGTCGGAGAGTAACTGGCCGGGGGAACCGTGGTCAGACTCACTCCCGGAATCGAGCGCAGACTGGCGCCATCGGCGGGAGTGGGACTGACGAAGAGAATCGACGCGCCGCGGACTGCCGAACCGGCCGCATAAGCAGCATTGTCGAGCGCAAAGCCGTCAGCGGGTTCGAGCTGAGCGCGGTAGAGTTGGGCCGGCACGAGATTGGGGAAATCCAACGCAGTCACTTCGCCGGCTTCCACTCGTGCCTCTGCGCGGCCGGCAGTTTTTCCGTCCGCCGCAACAGTGACGGTCAGAGTCTGCGCGGAGCGGCTGAAATTCGCGATGGTTACCCGGCCGTGCAGAGAGGCAGCGCCGAAACCTTCGCGGCTCAACACGAATGAGCCGATCGCATAGTTAGCAATCGGTTCACCAGCGGTTATCGCCTCGACACGCGCAGGCACCGGAGCCGCGATCGGCCGATAGCTGCCGAAGACTATCCTGCCGAGATGGCGATCGGCGCTGAGCTGGCCAAGGAGTGCGGTG
>WNFD01002873.1_pt1 | contig 17290 bp, 12 predicted proteins | sample 5400491 | NCBI WGS metagenome assembly WNFD01 (sample SAMN13153343, study PRJNA577476) | soil metagenome | isolation source: 120 cm saprolite under Douglas fir tree site 2 hole 2 replicate 2 | place: USA:California | collected 2015-04-18 | reverse complement strand
GAGCCGGAGGGAGCGACCGGAACGCGCGTTTGTGATACGAATTTCTTGAGCATTGAGGAGCGTTGGCAGTCCTCGCCGACATTCCTTGAGCCCGACACGGACAATCGCAGGGGACCGCCATGCAGCGCACCGCACTCGCTCTCGCCATCGTCTTCGGCGTTGCTCTCGGCTCGGCGCGGGCACAGTCGAATCCGCAGTTCATCGCATTTCAGGGCGTCAGCAAGGGCGCGCTGTATAAGCCCGACTCCGGTCCGACGCCGCACGTCGGCGTCCTCGTGATGCATCGCACCGCGAACTTCCTCAATCATCGCGCCTGCACCGAGCTGTCGCGTCGCGGATTCCTGCTGCTTTGCATGAACACGCGGTATGAAAACAACGAAGCGATGGTCGATTTCGAGAAGCTGCCCCTCGACGTGAAAGCGGGGGTCGATTTCCTGCGCCGGCAGCCCGGCATTACCAAGGTCGTGCTGTTCGCCCACAGCGGCGGCGGCCCGCTGATGTCGTTCTATCAGGCGGTCGCCGAGAACGGCCCGGCGTATTGCAAGGGATTAAACAAGCTCACCCAATGCGCCGACGATCTTGCGGGCCTTGTTCCCGCCGATGGCATCGTGTTCGCCGACGCACATCCAGGCAACGCCATCAATACGCTGCGCAGCCTCAATCCGGCGGTGGCCAACGAAAACAATCCGCCGGATGCACCGCCGATCTTTGCGCTCGACATGTTTGATCCGAAGAACGGCTTCAATCCCGACGGACCGTCCCACTATTCCGAGGAATTCCAGGCGCGCTATTTCAAGGCGCAGGCCGACCGCATGAACCGGCTCATCGACATCGCCCGCGACAAGCTCGACCGCATCAAGCGCAACGCCTACCCGTATCCCGACGACGACATCATGATCATCCCGCGCGGCGGCAATCCGGGCGCCGGCGCCGGCGCCGACGCGCGGCTGTTCGTCACCGAACCCGATCTCGCCGTGATCAACAGCACGTCGCGTCCGGTCAAGCTCCTGCGCAACGATGGAACGATAGCAACGCAGATCGTCAAAAGCGTCTTCGTTGCCGATCCGAGCGTAGCGCGCAGGAATCTTCGGTTCCGCTCCGGCACGAAGGTGTTCACGCTGCGCTCGTTCCTGAGCGCCCAGGCGGTGCGGGCCGGCAATGCGGCCGATGACATTGACTACTGTTCGACCAACAATTCGACTGTCTGCGCTGTGCAGTCGATTTCGGTCCCCGTGCTGTTCGCCGCAATGGGTGCGCATTACTTCATTCGCGACAACGAACGCCAATACGATCTCGCGCACAGCAAGGACAAGGATTTGGTCGTGATCGAGGGCGCCAATCACGGTTTCACGCCCTGCGAGGCCTGCGCAACCAGCCCCGGTCAGTACGCCAACACGGTCAAGAATCTGTTCGATTACATCGCGGCCTGGATGAGCGCACGCTTTTGAAACTCACGATGGTCGATCACGGTGTCCTACAGCCTGTTCCGATCATATTGAACCATTCTCCGGAGTCATGGCCGGGCTTGTCCCGGGGGAGGTCTACTCGGCTCTCTGGCGAGAAATCATGCGAGCTCGATTCCGTGCCCCGCCAGCAGCGCCGGAAACTGCTTGCCGGCGAAAAACGCATGTTCCTGTTCGCGCATGGTCGTAAATGCGTCGAGCCGCTGCAATTCAGCGTCGACGAAGCCCGGATGGCACATCACCAAACCAGCATCGGGCAGCCCCTGCAGAAACGATCCGAACAGCGCATCGAATGCGGTCGCGCGCTTGAAGTTATAGGTGCCCGCGAAGGCGGGATTGGTGGGCACCCCGGATGCGGCGCAGCGCGTGCGCAGGCGGGCGCTCAGGAGATCAAGCACGAGTCCCTTGGGGTCGTCCCAGCGTCGCCACAGCGGCATCGTGCGGCCGCATTGGCGGACCCAGGCCCCTGGCGCCATCCGCTTTATTGCGGCGAGCACCGCATCGCTCACTTGCGGCAGCAGGTGGACGTGCTGGTGACCGTCGACGAAATCCGGCGGCCGCCCGAAGGCTGCCTGGAACGCGGCAAATTGGCCTGCCGCTTCGGCCGCCAGAGCATCAGGATCGAGGCGCCGGCGCAATCCCGCCGCGAACGTGCCGGCGAGGCTCAGGAATGCGCCATCCCGGGCGACCGGGCGGTAGGCGGGCGCCGCGGGCCGGAACGGCGCCGTCAGGGTGAAGTGCAGCCCGATCGCGGGGCGGCGGTTCGGTCCGGCAACGTCGGAAAGCGCTTGCGCCTCGGCGGCCGAAAAGCTTGGCGTTGTCACCATGACGGAGGTGGCGTTGATCCGGCCGCGCCCGATCAGATCCCGGATGGCGCGATTGACGGCCGGCGAGATGCCGTAGTCGTCGGCGCATAACCACAGTTTTCGCAGCTGCGGCGGCTTCTCCGCCGTCATGGCCGGGCTTGTCCCGGCCATCCACGCATTTCCCGTTGAAGGCTCACAAGAAAGACGTGGATGCCCGCGACAAGCGCGGGCATGACGCCGCTATGAAAATTCGATCTCATCGGACGTGTCCAAAGCTATTCTGCGGCGTTGCGTGCCGCTTCATCGGCCGGGCCGCTCTTGTCCTGGGCGCGCTTGACGGTGTGTTCGGCAACGAAATAGACCGGCCGGTGTTTGATCTCGGACAGCACCTTGCCGATATATTCGCCCATCACGCCGATCATCAGGAGCTGAACGCCGCCGATCACCATGATCCCGATGATGATCGACGGATAGCCCGGTACGGTGTGCTCGTAGACGAAGGTCTCGATCAGAATCCAGACGCTGAACACGAGTGCGCCGGCAGCGAGCAGGATGCCCAGCAGACTGGCAAGCCGCAGCGGCGCCACCGAGAACGAGGTCAGGCCTTCGACCGACAGGCCGATGAGCGATCGCAGGCTCCAGCTTGTGCGTCCATGGGTGCGGGCCGCGGGCTCGTAGTCGACGCGGAGCTGGCGGAACCCGATCCAACTGGCGAGGCCCTTGAAGAAGCGATTGCGCTCCGGCATCTGGCGCAAGGCTGCGGCGGCACGCGGCGACAGCAGGCGGAAATCGCCGGCGTCCTCGGGGATCTTCTGGCGCGCCCCCCAATTGATGAGCGAATAGAAGCCCTTGACGGCGAGGCGCAGCAGCCTCGGCTCGTTTTCCCGATGCGCTTTGGCGGTGTAGACGACATCGTAACCGCCGTCGAGCCAGTGTCCGACCAGTTTTTCGATCAGCGCCGGCGGGTGTTGCCCATCGGCGTCCAGGAACAAAACCGCGCCGCGGGAGGCGTGGTCGAGCCCGGCGAGCAACGCCGCCTCCTTGCCGAAATTGCGCGACAGCGACACCACCTGGACATCAGCGGCGTCGGCCGGCAGGCCTTGTGCCACGTCGAGTGACGCGTCGCGACTGCCGTCGTCCACATACACGATTTCACAGGCAAGCCCGCGCTCGCCGCGCAGCGCGGTGGCGACGGCGCTGATCCGGGCATGAAGTTGCGCCAGCCCGGCGGCCTCGTTATATACCGGCACCACGATGGAAAGCCCCGCACCCGCGCCGCCCGCCGGGCTGCGGTGCCTCGAACTTGCCACATTATGTCGCCTCTCGGAGCCGTGTTGTTCAGCCGTCATTGCTTTCGTGGTGTCCCTGTTTCCACCCTACCGTCCCCTGGGAGCGCGGGCGTAGGGTGGGGGTCTCGCGGCTCATCGACAAACCATGATAACCCATGGGCGGCTCGATGTCGTGACGCTTGCTGGTCGAGACCCGCGACACCCGGGTCGCGGGTCCAGGCGGAGGTGCTAGGCGAAGTGCATGCTTCCGATTGATCGCCTCAAGGCCAATTTCCCGCGCGCCACCGCATTGGTCGAGCCGCACTTCGATGTGCTCCGCAAAGCTATCAGCTTTGCGCTGATCGGCGTCATCAACGTCGCCGTCGATACCAGCGTGTTCCTGTTGACGTATTCGTATCTGAGATCGCCTGCAGCGGCGCTGCGTCCGCTCGACGCGTTGGCGCAATGGTGCGCGTGTACGAGCCATGACACGCTCGTGCTGGTTACCGCCAACGTCATCGCTTGGGTGGTGGGCGTAACGGGCTCCTACACGATGAATTCCTTCATCACTTTTGCGGCCGAGTCCGGCCGCCGGCTGCGCTGGCGCGACTACGGCACGTTCGTGGCCTCGGGGATTCTTGGCGTCATCGCAAGCACCACCGTGCTGGTCGTTGCTGCGCAGTTCATGCCGGTGTTGCCGGCGAAGGGCTGCGCCATTCTGGCATCCTTCGCGTTCAATTTTTCCATGTCGCACTTCGTGGTGTTCCGCCCGCGTGGTAAGGCGGCTGCCCGGACTCGGTGAGCGCCCATTCCGACGAGCATGGTCATTCCGGGGCGCGGGCTCTTCCCCGCGAGGGGCTGTAGCCCGGATTGAGCGCAAGCGAAATCCGGGAACGCCCTATCAATTTGGCGACGCCGCCCCCGGGTTTCGCCCACGCTCAACCCGGGCTACAGCCCCACAGCCCGGACGAGGTCCTTCAGACCGCCGCCGCGAGCTTAGCGAACAGCGGGTTGTGGCGACTGAACACATAATCGATCTGCGCCACGATGACCGTATCGGCGCCGTGCTCACGCAGAAAGCTCGCGAGGTCATGAACTGCGTCAGGCGGGCAGTGCAGGGTCAGCATGCCCGACGACGTCGGCCCCCCGAACGGCGTCAGCACGCCGAACATTTCCTTGGCGAGACCGAGCAGGGCGTCGTTGCAGCCCGCAAACTGCGTCCGCACTTCGCGAAACAGCCGCGCGCGCGCGTGCGCGGCGATGCGATCGAGGATGAGGCGGGCGGTTTCAAGCTCTGTCTTGCCCCAGGCGGCGCCGCGGGCCGCGACGAGGTTCGCCTGCGACCGCAATATCACGCCGTCGTCAATCACTTTGAGGCCGTTGGCGGCAAGCGTGGTGCCGGTCGTTGTGATGTCAACGATCAACTCGGCAATGCCGGCGGCCGGCGCGCCTTCGGTTGCCCCGGCGCTCTCGACGATGCGATAGTCGACGATGCCGTGGCGGGAGAAAAAGCCGCGGGTCAGGTGCATGTATTTGGTGGCGACGCGCAGGCGGCGGTCATGTCTCACGCGGAACGAGATCGCCACGTCGTCAAGGTCCGCCATGTCGCGCACGTCGATCCAGGCCTCCGGCACCGCCACCACCACATTGGCGTAGCCGAAGCCGAGCCCCTCCAGCAGCACCACCTTGCGGTCGGCCTCCGGGATCATCTCCCGCACCAGATCTTCGCCAGTGATGCCGAAATGCACCGCTCCCGCAGCAAGCTGCTCGGTAATTTCCGAGGCCGAAAGAAACGCCACCTCGACGCCGTCAACGCGTTTGATGCCGCCACGATAGTCGCGCGCCCCGCGCGGCTTGACGAGCTCCAGCCCGGCGCGGGCGAAAAACGCCTCGGCGTTCTCCTGCAAGCGACCTTTGGCCGGAACTGCGAGGACGAGCACGCTCATTGCTCCCTCTCGATATTCGCAGCCAATGCCGCGAGCCGTTCGATCCACACAGCAAACCCGACGGCAGCGACCGGCTGCGGGCTGCCGAGCCTTGAGAGCAGGCCGTCGTAGCGCCCCCCTGCCACCAATTGACCGTCGACTCGGGCCGCTGGATCGTGCAGCTCGAACACGAAGCCGGTGTAGTAATCGACCCCGCGGCCGAACGCAGTGGCGAATTGGATGCGATCCACGTCGACGCCCCGGCCAGCCAACGCCGCGATACGGCTTTCGAACCGCTCCAGCGCCGGCCCGAGCGCGACACGCGCCTCGGCCGCGAGAGCGCGTAGCGCCGCCGCCGCTTTGGACGGTGTTCCCGCCACGGCAAGAAACCGCCCGATCAGAGCGCATGTTTCCGCCGGTAAGGCACTCGAGGCGCCGAGTTCGGCCTGCTCTACGAAGCGGTCGGCGATTTCCCCGATGCTGCGCCCGCCGACCGCGCTCTTGCCGGCAATCGACAAGAGGTCCGTCACCAACGCCTGGGCAGCCTTTGGATTGGCATTGGCGAGCGCTGCGAGCACACCCTGGTATTCGCTTCGGTTTTGGCGGCCGGCCAGCGTCAACCGCTCAAGATCCTGGGCGAGTGTCGCCTTACGGTTGAAATCCTTGAGCAAGCGGCGCTTCCAGGCCGGCGCGAGGTCGAGCGCCGTGATCAAGGCCGCGAACAGCGCGACATCGCCGATGACGATCCGTGGTGCAGCCAGGCCATAGTGGGCCGTGGCCTCAATGCCGAGCGCGAGCACTTCCGCGTCGGCAGCGGCGGTGTCCGGGCGGCCGAACGATTCGATGCCGGCCTGCAGAAACTCGCCCGAAGTTATGCCGCTGTCGCGAAACACAGGCCCCAGATAGCAGAAGCTCGCCCGTTGCTGGGCTGCAGCAGAGGCGAGGTAATGTCTTGCCACCGGGATGGTAAGGTCCGGCCGCAGGCAGAACTCGCGTCCCGCCGTATCGGTGACGAGATACATGTGCCGGCGCATATCCTCGCCAGACAGGTCGAAAAACGGCTCGGCGGGCTGCAGGATTGCAGGAGACACCCGCGTATAGCCGGCGCGCGCAAAGGCGGCGACCAGGCTGTCGGCCCGCTTGTGGACATCAAAGGACGGCGCGCTGTTCATGGGTTCCGGCGGGTTCTCAGCGACGTAGCATCGTAGCGGGCAAAGCTAAGCGTGCCCACCCAGATGCCGCAACGGCAGGCACTCGGACTCCTGTCATCGGGCCGACCCAACGGGTCCGGCCTGAGCCTGCCATCGGGCCGGCCAAAGGCCGGATCCGTTGGGCCGGCCCGATGGCAGGCTCAGGCCGGATCGTTAACTTTGCCCGCCCTACAATCTGCAATCGCTTAGCACGGCTGAGTTAACGTTTCGACCGGCGATCGCGTCCGGGCAAATCTTAGGCAACCTGCCGCGCAACACACGATATCGTGAAGCCCGGAAAAGTTTGCCTCGATTGATCGAAATGCATAATTAAATTGAAATGAAGAGATCCGAAACGGGTCGAAACGATGGGGTTGTGTGCGCATTTCGCGCGCCGTTCATCGCCAGAAAGGGAAGTCGCCATGTTGTGGTTTCGCAAAGTTGTCGTCGGTGCGGCAACGGGCGCCGCTCTGCTCGCGTTCAGCTTCAACCCGGGCCATACCCAGGTCGGGCCGCGCGGAGCCACGACGCCCAGCGCCGAGACCAGCCGACAGCTCGAAGTGCTCGGCAAGGTGCTGGAGATCGTGCGCTCCGACTACGTCGACAAGCCCGACGACGAGAAGCTCGTCAACGCGGCGATCGAAGGAATTCTCAAGTCGCTCGATCCGCATTCGAGCTACATGGATGCGAAGAGCTATCGCGACATGCAGACGACCACCAGCGGCCAGTTCGGCGGCCTCGGCATGCAGGTCAACATGGAGGACGGTCTCCTCAAGGTGGTATCTCCAATCGACGATACGCCCGCCGCGCGGGCTGGAATTCTTGCGGGCGATGTCATCAACCAGGTCGACGGCGCGCCGGTCAAAGGTTTCACCCTGACCCAAGCCGTGGAAAAGATGCGGGGCGCCCCCGGCACCGAGGTCCGGTTGGAGATCCTACGCAAGGGCAAGGACGCGCCGCTTAGTCTCACTTTGGTACGCGAGATCATCAAGGTCAGCTCGGTGCGCCAGCAGGTTGAAGGAGATGACGTCGGTTACGTCCGGATTACCCAATTCAACGGTCGGGTGGCGGACGATCTCAAGCAGGCGGTTGAGACTCTCACGGCGAAGATTCCGCCGGACCGGCTCAAGGGCTACATCCTCGACCTGCGCAACAATCCGGGCGGCCTGTTGGATCAGGCGGTTCGTGTAGCAGGAGCGTTTCTGATCAATGGCGAGATTGTCTCGATCCGGGGCCGCGATTCCGATCACGTGCAGCGCTTCAACGCTGTGCCGGGTGACCTGATCGACGGCAAGCCGCTGATCGTGCTGATCAACGGCGGCGCGGCATCGGCGTCGGAAATCGTCGCCGGCGCTCTGCAGGACCAAAAGCGCGCGACCATCGTCGGGTCGCGAACATTCGGCAAGGCGTCGGTGCAGACCATCATCCCGCTGGGCCAAGGCAACGGGGCGCTGCGGCTGACCACGGCTCGCTATTACACGCCATCGGGGCACTCGCTCCAGGCGCAGGGCGTCGCACCGGACATCGAGGTGCTCCAGGACGTGCCAAAGGAGGCTACGGACCAGCAGCCGCAAGTGCGCAGCGAAGCGAGCCTGCCCGGGCATCTCAAGGCGGAGGGCGACGAGCAGACCGGCTCGCAGTCCTATGTTCCGAGGGACACCAAGGACGACAAGGCACTGCAGACCGCGCTCGGGCTCCTCCGCGGTACCGAGGCCAACCCGGCCTTCCCACCCAACCCGAAGCAAGCTGCGACTGTGCATTGAGGCCCCGCAGCTGTGGCCCGGATGGCGCCACCGGGTCCGGGCGGAGCCTGCCATCGGGCCGGCCAAAGGCCGGACCCGGTGGGCCGGCCCGATGATAAACTCCGCGTAATCCGGGATGAGCGCTTCAGCATATTGTGAGGCGGGTCCCGGATTTCGCTTCGCTCCATCCGGGCAACAAGCCGCGGATAACGTAACAGGCCGAAGACGCGAGCATTGAACCCGCCGAACGTGTTGATGGGGCGCGATCCCTTTTCCCGGTTGCGCTACGGGTGCTCCCTGGATACCGTATCGTAGGTCCCGGAGGTGCACAGGGGCGGGATCAAGTGGGGGCATCGTCATGAGTACGACACGCGAGCCTATTCTGGCCGCAACGCAGAAGTGCGTCCTTTGCGTTCTCACAGCAACAGCGATGAAATCTTGGCGACTACCGTTGGCGATGGTCGCTCTCACCGTCGCGGTTGGCTGCGCTGGCCCGACGAGGACCGGGGCTACCTTCGATACTTTGACGCAAACCATCAAGGCGCCGAAGGCCGGGAATGCACGCGTTGTCGTCCTTCGCGATAAGGCTTTTCCAGGCATTTTTGATATCGGGTGGCAGGTCCGACTGGATGGAGCACCTATGGGCGATCTTAAAACCGGAACTTTCGTTTATCGCGATCGTCCTGCGGGGGCGCACAAACTCACGTTCGAACGGCCAGGGGACTTGTCTCGCGAGTCCCATCAGGAGTTTGTGGCGGTGTCCGGCCGTAGTTATTTCTTTCGCCTCGAACTGAACGCGAAGGGTAGCCTGGTCGCAGCTAGTTCGATGAACGCCGGACTGGCGGGCTTATTCATTTCATCGGCAATATCGGCAGCTGCGGACGAGCGTGGGCTGTTCGATTTCACTCCGTTGGAAGACGCCGCCGCCAGAGAGGCCCTTGCCGACCTGCGCCTGGCCGAGTAGCGCGGACTGCGCACCGAGCCGCGCCCGGGGGCCCCGCGATTGGGGGGCAGGCGTTGTGATCTTCGCAGAGTCGATGGTATCAAAAGACCTACCGACCTTGCCTCACGCCGCCCCACTCTCCACATTCCAACGGCCGTGGCTTTGACCCTCTCCGACCTCATCGAACAGGCCCGTCTCGCTTCGCGTTCTCTGGTGGAATATGGCGAGGGCCTGATCAATCCGACTGTGAGGCTCGGCATCACCGGCCTGTCACGGGCCGGGAAGACCGTGTTCATCACCGCGCTGGTGCACGGACTTGTGCGCAACGGGCGATTTCCGGTATTCGAAGCGCTGTCCGAGGGGCGCATTGCGCGGGCGCGGCTCGCGCCGCAGCCTGACGACGCAGTGCCGCGATTTGACTATGAGAACCATGTGCGGGCCCTGGTGGGGGACCGGGTGTGGCCGGAATCGACCCGCCAGATCAGCGAATTACGCCTTGTCATCGCGTACCAGTCACGATCCGGCGCGATGCGCGAACTGGTGCTCGACATAGTGGACTATCCGGGCGAGTGGCTGCTCGACTTGCCGCTGCTCTCGAAAACCTTCGAGGCATGGTCGGCCGAGACCCTGGAAACGTCGGGCCGCGGGGCGCGGGCGCGGCTGGCGACGCAGTGGCGCGCGCATTTGGCGACGCTCGACGCGGCCGGCCCTGCCGACGAGAGCGCAGCGATCGACGCCGCACGGCTGTTTACGGAATACCTCGCCGCTTGCCGCAATGAACGTTACGCCATGAGTCTACTGCCCCCCGGCCGCTTCCTGATGCCGGGGGATCTCGCCGGCTCGCCGGCGCTTACCTTCGCTCCGCTCGATGTGGCGGGCGACGGCACGCCTCCCAGCGGCTCGTTATGGGCGATGATGCGGCGACGCTACGAGGCCTACAAGGACGTCGTGGTCCGGCCGTTCTTCCGCGACCATTTCGCCCGGCTTGACCGCCAGATCGTACTCATCGACGCTCTCGCCGCTTTCAACGCCGGGCCCGAGGCGGTGAGCGATCTCGAACATGCATTCCGGTCGCTGCTCGATTGCTTCGAGATCGGACGCCGGACTTTCTTGAGCGCGCTGCTGCGGCCTCGCGCCGACCGCATCCTGTTCGCGGCCACCAAGGCGGACCACCTCCATCACACCAACCACGACCGGTTGGAGGCGATCCTTCGCCGCATGGTCGAGCGCGCCATTGCCCGCGCCGATGTGGCCGGCGCCGCCGTCGATGTGATTGCGCTGTCCGCGGTGCGCGCGACGCGCGAGGCTGAGGTACGGCGGGGCGGCGCAACGCTTCCCTGCATTCTCGGCGTACCGGCGGCCGGCGAGCATTCCGGGAGCGGGAGTGGCAACCGCACGGGCTCGAGCGGCAAGATGTTCGATGGCATGACCGAAGTTGCGGTATTTCCGGGCGAGCTTCCGGATGATCCGGACACCCTGTTCGCGCCAGGCGCCGTGCCGTTCCGCGGCCTTACGGCGGCAAGCGGCGAGGAGACCGATTTCCGCTTCGTGCGCTTTCGCCCGCCGCCGCTCGAAACAACCGGTGACGACGTGCCCGCGCTCCCCCATATTCGGCTTGACCGTGCGCTACAGTTCCTGATCGGAGACCGGCTCATATGAACCGTGCCCGCAAACCAGCGGTATTCCGCCTCGACGACCCCGGCATCGTCGTGACCCCATCCGAGGAACCGCGCAGCATCGCGCTGCCCCCACCCTACCCTCCCCCGCTTGCGGGGGAGGGTAGGGTGGGGGCAGCGCCGGCCGCCGACGTTGCTCCCTTGCCTGTTGCGCCGCCGCCGTCCCGCCGCCGTGTGCCCTGGGCAGGCCTGTTCTGGGTCTCGGCCGCGGGCCTCCTGCTGCTCGCGACCGGCCTCGGGATCGCCAATCTGATCGAGGATTTGCTCAACCGCGCCGCCTGGCTCGGCGGCATCGGTGCCGTACTGGCAGCCGTCGCGGTTGTGGCGCTTGTCGCCATCGTGACGCGGGAGGTGCTCGGCCTCGCCAGGCTCGCCGCTATCGACACTTTGCGACAACGCGCCGCCGCAGTTCTTGTGAGCGACGACCGCGCGGCTGGCCGCGCGCTCGGCCGCGATCTCATTGCCTTGACGCGGCGCATGCCGCGCCTCGCCCGCGCCCGGGCGCGGCTCGAAAGTCACCTCGGCGACATTATCGACGGCGGCGATCTCGTTCGCCTGAGCGAGCGCGAACTGATGGCGCCGATCGACGCCGAGGCAAGACGTTTAGTCGCCGCTGCCGCCAAGCGCGTGTCGGTGGTGACCGCCGTGAGCCCGCGCGCGGCCGTCGACATGTTCTTCGTTCTGATAACTGCCCTCGGCCTCGTGCGGCGGCTGGCGCTTCTCTACGGCGGGCGTCCCGGCACGCTCGGCCTGATCAAGCTCATGCGCCACGCCGTGTCTCACATAGCCTTGACGGGCGGCATGGCGGCAAGCGACAGCCTGATCCAGCAGGTGATCGGCCACGGTCTCGCCGCCAAGCTGTCCGCCCGGCTCGGCGAGGGCGTCCTCAATGGCCTGCTGACAGCGCGGCTCGGCCTTGCCGCTATCGAGGCCACGCGACCGCTTCCGTTCGCGGCGCTGCGGCAACCCGCGCTGAACGACATCGCGGGTTCGCTGTTGCGGGGGAGCGAAAATCGCGGCGCCGAGGGAGCTTTGGAGGATAAGCGGTCGCCATGACCAGAGTCACTGATTGAGGCTCTGCCTTCAGTTGACGATCGTCGCCGCAATGATCCCGAACATTGTCATAATAGTCCACGATCAGCGCCACAATAACGTCAATCGCGTCGTGCACCTTGATTCGTCAAGGGGACAGTGAAATCTGACATTGGCGGTGCCGCCAAGGCGGCGAGGCGATCCGATGTCACACCCGGATGTGCCAAACCTCCGTTTGTTTCGCCCAACAACGACAGGTTTTCGAGCAGAGAACCAGACTGTGTCGAGTGATCGACACGTCGACGGCGTGGTTTTGACTCGCAACGCGGATCCCGAAATCGGAAACGCGGTGAGTCCGATATTGCCTCGGGTCACACCGAGGCCTTCTGACGATCGAGTCGCGTTCCCGAGTACCAGGAGGGCAAGGCCAGGAGGCAAGGTATGTATTACCTGTCGAGCAAAGCATCGCGTATGCGACAGAGAGAGGCGCAGAATGCGCGCAACAATCGCGCCGAGATCGTAAAGGCGCTTTCGATCGGCCAGATCACGAGGCGCGACCTCTATAAATGGGGGCTCCTCACCTTCGGCGGATTGGCTGTGAAGAACGGCCTCAGTCCATTTGCTCGCAGTGCCTTCGCCGCGGTTCCGACCGGCACGCCGCGGAGCCCCCTGTTCAACGCGCAGAAATTCACCCAGCCGCTGCCCCGGCTGAGACTTCAGACGCCGCAACGCTTGATCCGTTCGACGAGCGCGGACCCGGCCTCATTCGGTGACGCCGCCTTCCCGGCCGGTTCCGGCGAGACGCTGCCGGCCAGACGGTTGTCGTACCATACCGACTTCACCGCCAATCCTGCCGACCCACGATTCATCAATCCTATCACCGGAAGAGGGCCGGTCGAGGGCCGCCCACCCGGGGAGATCTTTGCCCATCAGCGGTGGAACGAGTTCTTTCCCCAGGTCGGCTATGTGATGTCGTGGGGGCAGATCGCGCCGAACAGCAGGTATCACCCGAATTTCCCGGCCCAGAATCCCAACAGCGTGTGGACCTATGGCCCGGGCCGTTTCGCACAGGGCTCGTTGCCTCCGTTCCTCATCAAGCTTCGATATGGGCAACCGGTCATCACCCGGATCTACAACAACACTCCGGTCAACCGCGCGGACAATGGCGGCTTTGGTCGCAATGAGAGCCAGCTTCACTTCCACAATGCGCACAACGGCGCCGAGAGCGATGGTGCCTGCAACGTCCACCACTTCCCGGGCACGTTCTATGACTACCGCTGGAGCACGACGCTGGCCCGGCGCGACAAGATCAACACGCAAGCCACGGATCCTCGCGCGTCAGGACCCGACGGCAATGGCGGTCGCGTCCAGGTGGCGGGCGATTTCCGTGAGCTTCAGGGCACGATGTGGACCCACGACCATCGTTTTTTCTTCACCGCAGAGAATGTCTACAAGGGCAATCTCGGCATGGTCAACTTTTACAGCGGCCCCGACCGCGGCAACGAGGCGCTCGCCGACGGGGTCAATTTGCGGCTGCCTAGTGGCAGTCTGCTGGACTACGGCAATAGCGATTTCGACATCAACCTGATTGTGTCCGATGCCGCCTTCGATGCCGGCGGCCAGCTGTTCTTCGACATCTTCGACACCGACGGGTTCCTGGGCGACCTGCCGATGGTCAATCTGGCCTACGCGCCGTTCCTCGAGGTTCTGCCGAGGAAGTACCGATTCCGTATCTTGGCTGCCGGCATGTCGCGGTTCTGGAAGCTGGCCATCGCCGATCCCAACGGAAGAGCGGTGCCGATCCAGTTCATCGCCAACGACGGGAACCTGGTGGTGAACCCGATCCCGCTCACGGTGCTGGATCAGCAGGGCATCGCCGAGCGCTACGACATTGTCGTCGACTTCTCTGCATTCCGGATCGGCGACCGGCTTACGCTGGTGAACACGCTGGAGCAAACGGATGGGCGCCGCCCGACGGCGGAATTGTCGCTCGCGCGGGCGCTGGCGGGCGACAACAACGATCCGGTGGTTGGCGGAATCCTGCAATTCCGGATCGTCGGTCAGGTCGCGAGCGTGGATGTTCCGGGTGTCATCCACCACTCAACCGACCGTGATCCCAGCGTGGTGCCGGCCGTCCTGACCCAGCAAATTCCCATCGTCACTCCCGTCAGGACAAGGGTCGTCGAGTGGGGAAGGGGGAACGGCGACTCGCGCCAGGCCAATGGTCAATGCATCCCTGACTGCCCGGATCAAGCGACGTTTCCATGGGTCGTCAAGGTCAATGGAGCAGCCGCCCACTCCATGAACGCCAACCGGATCTCGCTCTTGTACCCGAAGGCGGGAGACGTCGAGCACTGGACCTACATCAACGGCGGCGGCGGCTGGGATCATCCGATCCACCTCCACTTCGAAGAAGGCATCACCATGAACCGGGGGGCCGACACAATCCCCGCGACCGAATCGCTCGTTAGAAAGGACGTGTGGCGACTGCGTCCCTCAGGGACCGTCCAGTTCCAGATTCAATTCGGCGAATACGGCGGTTCCTACGTCAACCATTGCCACAACACCGTGCACGAGGACTTCGCGCTGTTGATGCGTATCCAACTCCTGAGCGGGCTGGCCGGAACGCCGCAGGCTGCGATCACCCCGACACCGAACCCGACGCCGGATGGCGTGTTCTTTACGACCCCGGAAGTCCTGCCGGAAGCGACCGCAAGCAACGGTGCTACCGCGGCCAACGGTGGCGGCCAGGGCGGCGGCGGTGGTGGTGGCCAAGGCGGTGGCGGTGCTGGCGGCCAGGGCGGAGGCGGAGCTGGTAGCCAGGGCGGAGGCGGGCGTGGCGGACCGATGGACAGCGTGCTGGGGCTGGCCAGCGGAAGGGGCCGATAGCACCCGATTGCCGCGTGCGATGCGCTGAAGGGGGAACACCCTTCAGTGCAACTTCTTCGGAGGGATGAATGCGACGAAGTCTATTTGCGGGCATCGTGGCGCTCGCGGCAATGACCGTTGCGGCGCCGGGCACGGTGGCGGCACAGGGCAATCGCCGTGGCGAGAATTACTTTCCCAACCTGCCTGTCGTCACCCAGGATGGCAAGACGCTGAAATTCTATGACGATGTCATCAAGGGCAAGATCGTGCTGATCAGCTTCATCTACACGAACTGTCCGGACATCTGCCCGCTCACGACGGCGCGGATTGCGCAGGTGGAGGAGAAGTTGGGCGAGATCGTAGGTCGCGATATTTTCCTGATTTCGTTGACCGTCGATCCGGAGCGCGATTCGCCGGAACGGCTCAAGAGTTTTGCCGAAGCATTCGCCGCTGGCCCAGGATGGCTGTTTCTGACCGGAAAGCCGGGTGATATCAGATTGATCAACGCCGCGCTCGGCGACAAGAGCCGGACGCTGAGCGAACATCGCAATGAAATCGTCCTGGGTAACGATGCGACCGGTGAGTGGGCAAGGAACTCGGTGTTCGGCGATCTCGACCGCCTCATCATGGATATCCGCTCCATGGATCCGAAATGGCGTGACGAAGTCCGCCGGCCGAAGCACGACGAGGCCAGCAATACGGGTTATCAGCTCGACCTGAGGCCGGGCCAGACGCTGTTCAAAAAAATATGCGCTCCCTGCCATACGATCGGCGTAGGGGACCGGGTGGGGCCTGACCTGCGTGGCGTCACCGACCGTCGCGAACGCGCCTGGCTCGAAAGTTTCATCATGCACCCCGATCTGGCGCGGGGACGCAACGACCCCGTCGCTGTTGCGCTCGTTGCAAAGTTTCCCGGCGTGCGCATGCCGGTGCTCGGTATCGCCGAGGACGACGCAACCGACCTGATCGCGTATTTGCAGGCCGAAACGGCGCAACTGAATGACGTGCAAAGTACGCAAGGTACTTCGGCACACGGTCACCACCAGCACTGAAGGCGATTGCGAAAGCCGTGTGGGGTTGCCGGATTTTGCACGCAGCGCCTGAAATTCGTCGAATGTGCGCAATGTGTCTGGGTTAAGGCTGTCGCGGTTCTGCTCGCGGGTGAATCAATTTTGGACGCAACGCAACCGAGGGCGACGCGTTCACGCTCGCTCTAGAGCGGTGATTCATGCTAGGCATCGAGTAGGTAAAGACGCTCCTCCGTCTCGCCACGTTTCCCGGCAGCGGCAGTGTGCATGTAAAGGCAAGCCGCGCAGCCATGGATTTGCGATGCGCGGATTTTCACGCGTTCCATGAGCCTTTCCTCCAGGCCGCTCTGGAGGATGCTCTGGTCGAAATCCGGCCACGTTTCATCACCGCGGGCGCAGCGGTAAACGGGTTCAGTGTGGGTGTCATGGCCATCTTCTTCCGACTCTTCGCGCCTTCAACCGTCTTGACGATCCTCCTGGCTCTGTGCTTCGCCGCTCCCGCCCAGGCCGCCTGGCCGGACCGGGCAATCACGCTGATCGTGCCGTTTGCCCCCGGCGGGCCGACCGATATCATCGCTCGCATCCTGGCGACGTCGCTGCATATGTCGCTTGGCCAGCCCATCATTATCGATAACCGCGCTGGCGCGGCCGGCAATACCGGCATGGGCGTGGCGGCGCATGCGACGCCCGACGGCTACACGCTGCTGCTGACGTCCACCTCCATCGCAGTCAATCCGGCGCTGTTTAAGAATCTGCCCTACGACCCGTTTCGCGACTTCGTGCCGATCTCGGAACTCGTCAATGCTCCCAACGTTCTGATCGTCAAGTCGAGTTCGACCATCAAGACCTTGGCCGATCTGGTCGCGCAGGCCAAGGCGGACCCTGACAAGTTCAATTACTCGAGCCCCGGCGCCGGGACCAAGTCGCATCTCACGGGCGAACTGCTCAAGCTGCGCGCCGGCATTAAGATGGTGCACGTGCCCTATCGGGGCGCCGGTCCGGCAACGCTCGGCGTGCTGGAAGGCACGGTGCAGGTCGGCTCAGTGGCGCTGCCGCCGGCGGAACCACTCATCAAGGACGGGCAGTTGCGCGCGCTTGCGGTTACAGGCGCGCAGCGCTGGTTCTCGCTGCCGGAGGTGCCCACCATGATCGAGTCCGGGTATCCGAATTTCGTGTCCGACACGTTCAACGCGCTGTTCGCGCCGGCCGGAACGCCTCCTGACATCGTAGCTCAGCTCGTTAAGGAAAGCCGCGCCGCTTTCGCCAACCCGCAAGCGCGCGAGCAGGCCCGCAAGGCCGGCTTCGAGATTGTAGCCGGCACACCTGAGCAGCTGGGTGCACGAGTCGCG